>Ga0099822_1003216_pt1 | contig 20869 bp, 8 predicted proteins | sample CowpeawhiteBW_FD_76839 | JGI IMG/M metagenome (GOLD analysis project Ga0099822, IMG submission 76839) | Root nodule microbial communities of legume samples collected from California USA - Cow pea white BW | ecosystem: Host-associated > Plants > Roots > Nodule | place: USA: California | collected...
CGGGCTGGCCCGACGGGTTATCGGGTTGGACGGGCCGGGCTGTCTCGGGTTGGCGGGCTGAATTTTCTGACCCGGCCCATGCTTTTTTGGTCGGGCTGGCGGGCCGGCCCGTCGGGCCCGGCCTATTTTGACACCCCTAACTAAAGCGGATTAATTGATCCATTTTACAAACCGTAATATTTAAATAAATTTTCTCGTGTCGACATTCAAATATTTTAAGAAGTACTTGCATTCAATAATCAAATTGTAATCTCTAATTGAATTAGATCAAATAAAATAAATATAATAAATGAAAGTTTATTTTATTTTAAACTGATAAATAAAATATAAAAACTTATATAATTAAACCATATATTCTATTTTCCAGTTATACAAAAATTTCATAAAAAATCTAGAAAGAAAGTAATTGATATATATTAGTGTAAGTTATTTTTTTTTGTAATGCGGGCTAGTAGCCCATGCAATCTGTAAACTTATGTGGGTTAGACATTTTTGGATTAATGGGTTTAATATTCTGACTCACCTCATGTTTTTTCAGCCGGTCTATGGGTCGGTCCGTTGGATCAAATTTACATTGTCACCTCTAATTTTAAAAGAAGAATAATTAGATGGACTTGAAAGCATTGTATTTTGAAGAGATTTAGAGTGAGTGGATTTAAAATTAATATATAATGGATTGGTTTTATAGGAGTGGGATCAAAACCCTTTTTCCATACTCTCGTTTCAATTCCAAGGTGATGAGATCGGATCCTCTCTCCGTATTATTGTTTGGTTCTAAAACATGACTTGATTTGAAGTTAAAATGTTATTCACTCAAGTTATCTCCTCAAATCTACTCCAACAATACATGAATAAAAAAACACTCCATCCCGTAAATTATCGTATTTCCTCGCTTTTAAATTCATCTAAACGAATGTTCATCTCACCCCTAATCCATATTCTTAATTACTTTGAAAGAGGTAATTCCCTCAAACAAACACATCATTAAATTTGTCCAAAAATACTTTAATGATAGTTATATAAATAATAGTAAAATGGAAATATATGACAAAATACAAGTATAAAAACAAAGTTGGGAAAAACGAAACGAAATAAGTTATTGAATTCTGAATACTGAAGTCATCTGAATACTAAGGCAACCAAATGAGAATGATTTGTTCCACAGAAAGAAGAGAAAGAAGTTCAAGTAATTCTAATGCTGGGTTGAAATCCATTAACAGTGACTCCTCCATCAACACAAATAACTTGTCCAGTAATATACGATGCAGCAGGCAAGCAGAGGAAAGTCACCAAAGATGACACTTCTTCGGGTTCTGCGATGCGCTTAAGTGGGGTACGAGACATCACATCATCCACAAAACTTTGATTTTGGAGCAACTGCAACCAAAATGTAAAACAAATTAATCAACACAACACACACACTTTCATAATTCCAACAAATACTATAACCACAACATTCGATTAACCTAATTTCTAGTCCACAGACACATAACAGAAATAAATTTTTAACTACTTATGTTCTGTTTTCAACATAAATAAGGACAAAACAAGCAGCCATCCATCTTGTTCAATGTATCTGCCAAACTCTACCTATCATTCAAACTTGGACCGCAAAAGCATTAATGAAAATAATTTCTTGATAGAGCACAAGTTCATCATCAATTCACAAGCAGCCTTACAGATTCTAGAATCTTCAGTCCAGGTTTGGGTTTTTCACAGTGGTTTATATAATGCAGTATACGTATGTAAATTGGTTATGATATTGAGAGTTATAATATATAAAACATGCAGTAATTTTCGTGAAAGTTATCATGGATGCAACTAAGATCTCTCCTTTTCTGTATAGTTATGAAAATGGTACAATTGATTCAGTGATTCTTACCAAACATTTTCCCAGTCTTGCAAGAGTTGAATGGGTTACTAATGTCTTAAGTAATATTTGTTGGTAAAAAACAGCTAAGAGAAAAAAAAAATAGGGAACAAGGAAATTACATGTTGGATAAGTGGGGTTCTGGTGGTCCATGGTACAACACAGTTGCTTCTTATGTTGTCTTTTGCCCATTCACAAGCCAAATTTTTTGTAAGCTGATTAATTGCGGCTGAAAATTGAATGAACAAGAAATGTCAATATTGTCTTTCTGGTGGTCCACGGTACAACACAGTTGCTTCTTTTTTTATAAGAAAAGATGCACTAAGTTTGGTACTGATTACTGACCTTTACTTGCTGCATAAACAGATCCAGTACCCATGCTGGTGACACCAGCAACAGAGGAAAGGAACACAATGCTTCCCTTTTCAGATGCTTTGAGAAGAGGGTACGCGAGTTGACACAGATGGAATGAGGAATCTAAATTAACTGTCATAAGCTGTGAATATTCTTCAGCACTGTACTCGATTGTTGGTTTTCTGAAGTTTGTTCCAACGTTGTTTACCTATAACCACAAATTCATGCATATTATGGTTGATGACATGAAAAGGTGGCTTATCATCTCAAATTAGGAGCATTTTCTCACATCATAATTGTTCATATCTACCTACAAACAACGTGCTTTTTAGATATATCATCAATGTTTTTGAGGATGATTCACTAGCTCCCGCGAATAATATCATTCATGGGTAAAAAAAAACTATTTTTGAAAAACATATGTCCTTATCACTATTTAAACAATTTAATTCTTTGAATATTTTTAAAATAGTTTAAATTTTACAAAATTATTTACTAAAATCAACTATTATACTTGAAAAAAACTTAGGGTTAAAATGTTCCTTATCCCTTAATTTTCAAATTTTAGGTTAAATATTTTTTTGATTTCTTAACTTTAGTGAAAATTAGAATTAGTTAATTTTGTAATTTTTGAACGAGTCTAGTCCACAACTTTAGAAATACGTAAATTTGATCATTTTAACTAAATTTTGTTAAGTTTATTTCATATTTCAAACGCGTTTCATAATAACATTTGAATTGATTATATCGTTTGATATATTTCCGCTTCAATGTTAGCTAAAAAACGTGTTTGAAATATCAAATAAATTTCACAAAATTTAATTAAAATGATTAAATCTACACATTTCTAAAATTGATGGACTAAACTGGATCAAAGTTTCGAAAAGAAACTAGTTTCACTTTTGACTAAAAGTTAAGAGAAAAAAAATAATCCAAAAATTTATTATGTGTTTCTTATATAAATAATCAAAAGGAGTACATGATATTAGTGATAATATGATATATTAAAAAATTGAAATATCAAAGTTGTAGACACCGTAAATAATTACGTATTAATACCTTTTCCTCTGAAAAAAAAATCACATATTAATACAAACTTTTAGTCCTTTTGGTTTTATTTATAGAATGGATTTTATAAGTATAATAAATAATGCATAATGACCAATTAATAAAATGATCAATTCAAATATTTATTAATGAAACTAATAAAATCATAAATAAATGCACAATATTCAATTAATGAAACTACTAAAATCATAAATATTCATAAAAAAATATCAAATATTAGTAAATAAAATTCATTGCCATATTCCCCAATACCTAACAATAAAAAGTTTATTTTCTTCTTGATTCTGTAAATTTCCACCACCCCTATAAAAAGGGAATATTAGGAATAGTTTGGCATTACCAGATGGAAAGTATTTGCAAACATATAACTAAAAAAAGATTACGTAGAAACAGTTTTACACAGAAGAAGAATTAAAAAATAAAGTGGATCTAGATCTAATCCGAGTTATGCAGAGATTTATCTTACATAGATGTTAAGCTTTCCATCGAAGATTGATGCAACTTTCTGCAGAAGCTTCTCTCTGTCGTGTGGTGAGGTCACGTCACACACCGATCCAGTAACCTGAAAGCCTTCACTCCGCCATTCTTCTAAGCACTTGTCGAGCTCTGTTTGAGTCCTGGAACAAGTGTGCACGGCGGCGCCAAACGCCGCCAAATCACTCACAATGGCGTGCCTATAACAGAGTTTGGAAGGAAGAAAAATATGAGAAGAAAGGCAAAGCAGAAAATGAAGAGTGGTTTTAGAAGAGATGAAAAGCAACCCTATCCCACGAGTGCCGCCACTGACGAGAGCGGTCATTCCCTTCAGACACCATCTTCCGCCTCTCTTACTCTTACTGCTGCTTTCTTCCAACTCCGCCATTTCCACTGTTTTTCACTCCCAAAACAATATACTATGATTCATTATGTTTTGAGGATGGTGCACTCCAAAGTTATATACATATTTTAAGAAAAAATAATTTATACATATTTAATTATATAAAGATCTCATTTTATGATATTTCTTTATTTTTTACGTAGAAACTGATACGACACTTAATATTTTAAATTTAATGTTTTAATAGAATATGAGTGGAGTTCTCTTAGGTCATGTGAACCACGCTGCCGTTAATTAAGTAAACGCACACTGAAGGATTATATTTAATTAATAGCACACTTATTATTATTATCAAACGTCTTTTTATCTGTTAAATTATTTCTATCTCTGTATTCATTTTTTTTTTTAAATGTTACTGTATTAAGTTAAGAAATAAGAGAGGAAGAAATGAGTTAAAAAAAATATACAAAAATGAGAGATTATTTGCTTGAGTGATAAAGAAGGACTGTTTTTATTATAATAATATTATTTAATGTATTTATTTGTATCTTATTACCATGAAAAAACTAAATGAATGACAAACTCCTATACTGAAATATCATAATCGATAAATTGAGATTTTTAAACGTTATAAATCTTAAAAATAATATATTAGGTTTAGTATTTTTACTTTTTCATACTCATCTTCTAAAACCACAAATGATGAACCCATATTAATTTTTCTTTTCTTTTACCAAACAACTACTTTTCTTTTCTTTTTCTCTTATTTTATTTCATCATGTATTTGAATCCTATTCAACTAACCATTAGTATTTGGAGGAATGACATTTACTTCTTTTTAGACTAAATCACACCACTAATTTAATGCTATTTGTTCATAGAAAAGTTATAACAAATAATTAATATAAGGGAAGAGAAGGCTAATTGGTGGCCTAAAACATTTAGGATTATGCTAATCAATGCTTGGACATCGGTTAAGGAATAATTAATACTCATTGGTTACATCATTTTTACATTGGAAGCTGAAATAAATAATTTTTTAGTTTGCGTCATCTTGGAGAAAGTAGGATTCCCGCTTTGTTAACTGTCGAATCAAGCTGAATTTTTGACATGTTTTAGACACATGGATCTTTGATTTGAATGTTGGGATATTTGTTTTGATGTACATAATGAAAATATTGTAATCGAATATGATGAATTGAGCTTATACGAGAATATCATAGATGAGTTATGTATGATTGATGTTGGTATATTGAGACTTGACTTGATGTGTTTTTGTATAATATGTGAATGATTCTGAGATAACATGTGAAAAATAAAGGAATTTCATGGAGAAAATCCTTTGGTTGTAATATAGTGTATGTATGGATCTATGAATTCAAGTAAGGTTACATCTTGACACTCTAATGATCATTCAAACTCATATAAAGTAGAATAGTTCATATTGTGGGAGTAGGAGGAGGTTATAGTCTAAGGTAACATAATGGTCTTACATAATTATGGATTATCCTTGTGTGTGGTAGGGTGAAACCCATTGGCTATGGCTCTGTAGAGACCACCACAAGTGCAAATTTTCAATTAATCTGATTTCATTACATATATTCGGATAATTGAATTAAAGTGTGTATCATCCTTGGTGATACACGTCGCTTGTGTTTAAATGAATTGATTACTGTTTGATTAATTTAAATTCAGTAGCTTACACTTATTCTAATGATCACAAAAATTGGTATAAACAAACGATGTGACTTTTGTTGATTTTGATCGGGTAGAGAGAGATGTTTCGATTTAGATTAGATATTATAGGTAATTCTCTTTCATCACATCCTTTTGAAAAATTCTGGTATTTATGTTCATATGATATACCTTGGGTTGTTTTGTGTCCTTAATTATCATGTTTATTTTTGTATACTCGGATGACTGTAATCTAGTATACTCTTATATGTTACTCATTTATATTAAATTATGTAATATTTTATTTAATATTATTTTCTATATAAATGAGATGTTACATATCTCATCTATTTTTTTATATATTTGTAATAAAAATATCATATAAATTTATATACAGCCTAGATAAATTATTTTTTCGACCCTTCTTTGAAGTAACCCTTTCTAACATCAAATGTCAAATTATCTCTGTCTAAAGGAACTGGATCTTGTTATTTCAAGTTTTAACAAAGAAAATATTTTTTAATACTCTATAACCATTGATAATATTTTTCAATGAATATACATTATTGACTTATTGACTTCAAAGTCTACCTTATTAGGCACATAAAAACCCACAAAAATGAAAATGTCTATTCTTTTATATGTATTATATAAATAGGAAGAAAATACCATCTGTTAATGAATCGAAGAAGACCATTTTATTTTGGTATGCAACTAGAAAGGAGAGAAAACCAAATCGCACATCACTTCTAACACACTTGTTGTAATCAAATGAGAATCATTTATTCGAAATAGTGATTCAGGTGATTATCATGCTGGGTTGAAATCCATTCACTGTTAATCCTCCATCAACACATATAACCTGTCCAGTGATGTAAGAAGCACCAGGCAAACAAAGGAAAGTCACCAACGATGACACTTCTTCAGCTTCTGCTATACGCTTGATTGGTGTACGGGACATAATTTCATCCACAAACTTTTGGTTTTTCAACAACTACCAAAATGAAAAAAAATTTAACAAACACTAAGACAGTTATACGCAGGTAATAATTTAACACAGTACGATAGATCTAACAGAGGTACTTAACAAACACTTTATAATCTAGCTGGGACTTGAATGCTTCGGTAATCTCTTGTCGGTATTAATATTGTTTTAAGGATTTGATAGAGAGGAAAACAACCAAGGGAAATAAAAAATGGGTATAAGTAAATTACATGTTCGACAAGCGGGGTTCTGGTAGCCCATGGTACAACACAGTTGCTTCTTATGTTGTCTTTTGCCCATTCACATGCCAGATTTTTTGTGAGCTGATTAATTGCAGCTGAAAATTCAGTGGAGCAAAAGTGTAAGTACATTTGTTTTTCACATGTTCATGAAAGAAAAAACGTACCTTTACTTGCTGCATAAACAGCTCCAGTACCCAAGCTGACCACACCAGCAACAGACGAAATGAACACAATGCTTCCATTTCCAGATTCTTTCAGAAGAGGATATGCAAGTTGGCACAGATGGAATGAAGAGTCTAAATTAACTCTCATCAGCTCTGAGTATTCCTCAGCACTGTACTCAATTGTTGCCTTTCTAAAGTTTGTTCCAACGTTGTTTATCTAAAACAAAACAAAACTCATGCATATTGTAACTACCATGAGGCTGGTGCCAGATAACGTTAATTAATTTTTCTTAACACTATGAGAAGAACAAACTTACATAGATGTTAAGCTTGCCATTGAAGGTTGATGCTACTTCCTGAATAAGATTCTCTCTCTGAGGAGGCGATGACACGTCACACACCGACCCAGTAACCTTAAATCCCTCACTCTGCCACTCTTCTAAGCACTTATCGAGATCTGTCTGGGTCCTTGAACAAGTGTGCACAACCGCACCAAACGCGGCCAAGTCACTCACTATGGCGTGCCTAAAACACAGTTTGAAACAAGTGAATTTATCAGACAAAAACAAAGTGAAACGAACAATGATAAAAGAGAAAGTGCGCTGAGATGATGAAGAGAGAGTGATGAAAACGAACCCGATCCCGCGAGTGCCGCCGGTGACAAGAGCCGTCATTCCTCTGAGAGACCATCTTCCTCCTCTCTTACTTCTACTTATTTCTGGCTCTGCCATTTTTCTCTGTTTTTTTTTTCTCTAGAAGCGCGTTTGGAGATTGATAATTGAAATTTTCTTGAAGTTGAGGAAAGTTCTTCACCCGTGATCTATATTATATAGTTAAACATTCAATAAGAATAAAAAGCTTAAACAATAAATGCACCTTTTGAAAGAGATATTCTTAAGTAGAGACTTATTTTGACTTGATGCACTGCAGAACAGGACCATGGCTGCTTAGGACTATTAGTGAGAGCCACCGTGGATATTTTAATTTATTTTATTTACTTATTATTATATTATTATTTCGAATTATTTATTTTAATACTTTACAGTAATATGATAGTAATATGATGTGATTATTTAATTGCGAAAGTAAATGAAATAATGAATTAAAAATAAATTAAAATATCATTATTCACGAGAAAAAGACAGGTACGTGATATGTAATATTACAGCTGTTTAGTGTTGGATTTTATTGACTTGCACTATAGTTCTATTTTTTGGATTTTTCTTCTTCTTTTTTTTTCTAAATTTTCTTTCTAAATTTTATACACGATTTTAAATCACCATTTTTTCTTAGAAAACCTCATTTTCTTATGAATTAAATATTGATCGATTTAGAGCAACTAAAAATATTTTTTTTCAATGAAATTTAAACTTTTTTAACTGTGATGTGGTTATCCTTGTATAGTAGCAATTAACATTTTTTAGTTTTTTTTTGTCATATAAAATCATTCCCAATCTCTGTCTCTGTGAAAGATGATATGAATGATATTATGTATACTTTTGAAAGTTTGATCAATAGTATATTCGTAAAGCACTAACAAACAAAATTCCAATTGAAAATTTGATAATTCTATTTCTTCTTCTTTTAATAATGGTTTTATGACACTTAGATACGTGTTAATTCCCTAGTTTTAGAAGCTTAAACATTAAAGTTGAATTCTTTTATACAAAATACAGTTAAAGATCAAATAGTTGTTTGTCGACCTAAAGAAACTTTTCAAAATTGAGTAAGATTAATCCAATTTCTCTCACATCCACAAAATTTTGTCCTTTTTTAAACGCATCATGCTTATTTTAAAATATAAAAAAAAAAATCATACTTCTACATAAACTCAAAATAATGAAACCAATATTATATTTTCCACTTTTTTTTTTTCATCAATATTTTACAATAAAACATAATAAATGAGTATACATTCTGCATTGCTTAGGATTTTAAATCAAATGAAAGGTTAGTTTGAGATGATTTTAGAAAAAACAATGATAGCGATAGCAAAATTATATTCTACACCAATATTCAAGTTTGTCAAAAGACGATGAACTTTTTTTACAAAACAAAAATGAATTAAACACCTTCATTTTAATTTCAGAATTTTAACATTTAATTTTATATCAGGCAACTAGTGTTAGACTAAAAAAAATTATCTTTTCTAGTCATGCTTATAAAGTAATTTTTTGAAGTTAAACTATTATTGATATTAGTTTTTTTGTGGGAAGCAAATGTTTACCCGTAATGTTTCTAATCATCACGGTACAAATTTTAAGATTAAAAATTATACAAGAATTATCTATGAAATGATGTTTTTTTAGTACAGAAATAAAAAACTGATAATCAATAATATATACAAAGAGATTTTCTTTTTTTATCTATATTTTAAAATATTAATTTTAATTTTTAAAATATAATTATTTATTATATTTTTAAAAATTAATTATTATTTTTATATTTTTTTTAAATCATTATTTATGATTCTTATTTGATTATTAATAATTATTCTCATCACATATTAATATAATATTAAATATATTTAAATAATGTGCATACAGCATCCGTTATTATGTCTGTGTGTACACTGATTATAAAAAGAAATAGAGAAAATAAGTTATTTTAAAAAAAAAAAAATTGCACTTTATGTCTTAATTAACTAAAACTGAAATTTTTTACAATTAAAAGATATTATATAATAGTTTAGGTGTTAATTTGATGGCAGTGGAGGAAAATAATGTGATGATGAGAGTAACATTATCTACATGCCAGATGGTAGCCATCACAGTTGCATCTGCGTGTGATTTCAAGAAATGGCTCTTGTTCTCAACGTCTCCTTGTGTTCAACTTCTAAGCCAAATCTTTCTCTCTCAAACTCCAATTTCAAACCCACCACTCTTCTTCATCTTCCTCTTCTGGTTCGTATACTCTACCTATTACCTATTTCTCTCTTATTCAACTTCAACACTGTAATTCCCTCCGCTTCATTTCACAGGGATTCAACGCAAAGCAAACTCGCCAACCACTTCAGAAACTTGCATTTTCATTGGGTGAGTCCGTGTCTGGTGCCACCCTCGTTGCTCTCCTCTCTGCTTCTTTCATCTTTGTTGATCCCGCACTTGCATTCAAGGTAATCAATAACTCAACTTTTGATACTTTGTCGATAAGAATCTTGACCCCAGTTATTCAAGTTAAAGGCTTTTTGAGTTAATGAATGATGGATGTGGTGAATTCAGGGTGGAGGACCATACGGGCAAGAAGTGACACGGGGACAAGATCTCACTGGGAAGGACTTCAGTGGCAAGACTCTGATCAAACAAGATTTCAAAACGGTGTAATTTTTTTTCCCCTTTGTTTTTAATTTTCATAGGAGCTTTACTTTTAATACATTTTATCTGTCAACTTAATTTCTTTTCAAGCAAATTAACTTTTAAAGTAATTGTTATAAATAAAACGAACTTATTGAAAATATTGAAAATAGCAATCCATAATTGTATGGCATTCTAATTAAATTCAAGTTTAATTTCTGTACAGCACAAGATTTTTACATTCTTGACCAATTAAAACTCAGGATAATCTTGACTTTAGGTAGTGTCTGCATGAAGGTGATAAACTTACCTATGGCAATGTCTAATTGGATCGTAGTATGAAAACTTTTTACACTGCAAGTGCAAACATTATTTTCTCATTAAACTCTGTTTAAGCCTAAACTTATTTGAAATTTGATGATGGAGTCATTCAAATGTATGCTTTTGATCAAAATTTAACAAGTTAACTAACGTTGCCTGTTACAGTCCATACTGAGACAAGCCAATTTTAAAGGTGCAAAATTAATAGGTGCTAGCTTCTTTGATGCTGATTTAACAGGTTTGTCCAACACTTCATGTTATAATAATGAATGTAATGTAAACATTTCGAATCCTGTTTACCATTCACATTTATATTCTCTTCCCATCTGCTGTCTTTGTCAGGTGCTGATCTTTCTGATGCTGATCTTCGAAATGCTGATTTTTCCCTGGCTAATGTGACGAAGGTAATTGTTGTGTTGTGAATTGTACTCATATCATCCCAAAACTTTACGTAATGGCAATGATCAAACATAGGGAAATTGTGTGAGTGAAGGGAAGATGATTAATCCTCAAATTTCTCAACATCTGATTAACTGTTTCCTCATCCCGTCCTTTAGTTATATTATTTGAAGAGAAATTATAAATGTTGCAGATAGATACAGAGAAAACGCGGTACTAAATGACCCAATGGAAATATGAGGGATATAATAGTGTATGCAGATGAACATGTTCTAAAAGAAATCACTAGTAAAGAACTTGGACTCTTCTACAATCTCATTTTTGTAGAATGTTTTGCGGCATGCTGTTTTCCTATTTGAAGAATTCACTTCCAATTATAGCATAGAAGCTGCAATCAAGTTAACTTAAAATATCATGATGCATCATTAACATAATTGTTAGCCATCTGCAATTAGACAGAATGATAAATTGCATTTAAATACAATCAGATGGGAAACGATTAACAACTTCAAATTTTCTTTTAGCCTAAGATGAAAATATTCCTCCAGTCCACTGTAACTACGAATTTCTTTTCGGTTGTGTTCTGCATGAATGACCACTTTCTGCAGGCAAATTTAAGCAATGCTAACTTGGAAGGTGCACTTGCAACAGGAAATACATCTTTTAAGGGATCAAATATTACAGGCGCTGGTATGTAGTAGTATACCACTTACACTAGAGTAATTGAACCTGTATATGCAATGTTAAGAGCGTAAATGAATTTGTTAAGATATGATGACACCACAAGAGTAAATTTTTACATCTTCATTTGATGGTTTGTTTATTGTCTTGGTTGGAATCAGACTTCACGGATGTACCACTAAGAGAAGATCAACGTGAATACCTCTGCAAAGTTGCTGATGGGTAAGATTATATACATAAATGAAGATTGTCTAATTGATATGCTTCATCTGTAACCAAGTTGTTTCTGCTAACAGAGTGAATCCAACAACTGGAAATGCTACGCGTGATACATTGTTCTGCAATTAGTATTCCATTTCTGAGGAAAACTCACTCCAAGACCTTCAAAATATATGCACTAAATATTTGTATCTCCATTATCCTCTGTGCAGTCTATAAAGTTAACAGCTTGTCATGTTGTTGGAATCTTGTAATGCAGAGCACCAAAAGCTAGATTATTCCAAATTTTCATTCACCATACAATTGACAATAAGATTGTGATGTAAGGCTCGTAACCGTACATATTTGGGTCATATAGCTCAACTCCTTTCATCTATAGTATAATAATACACTGAGGAATACATGGAGTAGCCTTGCGTAAGACTTAGGGTATATTATGAATAAATTTCTTAATCGAAAAACAAAAAAGTTAGTTTTTTGGTAAGCTAAAATTAGTTTTATTTATGTGTAAGATAATTTATTTCATATAATTTTTCTAACTTTTTAAACATGTGCACAAATTTTAATATATGAAAATTTTTTTTCTCTCCTAAAATATTTATAAAAAAGTTTTGTTCAAATTTACCCATAAACACAATGAAATGGATTGGAAAAGTTATATGTGAGTATGATTGCAAAATATAGAAGTAAAACTAAAGGAGTTTGACACATGAAAGAATATTGTGCAAAAGGATGTTGTATAGTATTGTGTTGCCTCACTAAAATAGGTCTCCAATTCATACCTTATCATTTACAAACTAGTAAGTTGTTGTACACGTTCATTGGTAAGTTCTATGTTTTGGCATGAAGCACTATTATTATTCATATACTTGTCTCTCCTTTCTTTCTCACAGAAAAGTTTCACTCAGAAAACGTATTTAAAGGTGTTGTGAAATGTACACTCCCATTTTTCACCACCCTAGATATGGGACAAAGGGAGATCATCAAAAGAGGAAACCACATTCATTCCATTGCATGGAAAAAGAAATGACAGACACTATACATCCGTGTCCATGCCATACAGGAGTCTTAACAAGTCATTGACTTCGAGTATTGCGAGAGAAATTACTCATCAAGTAAAAAGATTATTTGACTCTGTTATTGTTTGTACCACCTTTGATTCCAGCAGTTTGTTTGCCACACTATGTTACCATTTGCTTCTTATCCTAGTAATTGAGTTTTTTGTTCTAATAGAGGTTGTTCCCCCTCTTCAGGTTGTTAAACATCAAGATTAAATAAACATCATTCCAAGTTTATTTATAAAAAAATCCCCAACATGTTTTAAGCTTTGTGTACATCACTGATAATTTCGTTTCTTATAAAAAAAAAAAAACGGAATCAACATATTCAGCACTTGGGAACATTTCAGAAAAATGTGAATTAATTCAATTATTTGAGCATTACATATTATCTTTGTAATTTATGCATATCAAATTTTACATAAATGAGTCGTTTACGTATATTTTGACTAATATATTATCTATCAAAGTAGAACCTTTCTTTTATTCATATGAAATGTATAAACTTAATCTATTTTATAAAAAAAAATTATTTCGAATATTACATTGGTTTCATATTCAATGAAGCTATGAGTACAAAAATTCGACTCTTAATATCAATTGTTCTTTTAATTTATACCCAAAAGACATTCATCATAAATCTTTCATAATTTAGAAAAATAAAAAATACTCGCTGAAATTCTCTTCTGCTACTCTAGAAAGCCAGCCATTGTTGAACTAAACAAACTTGTTCCTGCTCAGACTTAAAAGCCAGGTTCCACTTCACACCTCACACTATGTTTTTCTCTTCTTTTTTAGCCTTGCATGGAGCAAGAAGCAAGAAGAAAGAAGCAAGATGGGCTAGTAAAGAAAGGCACTGGCACAACGGTAAATTTTATTTCAAGCTCAATCGTTTTGGAAGGATGGCAGAAATATTAAATATACTGATAAACAATCAATATCCGACGTGTATTGATGAGCATCTGGAAAGGCAGAAAAGGGTGAGAGAAGAGCAAGCCAGTATGATGAATGATTTGCAAGTCACGGCGGAGGAGTCCGGTGTCCCCGACCACGATGAGGTCTATTATCAGAGCCTCCATCTGAAGATTCGTTTGCATCATCAGATCCAGACTGTCCATCATAATTTTCCCCCCAGAGTGTCGCTGGTCTTCTTATTCGCATCTGGAGTGTGGTGCCCCTGGACACAGAAGCAGGTTGAAGAATGAGGAAAAACACAGCTAGCAGACCACCATCATCTATGGGATCATCAACCCCAAATGAAGTTTGAAGTGTGCTAAGGAGGTCACCGAGATCCCTCTGCCGCTCTAACCTCCTCCAGTTACGCTGACGTTCTGGGTCTACTGCAGATGGGCGCTCTAGAGGATGTTCAAGTCTTGCATGCTTTCTAAGATCTGGGTATGTGCCACTGAAGTTGCAAGTCTCACAAGAACAGCTCCTTGATTTTTCATTCATAAAATGCCGAGCCGCCTCCACTACTTTCCACTCTTTTATTTGCCCTCTACATAGAGGGCATACTAACTTTGACTTTGCCTCATTGTCACAGGATAAGGCTTGCATTGTAACCAAACCTTCACTTCTGTCTTCAGGCACATCAATTCTACTTTGGACAGTCACCTCACTTATGTCTTCCGGTACATTAATTCCACTTTGGACAGTCACCTCCTCATTTCTGTCTTCTGGCACCTCAATTATACTATCGACAGTGTTAGAAATTTGACTTTCTACTTGAGCAATGGTTGGTGTGGTGTCAGAAAATGACTTGCGGAACTGATCAAGACAGTTTGAGTGGCGATAGCTAGTGTTACACATGTAAGGGCGGCATCCTTTCTCATGGGATGAACATATAAGGAGAACAGCATTGTGAGGGTGTTCCATGCACACTGGACACCTGGCATCTTCCCATTCTTTAACGTTTTCCTCTGACTCTCTAAGAGCAGATCTTCCAACTCGACTAGAGCTGCTCGGGTAAGGTGATGCTCTGCTACTTTCATGTGACAAAGACCTATCCCTTCTCTCCTTTGGCATCTTGAATTGTCAATACTTTTTAAACACGCTAAGACTCCACCACCCAGAGGAATAACTGAAGCAACTGGAAACCTACATACAGGTAGCATGAACATGAACAAAACTGAATTCAACATCAATACACGCACCGGAAAAACTCATGTCAAATACATCACACATCAGTGAAAAAAAAAAAGTCATCCATGAGTAAAGCAACAGAACCTACAAAACGATATAGCTGGAATTCATATTCATAATTATTCTACAAACAAATTTCATTCCAAAACTCCATGTAAATCTTGAAAGTATAATGGTTATCATTAATACAAATCCATGAGAGGAATTGGTTTACGGAAAATACAGAAGTTATGCACAGAAGACTTTAAAAATAAATGCACTACTGTAAGCTTTTGCTAGTGAATGCTAACGAATCCTTTCTTCTTATTTCTCCATTATTATCATGACCCAAATCCAGTGTCCATGACTAGAATAGATTAGAGTAAATTGAAACCTTATTTCCACCCATTTTACACGAGACTTTCCCAAAGTCGATAATATCCTTCTTCACGATATCAAGTGTTCAAAACAAAATCAATCATATCAAATTTTATGGCAATTTACAACAAAAAGAGTTCAGAAAACTACTATAATCTTTTTATAACTAAAATTGGAATGATAAACATTCTTCACATCCCTAATATAAAAGGGAGTCTCCAAAGACACAGCGAGGTCAGCCCAAAATACCTTAATACAGGTAAGCATTCAAATAATTATATATTTTTCTATCATTTTCTCATAAAAACTCAATATTATGAAAATTTCCAAAATAGAATAGCTTGTTCTCACTTCTCGTTATAATTTGGAAAAATCCAAAGCATCAATAATACCACCATCGCATGTATAATTATATACACCATAATAAGCAAGAGATAAACCACAGACCAAGTAATAGATATAGGATCCGTTCACCCAGTAGCTTACATATATAATATATACTATGTGCGCATAGAGTATTTATTTTCTCACTATGGTAAGGCATTGTCTCCGTTTCAGTAAGAGCAGGTGTTCTAACATAGACCCCATGAAAAATTGCAATCAAACAAATCCTAGACAATAACAAGTGATGTATTCAACGTATCACATCTCAACAACTTCATACCATATCTGTTCACTTTGTTACTACGGCACAAAAACTTTGCCAGAGCATTATTCTCAATACACATTGAATAAAAAACTAATATTTGTATACTATAGACTACAGCATGCAAATTTTAAAATATAAGAACCAACACATCGTAAATCCTAAAATATAGAAAAAAATAAACGCCTAAATAAACTACTCCAATCCTATCGTGTAACTGAATTGAAATGGATCATATTTGAGATTTTACCACAAGAAGCTAGATTTTCTAAGCTTTCCAACAAGCTCAGGATCACACATAAGAAAGAATTCGGCAAAACTATCGTATGAATTTTAAGAACCAGGAGGAGCCCCCGTGGTTGAAGAATTCCAAAACTTAATAGACTAAAATTTGCTGATCAAAGAAAAAAAGTAGACTAAATAATTATTGTCTTCCAAACCCCGCTGATTCATTCAAAAGCAATTTTCCAAACTCATGTTATGAGCAATCAAATTGGGCATGGTTTTATCAAAATACTGAACAGAAAAGTTAATTTCACGAAGTTACAGTTACAGGGAGTTCAATAGTCATCAAGACATTTTGAAAATTTTCAGGATCAATGAACTGCATGAAAGCCTCCAATTAAAGTTGTTTCCAATTCAAAATCATTGGTATAGCTTAAGTTATTCTCCTTTAAAGTAGGATGACTCATCAAAACCTACAGCAGATAATCATGTTCTAAAATTTATTATGAATTTTGTTGTACGCTAATGAAATTTTCCGGTTAGATACTTCATTAAAAGTTTTCGAAATCATCTACATAGCTTTAGTTATTCTCTTTAAAGTAGGTTGACTCCTCAAAACTTACAGCAGATAATCATGTTCTCAACTTTATTTTGAATTTTGTTGTATGCCAATGAAATTTTCTGGTTAGATACTTCATTAAAAAGCTTTCAAACCAAGCATCCCTTTCACAGCATGTAGACCGGAAAATTTTCGTAAAACAATTATTCCAACATCAAACCAAGCATCATAGATCTCATTCATGAAATTTATAGAAAAATAAAACATGGTAGCAAAATCCACGCTTAAACCCCAGTTTATCGCATGACTCGAAGGCTGAACTTCGGCCAAACACTTTGTGAGTAAATTCTCCAACTTTCACAAGTCTTCAAATTTTTCAATCCTCTCAGCCCCTCTATTTGCAAAGCTATACAAGTCGAGCCAACAGCTTATTTATCACAGAAAACTCCGCAAGAAACAATATTCCATTTCAAAACCCTAGTTTACGGAAACCAAACATACAGAAGCAATTCAACGAATCCGACTCCACAGATCAAGAGAAATAGCAATAAATTGAAGTTTAATCTCTAAATCCCTCACCACTTCGATCTTCTTCAACCTCCACGAAAAAAAATTAGATGTGCTGAAACCCTGAAACTTGTGATACCGTCGGGTTTCTCTCGTTCTCCTCTACAATTTCTTCAACTGTGAACAACGCAAGGGAGATCTCGATCGATCTTCCTCTTTTTCTTTGTGTTTCCCCTTTTTCTTCCTCCCTTCTTCCTCTCTTTCTCTCTGCTTCTTCTGCACTTCCACGTTGGAAACCCAGTGATTCCTCCCATTATATAACTTTCATTATTTACTTTGTAGGACCTACACTTCCCCAATTCCCATATTCTTTTTTCTTCCACCTTTTCTTTAAAACAGAACTATGAATCTTCCTACCATATTTTTAATTACTAATCCTTCTTATAGTAAGTATTAATAACTTTTAATATTTTGAAAATATTAGATTTCACATAATACTACTCTTACACATTAAGCATTAAGGATACTGTATATTTCAAAAGCCTTTAAATCTCATCAATTACTCTCTTTATAAATCTTTAAATAAATTACATTTATCACTTCTAAAAATTTGGAAAATTACATAAATATTGTCTAGTTTTTAAAAATATCTAACCACTTAAATTTCTAAAAAATAATTTTACTACACACATCCCTATAACCTCACAATTTCAAATCCAATTTACATAATATCATCTAACACATGAAAATCTCTAAGCATGTAAGATTATTATATACAACAAATTCTCCTTTCAAATATTTAATAGTAGTAATATATTTCAGTACATGTTAAAACATTAAGTAATATATTAGTAGTTTGTTCTTTAACATGAACCGCCATAAGGAGAATTATCCAATGAATTGTGCAATTTCTGAAGTTGATTTGTCCTGTTGTTGATTCTTGCAAAGCATGAGATCCACAATTTAGACTGTTCCAAATTTCCTCATTCCCCAAATAATCATAGCCAATAACTTTTCAGGGAAATTGTGAATTAAATTCATTGCACTTAACCCTTTTTCATTTTAATAGCTTTATTTGTTAAATATGGAAAAAAACAAAAAACTTCACCTTTCCCTAAAACAACAATGTAAACTGTGCATGCATATTCATTGTCTGAACTTCCATATACATGCATGATGTATATTAATTTTTAGTAGAAGTTGTAATTTAAATTTATGAACGAAATATAATAAAAATCTTGTTTAGAACTTCCATATACATGCAATAAATTTTTAATAAGTAAAACTAAAAATCTTAATTTTAAAATTTTCATCACAAATTATACAAGCAGAAATAAAAAATTATAACTGATATTTGTTATCTGTGGTTGAATTGGTATTCGACAAGTAGCACGTGGACTTGTACCTGTATGTTGTGTCCAACTATCAGTTATTATTAACCCAACTGTTTGGCAACAAAATATTTAATATTTTAAATGAATTAAATATTCATGAAATTGAAAAATGAAATTAAACGATTATTAATATATATATATATATATATATATATATATATTTATTTATTTATTTCAAAATTTTCATTCAATTTGGTATTTTGTCTCTTTAAAATCGATGTTAATAATTTTAACACAATCATAATTAAAAATATTAAAAAAATATTTATTGGTTTTAATGTGATTTTTTACTCAAGAAATTAGCTTAATAATATTTTTTAATCATCACAATAAAAGTTAAAAACCTCTATGTATAAAATTAAAACTTTTCGTGGATAATTATACGGCTTCCATGAATTTTAAAATTGAGAGTTCGTTTAGACCATGCATACTAATCAAAATCTAAAATGGAATTGCAACAGGTAATTGTTTATTTTATTAGAAAATAAGAATACTATTATGAATGTTAATTGTGATTTAGTTTATCTGTACTAGATTCTATATAGAAAAATTTATTAGATTTTAAAGAATATGATGAATGGTTTTCTAAGTAAAAAAACCTAATATTCTTTTCATTCTTAAATTATGTATTTTTTTATGTTTAATTTCACGTTAATAACAATATAAATAATAACAAATTTCACGTTATTTCACGTTAACTAAATATCAGATCAAATCTTAAAATATAAATAATAACAAATTTCACATTAATAAATTTAAAGATTAATTTATAATTTAAATTTATCATAGATAATTTCAGTGAAATGATTTTGGTATAGATTTTTAAGTAAGTTAAGTCTCATTTCACTATTTCACTCATTATTTTTTGTAGTATTGAATTAGAGATAAATTCATTATTTTGATAATTTTTTCCCTCATTTATTTTTTTTCTTTCTTCCATGTAATCCACCTTGTTTGTTAGAAGTAAATATAAACTTTCAAATTTTGTTAAGATTTTCCTGCTTCATGTTCTTAATCTTTCACCCCTTTTATAACATATCTGTGAGACTTTGAGACTTGTCCAAATATGTTTTCTTAGTTAACGTCTGGAAGATCGTTAACTAGAATTATAATATTTAAGTAAATAAAAAAGAAAACTATTTGAACATTATATTTCTGATTGTCTTTTTTAAGTCTTAATTTTTATAATAATTTAAGTGAGGAAAGTTGATGATGTTTTACACTTTTAAATTGCATAAAAAATATAAATTCAATTAAATATGATTAGTTATAAGTTGGTATATGATAATGGAATATTAGATATAGTAAATAATATTAACATAGAATGTATAAAATTATTTGGTTAACTAAGTATATTTTATAATGAGTTTAAGTTATAGAGACTTTTTTTAAAGTTAATTTTTGAGAAAAAAAAATCATATTAGATGGAATTAACAAAGAGGTAAAAAAAAAAACTTAAAATCTTTTAAGGTTTGAGTTGAGTAAGATGTCTTATTATGACTTTATTTGATAGAGCTAATTTTTAAATGTTTGAATTATTTTCTATTGTAATTATTGTCATTGATGAGATATATTACTTTATTATAAAAATTACAATGGAATAAGATGAAACAAATACTTCGACACATATTAATAGAGTATAAAACTTTATCCAAATTATATAAACAAATATATGATGTACTAAGTAAAGAATAAATAAATTATCTTGTAGTCTGTTTAAAGAAAAAAAAAAAGTTATTGTAACTTTTAAAATATTATTATAATTTTGAAACAATACAGTTGAATATAAAAATACAAAACATATATATATTTGATAATTATATATATATATATATATATATATATATATATATATATATATATATATATATATATATATTTTTATATAAATATA
>Ga0099822_1003217_pt1 | contig 20867 bp, 10 predicted proteins | sample CowpeawhiteBW_FD_76839 | JGI IMG/M metagenome (GOLD analysis project Ga0099822, IMG submission 76839) | Root nodule microbial communities of legume samples collected from California USA - Cow pea white BW | ecosystem: Host-associated > Plants > Roots > Nodule | place: USA: California | collected...
AATTTATGACCTTCCATTGGGAGATAAAGTTGTGATACCTTTTGATGGAAACCAACCAAGTGCCACAGATGTAGATGGTCTTTTAGGAGGATTTTTAGGTCGATTGGCAGCAGATTCTAAAATATTTCCCATCTATTTTGAGAATTGGCATTTAATGTTTAATAGTTACAAAAATCGAGCATGGAATGATATCATTAAGTAAAAAATACATTTTTTGTTGTTACTTTTATATATTGTCATAAATAGTTGATTTTTTTATAATGTATTGTTATATTTACAAATATTAAGCTATTCTAGGCTAAGTTATGGTGGGATCTAATCTACGAAACTGCGACAAAAGTATATATGATGAAAGACATAGGCAAAAAATGGAAGGAAAATAGGCTAAAATTGTTTATACTTACTATGATGATAAAAAGAGCCGGGATGAAAATGTAAAGAACCCACCATTGTCAATTCCAGAAACTGAGTGGACAACTTTCATAGACTACAGATTGAAAGAAAACACAAAGGTATTTTTCTTACTCAATATTTATAATTTGGTTGCCCATGATTATAGAGTTCATTTTGTGTGTATGTGTATTTGCAGAATATGTGCAAAAGGAATGCTGAAAATAGATCCAAACTCAAGATTAATCACACTGGTGGATCTAAAAAACTCAAAAGAAAAAGAGTAGAGATTGTAAGTGTACTGTTTTTTTTCTTTCTTGTAAATTAGATATGCTTGACAATTAGAAATATGATTATCATAATTAGATGATAAAAATTGGCCATTATATATATGTGTTTAAGTTACTACATGTATAAAAATCCATTATTACACGCACATTGGTACAGTGCATCCACAATTCTTTCTTATAAATTATCATATAGTGAATTCATAATATTTTGTATTTCTTGATTAAGTTTTAACTTTAAAGATATCAACTAAGATTTAACTTTTACGTTTAATTTAGTTTATATTTTGTATTACTAGCATTTAACTTTCTTGGTTGAGATTAGATTTCAAATACCTTAGTTTATTCAAATATACTTCTCCTTAAGAAATATTGACTTCCTTAAGAGTATAAAACTAACAAATATGTAAATTATAAAGTTCTTATAACCTTGATAGTTATTGTTTTTACCTTTTATTTTCTAAAGCACGTTGCATATTTCAAGAGTCAAATTCCTTTCAATATTAGTCGCTTATTTTAATAAAGACATTACTTCTATTACTTAAAAAAATGTTTATATCATTTTATGAAATTAAAAATAAAAATTATTTACATCCTAGATTTACCGTGATTTACGCTATTAAATTTTTTTAATTCTTAGACTTCCTGGCAGTTACAATTGTCATTAAAATCTTTTAAATTCTTAGATTTAGTGGCAGTTATAAATGCCACTACATTTTTTTTAATTCTTAGACTTTCTGGCAGTTATAAATGCCACTAAAATATTTTAATTCTTAGACTTAGTGGCGGTTATAACCGTCACAAAAGTTTTTAAATTCCTAGATTTACTGGCAGTTACAACCGCCACAAAAATATTTAATTATTAGTCTTGCTGGCGGTTCCAAGTGCTGCAAAGTATTTTTTTTAAAAAAATAAAAAAGGATTTAGAGGCGGTTAAAACCGACGTTAAAATGACTTTGTGGCGCTAAATTCGGTGGCAGTTAATTAACTAACGGTAGAGAAAATAGTGACAATTATAACCGCCACTAAATAACACATTAAACTGACGCGAAAATTCAAAATTTTAATAGTGAGAGTTCATTTCATGAGTTGATCCTATCATTAATGCTTTACATTTGAATTAACTAGCCTTAGGAAAACTACTATTAAAATTGCCATTATTTTTAAAATTAGTTATCTTATCATAAAATATTTATTTTAAAGTTTACAATGATTTCTATCCATCAATGTAATTCTTTTAACTTAAAAAACACGTTCGTGATAATAAAAACAAAAAAGTATCATTAGAGACGACAGGAAAACAAAATGTAAGAAAAAAAAAAGTAAAAGTAAAAATTATTTAGTTTAAAATTGAAATAAAATAAGTTGATAAAAAATAAATTGAAGAGACAAAAGTAAATATAATTTTAATTAATGTTTGTTTAAAAATATTATTATAGTTTATTAATATTATTAGTACAATTTATCTTTTTTATTGTTAATATTTGTTAACGTATTATCAACTGTATAAAAGAAATGTATTAAGGAAAGTACTAAATTATTTACGCTTATTGGGTAGACACCTGTTTTTTTTATCATTTTAATTTTTGTACCTTATGAAATTTACCATATTATCCATATATGTTAAGTTAACACCTATTATTTAAATTGTTTTTTTTTTCATTTTACAATATTTGTACTATTATTTGTACTAGGAAATCAACTGTATAATCAAGAAAAAAAAATATGTAAGGGAAAATACTAAATTACCCATGCTTATTGGGTAGACCCCTTTCAATTATATTAGTTTTTTTGTCATTTTCATTTTTTATATCTATGAAATTTAGCATATTACCCATATATGTTAAGTTGACATGATAACATATGTTCCACTATGAGCCCAATTACTGGAAGCATGTTGAGAAGAATACAAGAAGGTTGGGAGCATACTAAGACTAATGGGCTTAATGGACTTCAAGTCCTTTTCACTTGGGCCAAAGAGGACATTAAGATTGGATGGGCTTTTAATTAGTCCAGTAGTACAACTTTTAATTGGTCATGTATTAAGCCATGTTTTCAATAAAATGTTAGACAACTTATGAGAATGGATCATGAAAATCACCTATCCATTGAATTGGATCAATTAAAGCCCAATTTAATAGTTAGGCCGAAAACTCATTTCTAGCATGCTTCACATTTAGCATATTTAACACATGGTGCAAACATGATAAATGTGACTAGCCACATGGCTCATGATCCGTGAATCATGAGAGGGAGTTAGAAACCATGTGCTGAAGTTTGAGTCTTCCCTTTATTTCTTTGGTCGAGCTTTGGAGCCTTCTTCTTCTATAAAAGGAAGCCTCCACCCTTGTACAAATCAATCTTGAGATCTGAATGAAATGTTATTGATATTACTCCAGAAATTCTCCTTAAGAATTACCTTTGCTAGAGCTTCCTTAGCATCTCCTCTAGTCACCCTTCCTTTAGGATTGACGTCACCTTCCTAGACTTCTTCCACCACCAAATATCTTCACCACATCGAACATAATCTTCATTCAAGCTTGCTTCAATGCTGCACATCTCATGCAACTCTCAATCTACATCAATTCATGCACTTGGAGCTTCATCAAGTGGTATCGAGAGCCAGATTAAGCCACATGTGTCTTAGTTTAAGCTAAGTGATGAGTGCGTATTTTGCCCTAATTTAATGTTTAATTCTAGATTTTTAATTGAATTTTGTTCTTAAAAGATTGATTTAATTAGGATTTCTTATAATTGAGTTTATTGAGCATGAGATACAAAAAAATGTTAAAAATAATTTTTAGTTGCATTAATGTTCTTTCACTACAAAATAATTTAATTTTACTTGAGGTTATTTAGAAGAGGTTATAATAACTTCCAGAAAGAACCATACTTACTTGAGGTTTTCTAAACCTCCAATAAGTACCAGGGTTTTTTTTATCTAAACCCTAGTTAAAATATAGGTAGAGGTAGTACTATGATATCCAGCTTATTTTGTTCACCTTCCCTCCTTCATTTCTTATGTCTTTTGTATCTTATTCATATTTTTACTTCATCTTTTCTTCTCTTTGTTTTAATGTCCACCTCCTCCGTCTTCACCTATACAGATGCACGATTCTTCTTCCATCTTTGCTATTTCATCCACCGATTCACGAGCCCTGCGTCGCCTGACCTTGCCCTGTTTTGGTTCGCTATTCGCCTCGGCCACTGGCATTCCTCCTCCGCACAAGTCGTCACGAGCACCTACTTGTTGCGCCTCATTGCAAGTTCGTTATTGCGTGCGTGCCCTCATTTGGGTTGTCTTCTGCCGTCAGACGCTCACGCACTTCAGGCCTTCAATCTCGCTCGCTAACCGTTGGGGTTGGGGAAAGAAGCAGAAACCCTCAATACTACCAGCGACGACGAAGGTATGCATTTCATTTTATCCTTTTACAGAGGTTAGAGAATTTGATTTGTGGTGGGTCGAATTCGGTACCTTTGTACAAATATTCTAATTCGTTCCTATCATTTCATGGTGTCTATGATTTTATTGATGCAATTTTTGATTGGATTTAGCTTTGTTGTTTTTTAATTAAACATTTTGCTTGGATTTAGGAAATAACAGTTTTGATTTTCCATAAGTATGCTCTAACATTACAAAAAAAAATGAGAATATGCTCTGGTAATTGTTGTTACTGGCTTTTGTTTTTATGTGTTAGAGAAGCTCCCAGTGTCCTATGTGTTAGTAATCTATTAGCTTGAAGGATCCTACTAGGTTGGTTATCCTATGTGTTAGTAATCTATTAGCTTGAATGATCCTACTAGGTTGGTTATGAATTTGCTTGGAGGATCTATTATCATTATTTTGTTGACTGTATTATTAAACATGTATTTTTACTCAATATTTTATAGGAAATCTTGGCATGCAGATAATCAACTTGCTACATAATATTCTATAACATCTATTTGCATTTGAGAAGATTATACCACAATCAATTTGTTCTCGGTATGGTTTAACAATTGGTGCAATAGTGGTTCCAGCTGTTCGCGTTCTTGTATGGATACATTTTCTTGTTGCTTATCCAATTAGTGAGGTGACACAAATTAAGAAAATTTTATTGATACTTCTTTATTTTTATTTCAGTAACCAATAACGAATTTGATTATTTGTGGACTTTCTTTTCGTTATTCGTTATTTGTGGACTTTCCTTCTTGATTATTTGTGGACTTTCTTGATTCTTGGTGTTGCTCATGTTTAAGTTGTCCTCAGGATTGTTTTCCATTTGTTTTTGGTTGAAAGTTTATTTTTATGGTGTCCAACTCATTTTTCGTGTGTATGATACATGAATTTTTAAATCTATTTCTACTAGCATTCACATTAAACATGAAAATTTAGTGGGATGGGCTTTTGAGCACCTTGTTATTTGTTACTATGGAAATGGCTCATGACCTTTGTGTAATTTTTATTTTTAATCTTATTCCAATAGGTCTGGTGGTGCCATTGTGATTGTTGAACAACTCAAAATAAGTTTATAGTTTATTCTGTAAGCATCATGGTGAAGCATATAATATAAGTATGCGTGTTAAGTTGAATATAAGGGGTGAATTAAGTTGTTTGTTGGATGCACTCTGGCTTGGTTGGTGTTGCTCATGTTTAAATCATCCTTAGGATTATTTTGCATTTATGATAAGCTTATGATATCAGCATGTCATAAGCTAAAAAAAAATTGTGAATTAAGTTGTTTACTTGGCGCACTCTGGCTTGGTGTTTCTCACGTTTCATTTGTCCTTAGGATTATTTTTCATTTATGATTTTGGCTGGAAATGTATACTCTATTTTGTTGTGTATATGATACATGAATTTTTAAAGCTATTTGCACTAGTTTTCTTATTAAATGTGAAAAATTACACGAGATGGTCTTCTAAGCACCCCTTTATTTATCCTTATTAAAGTGGCTTATGACCTTGGTATAAGTTTTTTTAATCGTATTCCATAGGTTTCATGGTGATTGCTGAAAGTTATTGAAATAAGTTTTTTTTTTTAGTTTATTTTTGTAAGCTTCATGGTACGCTTATGATATATGCGCTTATAGATAAGCTTAAAGTAAGTGTTGAATTAAGTTTTTTACTAGATGCACTTTGCCATGTTGCTTATGTTTATTAGGGTTGTTATTGTTGACTTTTGGTGTACAAGAAAATTTAGTACTGCACTAAGAGATAAGAGAAGTAAGTAAATGTAAGTAGATGAACTATAATGGGTTGTATACTTTACGCTTTGGATTTATGAATGGTTAAAATTGTAGATTTTGTTTTTTGTTTTTTTATCTTTTTATGAATGTTATAGGAAAATTGTAAATATAAAAAATTTAAAACCTTTTGTCTTTTGTAATTTTTCATTTATTTTAAGATTTATGTATAAAAAAAGTAACAAACATAAGGTGGGTTTGAAACCCTTTGAAGAAAATATTGAAAGCTTATTGTTGATATGTGGTTCTAAATTGTAGACAACATTGTGGGTTTTAACTCCTAAGCAGTACTAGGGTTTTATAAACCCTAGCCATCATTACTAAGGGTTTTATAAACCCCAACCATTACTAGGGGTTTTGTAAACCCTAACCATTACGAGGGTTTTGTAAACCTCCGTCATTACGAGGAGTTTTGTAAACCTCCACTAAGTTGTGCTAATACCAGAGGTTATTAAAAACCTCGATAATCTTTTAGCTACGCTGGCTCTACTAGAGGAAAAGAGAACCCCTGGTAAAACCATTAGTCGGGGTTAAAATCCCAGAAAAACAAAAAATAACCCCAACTAAAAATAATTATTTTTGTAATGTTTGGATATTTTGAGGTGTGTTAGTGCAGTTGCAGCTAGGTTGAGCTCATGGAAGTGTGGAAATAAATTGCTTAAAGCTTCATGACACCTTAAAGATAAATCCAAGAATAGGAAATGATCAAAATCACAAAAATTGAAGCCAAACATTGCATGAAGACGACAAGAAAAACTTGAAAAATTGAAGAAGTTTTGCTAAGCTAAGAAAGGGAACGGGCAACAAAAATTGGACCTTGCGATTTTCTCTATTTTTTTCAAGAAGAAGGGCTTTGATAATTCATAAATATTTATGATAAAAGATAATTTGGGAAAATATATCTTTAAATATTTTATTTGATATTTTTAAAGAATTATCTTATTTAATTATATCATAAAATTTCAAAAGATAATAACTACCAAATTTTTTTAAATATGACAAGATCTTCTTTAATCTTTTTAGATCTCTACAACAAACAAATATATCTTGAAGATATTGGATTATTTGAAGATAATTGAAGGAGATTACAAGAGGGGCAAAATTGGAAATTGGATAGAAATTAAGTTGTTGAATAATTAATTAAAGATTTTTTATTAATTATCTTTGATATATCTCAAATTATCAACAAAGGAAATCTTCCAAATATTTTAGAAATTGATAAAATATGTTAATTATTTGAGAGATATTATATCAAAAGATAAAAGATTTCAGCAAAAGAAAATATAAGATTCAAGTACAATCAAGGCCTATATAAAGAGACCAACACTACAAAAAAAAGGATTTTAACCGAAGTTTATTTTTACATTACTCAATGATAAAATTTCTGCTAAGTTATTTTCTTAAGTCTAATTGTATTTAAGGAAGGTTTTAAAACTTCTATTAAGTTCTATGAGTTTAAAACTCCAGTTTACTACCGTGATTTTTGTAACCTTCCTTAACATATCACGAGTTTAAGAACGTCCATAAAATAATTACTTTTCGAACTTTTATAAACTACCAAATGTTAGAATTAGTTTAAAAATAATTTTATAAATTCAAATGTAACATTTTAAAACAATCACTACAAGAAATTTTCAATTTTGCTAGAGAAATTAGAAAGGAAAAATATTTGTAACTAATCCCTCACTAATTTGCGAGAAAATAGCGAAAGAACAAAATTGTAGCTAGTTTGTAGCAAAATAGCTACAGAATTAACAAAATATATATCTGAAACTAATCTTTCGCTAATTTGTGAGGAAATAGAGAAATGATTAAATTGTAGCTGGTTCACAGTAAAATAGCTATAGATTTACCATAACATATAATAGTAGCTAATCCCTCACTAATTTGTTAGAAAATTGCAAAGAAATAGAATTATAGCTTGTTCGTAACAAATTAATTAATATATATTTATAGTTATTCTCTCTCAATTAAATTTATACTAAATTAAAAAATAAAATAATTTTTAATTTAAATATCTATTTTTTAAAATTTAAATATTTTGAAATTATTGTTAATTTAAATATTCTAAAATTAATTTGAATTTAAATATTTAAAATTATTATTTTTAAATATAATTGTATGTATTAAAGTATAAAATATAAATATAAACATAAATAAATAAATAAATTAATTAAAACATATTTGTCTCATAAAAGCATTAAAAAAGTTTCATAACAAATCTTAATATAAACTTAATTATTAATTACAATTAAACAAAAAAGGTTATATATATAAACTTTAATTTTAATAAAAGAATTATAAGTTAAAAGTGTTTCAACAGGAAAAATATAGTGAGATGAAACTAATTTTATTGGATAAATTAGGACAATTTAAGTACTTTTTTTATGAATATATTTTAACAAAACATTCTTGCATATTTTTCTTTTAAAATTTTTTAGCATAAAATTTATTTGATTTTTTGAATAAAATTCATTTGACATGAAATATTTAAAAATTTTATAGTGAATAGTCTTTTTGCATAAAATTCTTGCAAAATTATTTTTTTAAGTTTATTACATTAATTATTAGAAATGTAATTATTACCTACAAGTTTTGTATTCAAATTCTTTCTATCAAATTATATTAAAAATATATGTAATTTTTCTTAAAAAATATTTATTACAAAATAAATACATATAGATTATTCTTTTTAAAAATACTTGTAAATTATTTTAATTTTATTTTATATTTTCATGACTTGAGTACCCACACATTCTAGGCAATTACCCTTGCGCTCCCTCTCATTGGGTGACCTTCATCTCATCACTTAATGCCGAGCATCCTTTTCAATTACTACATCATGTTTTTAATTCTATCTTCATTCATTCATATTCGGGAAAAGAATCTCACCTTCTCCAAATTCTCACACTCTATCACATCTCTTGGTAGTTTACATCTCTCAATTCTCCCTTCTCATTTTCTTCAGCCCCAACTACACACGATCCCGGTGATGTTTCAGAGCAATTCCGGTGATGTTCCCGTGCGATTTTGACAAGCTTCCACAGTCAACAATGACAACAAATTTGCTAGTTAATAATCTGTAGCAAAAGTTGTTAGCGAGAGATTAGCTAAGAAATTTTTCGTAGCTAATATGCAACTTTTTTGTAGTGCAAGGGAAAGCAGAAAAGGGAAGCTCGGTACTTCAGAGTTTAGGAACCCTTTAGGGGGCCTAATTTCGTTCTTCATCTCTACTTTCTTCTTCTATTTTTATTTTACTTTTGCATTCCATGGAGGGCAAAACTTCAAGGGTTAGTTCCACTATAATTTCTTAATTGGATTCTGAGATTTGAATAAATTTGTTTATTCTTTTGGTTCTTGTTGTGATTTATTTTCATTTATGTCTTTTGGTTCTTGATTTAGTAAAAGTAATGATTTTTGCATTGTAGCAAGTTAGCACAGTGTTATATCTACATAACATAACAATCATATGAGTTTAAGGGTTTTTAAATTTTAATTGAGAAGTTACTTTGGTTAAATTTAGAAACTTTCATATGATTGAATGAGTTTTTGCTAATAATTGAAAAGTTACTTTGATTAAAAGTGAGAACTTTGAATAGAATTAATCAAGAAGTTACTTTGGTTAATTAGCTTCCTACTAGATATAAGAGGTACAAGAATATACATGATTAGACATAGTAATATTTAATTGAGATGTTACTTTGATTAAATTTATTGTGGTAATCTCTAAAGTTCTTGCTTTTGATTGAGAAGTTACTTTGGTTAAAAGTGAGGACGTCAACAAATTAATTGAGAAGTTACATTGATTAATTTGAAATCTTAGACAAGAAATCAATAACAATAATCTTTAGAAAACAAATGATGAATCCTATTTTGAAAAAGTAGTGGAATCAACCTCTTTTCTTTACTATTGATTTTATTTTATTTTTATCTTTTCAATTTTATTTCTTTCTTTCTCTATCTGAATCCACTTATATTTTTATTATTTTATTTGACTAACTCTTTTGTATAGTTTTTATAAGTATTAATTTGTTAGAAATCAATTCTGTGTTCGTTGGGAGACGACTTTAGATTACTTTACCCTTTCTATCTTGTTGACTACTTTTTTAACAATACTGAAGTTGTTATAAATAAATAGTGTTAATTTGATTGCTTAACTACAACTTTATCACTAAGTTCTCAGTTTCATTATTTAATTCTGTGTTGTTCACTTAAATTTCATTCTTTTCTTGTTTTTAGCATTAATTTTGATTCTATATGTATGTATGATGATGCATCTTGCTTCTTTTCATGGATCAATTGGTCAAACTTCATAGGATTCAATTTCATGTTAATTCCGTGAGTGATTTTTCATTTTGTTTGAGTTTCTATCATTTTTAATCGGTGGATCTCAAACTTTTTGCATTCTATTTTAATTTAAGCATCCAATTCATGTTGTCCAAGTCATGTGCATCCTTTATATGTCATAAGTTCTTGGTTTACTTGGTTTAAATTTTGAATTCCAGGTCTTTATATTGAAAATTCAGTAAGAATTTGGAGCAATGAATTGATTGAACATTAGCTCAAGACAAATTTCAATTGTGCAGCCATGATTTTTATGCCACTTTCACCGATTGGCTATGCTTTGAATGCATTTTTTACCTTTTTCCATTGAGTTCTTGTTTGATATCGAATCATCACGTTCTTAGTGTCACAATTCCATGTTGTTTTGTTAAATTATGTTGTTGTTTAAAATTTTGTTTCAAGTTTTATTTGATGAATTTCATATGTAGTGTCTTTGTAACATCCGACCAAATATTACTAATTTAAATAAAATAAAGTAAAATAATATTAAATATGCCATTATTATTCACAATGCTTTCCCAAAACGTAGGAAAATTAAAATCTTAATAAAATGTCTCTAAATTCAAAACCATAAATTAAACTCCAAGTTTACATAGTTCAAAACCGATCAACTAAATATTTACAAAATAGTCAAATATAGTCTATAAAACTTCCCAAGCTAGCCCCTCTCCGGCTCTAAGCGTCACCAACTCAACCTAAAACAACGTATGCTCCCATGTAACGAATTACACGATCATCGCCAAACACACACAGAAAGGGTGAGCTCATGTAACTATAAATGTATAATTTAATACATAGAAGTTCACCCCAAATTACTTTATTTCAGCCAATGCTTAACCAAGAAACCTTACCGCCCTAAGGTTTCCAACCCATAATTCTTGACCATGGACCCATGATATATATGCTTCCATGAACCTGCTCGCTCGTGGTCCTGCCTCTACGAATCTCCCCTATCGTAGTCCAACTCTACGGACTTCCTCGGTCGTAGTTCAACTCTACGGACTTCCCTGCTCATAGTCCAACACATGTGATCCAACAACTACGAACCTCTCCGCTCGCAGTAGCCCTTAAGTGTGAGCACAGAACATATGAACTTCCCCGCTCATATTATCACGTGTTCACCACCAGCCATGAACCTACCCACTCATGACACATTCAAGCATCTCTTGGTCCAAGTCCACATCTAAACATATTAAAACAAAATTAAGAAAAACACACTACCCTATACAAGATAAACATGCAAGCTGGTCTTAGGGATTCCAATGCTTCCATGAATCTACCTGCTCATGGTCCAACTCTACGAACCTCCTTGCTCATAGTCCAACTCTACAGACCTCCTTGCCTGTAGTCCAACACATGTGATCCATCCAGCTACGAACCTCCTCGCTCGTAGCAACTCTCAAGTGTGAGCACGAAACATAAGACCCTCCCCGCTCGTATCCTCACATAAGAGTATCATTAATATGAACCTCCCTACTCATATTAATCACGCGTTCCAACACTAATCATGAACCTACCCTCTCATGATACGATCAAGCATATCCCAAACCAGACCCAACACAACAAGCCATGCAAATCATATCATAAATGCACCTTGCCATTTGCACTATCGCCTGGCGCAACTTAAGCACCACCAGGCGAAATGGTAGTGCAGACCACTTGGCGATTCCATAACACCGTCGGGTGCCACAACACATAGGGCTTCCCTATTTCTTGCTATCCCCTTGCAGTTTACTATGCACCGTTAGACACCACACCAGTAATATGATATTACTAGTTTTAGGTACTCTAATTCTGTTCCTAGCATCCAATAATTCAATTCTTAAACATCCAGAAACCAAAATATACATAATAGTTCTCATACTTACTATACCTATAGTATACATAATATTCTAATATGCACCTAATGTTTTTTTTCTTGAATATTATATAATTTTATATCAACTATAATTTGAACAATATTCCTATATAATTTATGTTATATATATATATATATATATATATATATATATATATATATATATATATAAATTCTTACAAGTCTTTTATTGTCTTTTCATGTAACTATAACAAAATCACAACCACTTCATCTTTATATCACTGAAAATACCAAAACCTAATAATCACAATGTTTACTTCCAATGCATAAAAGAAACCTTTGTATATACTCACCTATAAAAAAAATGCATCAAACCTAAAATAAAGCAAATTACCAATCCTAAAATGCTTAATTCACTTCTGCAATTTCAAACATAACGATCGAACACCCAACCCGTTTTCTCTATACTAATATATATTATAATACAATTGTGACAATACATTTAGATGTATAATAAGAACACTAAATATCCAAGGGTTTAAACTTCATATATATATTGTGGTATACATCGGCACTGTACTGCATACCTATTCATATTCATATGATTTTTTATAAATTTTTATCCAAATCACAAGAAAATACATATTCATATAAAAGAACAAAAAAATCTAGATAGCTCCCCTTACCTGAGAATCGCACTTCAATAATGCTCTTTAAATTTCATGGTTTATCAAAACTTGCTCTAACTTTGGCTCTAATCCTCACACTGTCCTGTTTCAGTGCTCTGAATTGAGATGTGGACTTGGACCAGGAGATGCTTGACTGTGTCATGAGCGGGTATGTTTATGGCTGGTGGTGAACATGTGATAATATGAGTGAGGAGGTTCATATTATGATACTTTCGTGTGAGGATACGAGCGGGGAGGTTCGTATGTTCCGTGCTCACACTTGAGGGCTGGTGCGAGCGAGGAGGTTCGTAGCTCTTGCATCACATGTTTTGGACTACGGGTGGGGAGGTTCGTAGAGTTGGACTACGAGCGGGGAAGTTCGTAGAGGCAGGACCACGAGCGGGCAGGTTCATGAAAGCATATATATCTTGGGTCCATGGTCAAGAAATTGTGGGTTGGAAACCTTAGTGCAGTAAGGTTTCTTGGTTAAGCATTGGCTGAAATAAATTAATTTGGAGTGAACTTCTATGTATTAAATTATTCGTTTATAGTTACATGAACTCACCCTTTGTGTGTGTGTTGGGCAATGATCGTGTAATTCGTTACACGGGAGTAAACATTACGTCAGGTGGGCTGGTGATGCTTAGAGTCGGAGAGGGACTAGCTTGGGAAGTTTTATTGACTATATTTGACTACTTTGTAAATATTTAGTTGATCAATTTTGAACTATGTAAACTTGGAGTTTAATTTATGGTTTTGAATTTCGAGACATTTTATTAAGGTTTTAATTTTCCAACGTTTTGCGAAAGAATTTTGAATAATAATGGCATATTTAATATTATTTTACTTTATTTTATTTAAATTAGTAATATATGGCCGAAATGTTACATTTGGTATCAGAGCAATGGTTTTCAAAAGATTTTTGGGGTTTGGAGAGTAAGCTTGTCGCGTTTTGGTTGCGAATCTTTGTAGCAATGGACTGCTTGTCTATCAATCATGTTGTCATTGATTGTGGATGGTGCAAAGTGGTGTTTCATAAATAGGCTGGTTAGGAGACTGTTGTGTCTCTTATTAAGAGTTCAAATATTATGGACTCCTTGGTGAAACAGGGAGCATTAAGAATAGGAAATGTCTTGGTAGAGAAATGGGGGCGCACATCCATGACTATATCAGAGATAGTTTCCTTTCTTAATTCTAAAGCTTTTGGTAAGAGAGGAAACTTATAGTTTGAGTTTGTCTCCTATACCTTTTATTGTATGTTTGCGCTTCAGTGGTTTGTGTCTATTGCCTATAGTGGTAGAGGAATGCAGATTCAAGGTCAAACTTGACCTACTAGCCTTTGCAAAGGTTGAGTAGGGCCTTTGAGACAATCTCTTGCTAAAAAATGTGAATATGCAAAAGGTTGTATATTAATGGACGAGGAAAGTTAAGTCTTGGTTTAGTGGGCTGAAAAGTGATGTCAAAACTTAGAAACAACGCGTTAGGCGGAGGGATCTTCAAGAGCAAATTATTCGGAAGCATACCACAAGTTTTGCAAGAGAATTTGAGCTCAAAGGTTAGATTAGGGAGGGGTACTAGTGTATGCTTGTGCAACAAAGTTTGAAAAGCCAAATTAGTACTACATTCTACCAAGGTCGGAGGTGTGAAATGGGAAGTAAGAGAAGTAGGAGAAAAAGATATCGAAGACCTAATGGCAAGGACCATTACAAGTTTTAATGGATCTTTAAGGAGAATTGCAAGTTTTAATGGATCTTTAAGGAGAAGTTGGGGAGTTAAACCATCTAAGTGAAGTATTGACTAAGATTATAAGGCTACTCTATGAGTCATTGGATGGTAAGAGAGGTAGAATGCCTTTGTTCTAGTACCAAGATGGGGAGTTGGTTCCTATTGTATCGGATTGTTACAACATACAACGGAGAAAGTCAATTTTATCCAAGATCAGATGTGCGCGACACAGAACAATCAATCTAGAAATTTTACTCAGAAGTTTAATGGGCAATATCGGATTAACTAGAGGATTAGTTCGATCACATAGGAGATCGTCGTACCACCACACTAGACGAACTTGCACAATGTGTTTCACATGCCACCACTAAGGAAAAAAACACTACAAGTCCCTCTCATGTGCTAGCGGGGGTGAGGTTTAGATCAGGATGAGGTTCAGATCAAGGAGGATCTGACTTTGGACATGAGGTTAGTGAGAGTATTGCATTTTCAGGTCATGAAGTTGAGGGGGAAGGAGATTTAGACAGTGAAGGTCCTTTGGGACGAAGCTACACACGAGAACACGTGGGAAATGGAGGACCTCACAAGGAAATCATATCCACAATTATTTCCGGATAAGTGCAATTTTTGAGAACGAAAATTCTTATAAGTTAGGAGGAATGTAAGACCTGGGAAAATTAAATAAATAAATAAATATTTATTTAATATAAATGCAATGGAAGGGATCTTTATGGCAATTAATGCGAAAAGTTATGACATGAAATAATATTAGCTTAAGTGGTTGAGAGTACTTGTGATACGATCCTATCCAGGAAAGAGTGTGATCGTTTCTGAATTTGAATTCTCAAGAAGCACGACACGAATAAATCAGAAAAGAGCGCAAAATAAGACATAGATGGAGGACGCCACAATCTAGCAGATTGATAAGTCAAGTGAAGATTCGCCACAAAGATGTTAATCTTTGATAAGAACTGGAGGCCTAATCCAAGAACAAAGAGAATCCTCTCTTTAATTAAATCAAATTCAATATATGACTAAAGGTGCCTACATTGTTTTTGGTACCTCTATATATAGGCACATAAGTTTAAGAAAACATGAGAACCTTACAAGAAGGCCCAAACCCATAACATAGAAACATAAACTAATTTATAAAAGAAAGTCCAAAGCTCAAAAACATAGAACATGACTAATTTCTAAAAGAAAACCCAAAGTCTAAAAACATAAAACTAATTTCCTAATAACTATCCTTCAAAAGTGCTCCAAGTCATGATCTTCATATCCTTTGAATGTCCACTTGCAGTTGCTTGTAAGTATCAAGAGCCTTGAATAGATTTTATTTTCCAATCTCTTGCTCCTTGTCCTTGCCATAGGTCCTTTGAACTATAAAGTTTCATCTTGGTTCTTCTTGTATGGAATCTAGGGATAGTCCTCTATCAACTTGGTTATGTTAAGAGGACTTGGGTTCGAGTCTTGTTGATACCATTTGTGTGTTAATTTAATTATTTTATTATTTTAATAATATGCTTGACCATGATGCGTGATAATATAATCCTTGAGGACTGAAACGGGACGGTGCGAGGATTAAAGCCAATTTGAGACTAAATTAGTAATTAAACTTAATTACAACTTATATAAACATGTTAAAATATTTTTTAAACATTTATATATCAAAATTTTCACCTAAATATTCAAATTATTTTTTTTTTACATTTTTACATAAAAAAAATCCATATTTAAATTTATAATTTTTTTTAAAATATTAACAATGTAAATGTAAAGTGACACTTGTAATTTTTAAATGTTTAATGTGACAAATATTTTTAATGTTACAAGTGTCACTTTACATTTACATTTTTTAATATTTTTAAAATATTATAAGTTTAAATAGGGATTATTTTTATGCAAAAATGTAAAAAAATAAAATAATTTGAATATTTAGATGGAGTCATTTTGTAACGTCCCATTTAATAAACAACCTTAATTAAATGAAACATCACACACAGTAATATAAAGAGCAATGTTATGGAGTATAAATATCACTCCTTACAGTTATCCCAGAAAGTTGGAGAAAAAATCTAAGGCACACCACGATGCCATTAACAAAACAAGATAAAAGTTAAACAGTATCACAAAAAAACAAGATAGTACATAGGCCTCGGCCTTTTAAGAATATTCAGAATAGAGAGTCCAACCCATGGATAGCTACGCAACGAAATTTCCATCACCCTGATGACTACGAGGAGTTTGCACATCTGCTCACATCAATACATTGATGATCATCGCAAAAGGAGAAAAACCACACATAAGACCCCAAAACAAACAGAAAGGGTAAGCTAGAGTGAAAAAAATGTTTTATCATACAATTGCATACAATTTTATAGTCAAAGATACATAAATCAACCAAGCATGTGATGACCAACAAGCAAGACTCTAAGACTCAATTATCCGGATACATATAATCAGTTAGATTCACTGAATGCTTGCACTTGTGGTGGCCTCTACTGCTCTGTAGAGCCAATTGCCAATGGGTTTCACCCTACCACACACAAGGTTAGCCTTCAAAACGTTTAAGGCCATTATCCTGCCAAAGACTAGGGCCTCCTACTACTCTCACCACTTGCGTCAGTACGCTCTACGTGAGACTAACTAACTCTTTAGAGTTTCAGGATGCAATCCTTACTAAATTATATAATGAGGCACCACCATGAAACCTTCGTGGAATTACATCCTAACCATGAGGCACGACCATGGGCTCCCACTAAAAGAGGTCATGGAATTATGTCCTGACCTTAAGGCACTACCACGAAACCATCGTGGAATTACGTCTTGACCATGAGGCACAACTATAATATATCACCATAAGATCTCCTCGCTTGAGCGAGACTACTCATCGCCCAAAAGAGAGACTCCCTTGCTTCAACTACTTCTGAAGTGAAACACATCAGGTTCCCACGAGTTCTCGCTTAGGCGAGCCTCTCTCGCCTGAGCGAGATGATTCGTCGCTCAAACGAAAGATTTCCGCCTGAGCGACAGCTCGAGCAGTAACCTGGGCCAGCTTCTTCTATTCTTGCCTAGGCGAGACAAGCTCGCTTGGGCGAGATTATCAATACTCGCCATTGTTTCATGCACGCAAAGCTAGAGATTCATCCAAACCAACAAATAATGCATTTTCATTTCATCATGAAAACCACACAATCACAGAAATGCAAAAAAAAAATAGGAAAAATGAATTACAACAGGAAACCCTAGCTTCCCTTACCTAGAAAAGCTACTATGAGAGGTTTTGGTATGAGCAAAGAAGCACCACAACTCCTAGAACGGTTTAACGAGCTGAGAAATAGCAACACTAGAACAAAACTAGGTTACCCAAAGGTACCCTAGCTGGAACCACGAAAGAAATACTTAGAAAGGAGAAAGTATAGTTTGAGAACTAACTTACATGAGATGGAAATGAGTTTTGAGCTAGCGTGACCAAGAAGGGGACCAAACCCTAACAGAGCTTCTGTTGAGGGAAAAAGGAGAGAGTAAGGTGGTTGTTTTTTTTTGCAAATGATTGCAAAATGAGAGTGTTAAGGCTGCTTAGGGGTTTTGGGCACCCTATGGGCCAGCCTTAGGCCCAATAAATTAGGACAGACCCTCAAACATTGAGGTAATAACTCTAGCCCAACTAGCACTGCTTCCCCATCTTGGTACCAACACAAAGTGTAAAACCCGTGGAATTTAATTAATTAAATAAATAATTAATTAATAAATACGGGTGGGGAGAGCCTTTATGGCATTAAATTCTAACTTGTATGATGTGGAAAAGTACTAGCTCAAATGGTTGAGAGTACTTGGTAGTGTGAGAGGACTTGGGTTCAAGTCTTATGTATGTCAATTGTGTGTTATTTAATTGTTATTATTTTTAAATATATGTTGATCATGTGGTGGGATAATATCATCATTGAATGATATTAGTCAGCATGAGATGTGAATTGGTTGAATGGTTTAGCATTGACTTGGCATTGGCATAGTTGTGGGTTCAAACCTTGGAAAACCCAAATTAAACTTTATTTTTGCATAATTATGAGAGTGAGTTCAGAGTGATTTGGTGCTGTGAGAGGGAGCATAGGAGCTAATTGGAGGGAGAACTAGGAAGACTTTGGTTGAGCAAAGACGAACCTTGTAATTCTCAAGCTTTTAGCAAGGAAACCAGGTTACGGGAGTTTTACCCATTTTTGTTGATATACGTGATTAAATTACATGATGTATAGCTTGAATTGCATGATCAATCTTGGATTCTGTTTGAATTGTTGAGTTTCTGGAAAAATTCCAGAAACCGCTTGGCGGGCCATGCATAGTCGCCAAGTGACATGTCCTGTTCTTGGTATTTCTGGGTTCTTGCAAGGAATCGCCTGGCGGTGAAGCCTTGTACCGCCAGGCGACATAAGCCATGTCACCCAGTTTCTAGGTTTCCTATGAACATCCTGGCGGGGTTAATTGACCCGCCAGGCAATGCGAACCAATCTGATTCATTTTTTGGTATTTCGACCTCTTTGGGTGAATTGTGATCGATGGAAACTATGTTTAACTTGTTAATTGATTAAGTGGGAAGGAATTATTATGATCTTATAATGAAACGAAGGGTAAGAGGATAAGTTTAGCACCATTCTTCTTCTAGGCTTGAACATTTAGAAACCAGGAGTTCTTGATTAATTCATGAGATTGAAATGTAAAATGAATTGGTGTAGTGAGATTATGATCTATGAATAGAACCTTAAGTGCATGGAAACAATATACTGGTGGGGAAATTGAGAGGTTGGTTTGTAACGCAGAAGTCAGAGTTCTCGTAGGTGCATGACAGTATTGTGGACTTCTCAGAATTGATGCATCGCCTGGCGGTAGGCTAGGTGCTGTCAGGCGCCGATGCAGAGTGTGTGGATTTATGAATTTTGGGATAAAATTGTGAGACTAGGTCTTGGTTGTATATGGAATTAATTAGGAAACTAATCGTGGTTATTGGCCGAGTAGTAGAAGGGAGATTATGAGTAGGAGTATGATTTAACTTGGGTATTAATTGTGAATGGTGAGCTTGAGAAATTGTGTGTAAGCTACTGTAATAATTATTGTAGTATTTGGAGTACTCGAAATAATACAGTGAGGGTCTAAACTCGTTATGACAGCGTACACTTAGTATGAAATTACAAAGGATAGGGGACTGTAGATGTCGTGAATGAGTAAGTGGTAGACTACAAAATAAGGCATTTGAGATGGAATGAGGATTGGGTATAGGTAGTATATTAGGGACCAACACCGTTAATAATGAAGGTGTTCGCATAGCTATTGTGTGTAGACTGTACTATCTCATATTCTGGCCTTGACCAAATGGGGCATTAAGGAAATCAGAGTATCTTGAATGATAAGTGTAAACTGTTTGGGACTGTGTAAATGTCCACATGTAAAGAGTGAATTCACTATTGTGGTGTTATAATGGTAGGAGATAGTGTAGGTAGCCAATTTATAAGCTAGAGGTTCTCTGGAATGGGGGAAAAGTGAAGCGTTCCATCAGAGTTGGATGATCAAAAGCAGAACAGTTCGTTGTACTGATACATCGCCTAGCGGCAAAGCTGAAGCCGCTAGGTGATAGCTGCCCAACAGAGAGCTACTGGAACGTGTGCGCCTGGCAGTGAGGGTCTTCCTGCTAGGCAGTATGTGCAGTGTTGATGAATCAGAGGCGCTACGCACCTGGTGCTATGCGTCCCCTGCCAAACGGTCTGGAAGCTGGCAAAGCCTAGCGGTACGTGTCCCCCGGCAGGCGATTTTACTGTAGGAGACTTGGGTTGTTGGTTCCGCATGTGTGATCTACAAGGCTTTTAGGATACTTTAAAGGTCGACTTGCTGGTGTTCCTTGAGTTGAGCTCAGAACGTATCCTTGGAGTTGAGCTCGGGATAAGGGTTAAGCATGTGGCATTCCTCGAATTGAGCTCGGAATGACATCCCTCGAGTTGAGCTCGAGATGGCGGATGAACACGAGAAACTCTTGAGTTGAGCTCGGGTTGGTGAGTGTTGTCGGTGTGAGTGTGCTGGTTGTGGCCAGTACGGATGGGTCCAGATAGACTGCCCTCCTCAATAGTTATCTAACAAGTTTGGTAGTCTTGGGACGTTACGGACCATGTTCGTATTTGGGAAATCCACCTGGCGTTACAATGTATCATTCGTAGCAATGGTTTCCCGCATGTGCTCTATCGGTTGTGGCCGATAGGTATGGCAGCAAGACACCTTGTGATAGTCACTAGAAGACGTAGACATGGTGGTGGCCATGTGGTATGAAATCTAAGGAGGGAAATTCCTAGGGTGTGATTGTATGATTTATATATATCAAACAAACACACCAAAGGAATCCCTTCCCTGGATTCCACACCACATGGCC
>Ga0099822_1003219_pt1 | contig 20864 bp, 8 predicted proteins | sample CowpeawhiteBW_FD_76839 | JGI IMG/M metagenome (GOLD analysis project Ga0099822, IMG submission 76839) | Root nodule microbial communities of legume samples collected from California USA - Cow pea white BW | ecosystem: Host-associated > Plants > Roots > Nodule | place: USA: California | collected...
CCAATATCTCACTATATTAAATTAAATTAAGAGAATAAATATATATTGTAAAAAATATATATATATATATATATATATATATATATATATATATATATAGTTTAGTTATTTAAATATACAATTTTCAGGAGATACTATTAGTGGTTGGTGGTTAGTAATTAAATAATACAGGATAATGTTTTACTTTTCTTTTTATATGTATAAATGTCATTTTTGTCTTAAAAGATAGCAATTTCTTTTATCATAATCACCGACAATATGTTAAATTTTGTTTTTAATTATTCTTTACAAACACATTATATTTTATCTTTTAAATATTTTAATTTAATATTTTACCTTTTTAAAATTTTTAACTCTTATTTATCTTATTCATAGAGTCGGATATCTTATAAAATACTATATTATATATTATAAAATGTATGTTTGTGATTTATTGTTTGACGTATTATATCTAATCCAAGGTCTTCTATATTAATTATTTTAATTTTTAATATTAGTTTTAGTTTCCACATTATCATAGAGTATGTAAATTTATGTTGTATAAAAATACATATTTAAATTTATTTGAATTATTTTATTTTTCACGTCAATTTACGTTAAATATTATTAAGTTTGACGTAAAAAATTTTGTCACTAATAAAATAATTTATAATAAAATAAATTTTTTTAAAGGTGTTAAAATTGAAAGTGTTGCATGTTAAATAAAAAAATTGATAAAATTGAAAAAAAAAATTAGGAAACATATAAATATACATTTTTATGAGTTTATTTTTATTAAATATAAATTAAGTTACTGACTATTTTTCGGTTCATGATGTTATGATGATTACACTTAACAAACTAATCACAATGGACAAAATTAATAAAAGTGAAAAGAAGGACTGAAAATTAAAATAAACCATGAAGGTAAATTTGTAATGAAAGGTAAAAGTACAAGTTTAATATAAAATATAGAAATGATAAGGTAAAGTAGAGTTGTCAAAGCAGGTAACCTAGTTAAACCTGACTCGATCTGACTCGACCTACCACATGTTATGATTGAGTGAGTTAATTTAATCCGACTCATTTTTTAGTGAGTCAAAAAATTCTGAACCTGACTCAGTCCACCACGGATTAACAGGATAAACGGATTGGCTTACGGATTCACTTAATTCAAAAAAAATATTATTTTTTTATTTTGTTTTCAGTCAAAACTAAATTGTAATTCTAATTAAAATCTAAATAAACTTTAATACAATCCAAATACAAACTAAAATATAAAAAAATAACCTAACATGACCCAAATGTAAAGTCTAACCTAATAAAAATAAATAAAAACACTTGTGTGACCCTTTTATCTGCGGGTTGATGAGCTAACCCAGCTCACCACGACTTCAACCCGGATGAGCCGGATTCTAAATGAGTCGAGTCAAAAATTAACCTGTATTGAAATTTATAAAAAAAATTGAACCCAACCCGATCGAACTCGTAGTGAGCCGAATTGGCTCACGGGTTTCAACCCATTTTGACAGCTCTAAGGTAAATTATATTTTTTCTTGTTGAGTTGTAGAAGGATGCATGGCAGTGTTTATGATTTGCAATTCTCCAACTTTATAACCAATTATTTCTAATACTTTAGTTGATGCATATGATATCATTTTTGTATGCTTAACTTAGAAAACTTTAACCTCTTTCATCACAATTATCGTAAATTTATTATTCATAAGTTAAAAAAAAAAAATATATCAGCTAAATTTAAAGAAAAATTAAAAAATTAAAAATTAAAATGAAAAAATTAAAAAATTAAAAAAATTAAAAAGAATTATAACAAAAGAAAAATGAATAGTTTAATTGTAGATAGATTCTTTTATAAGATAAATAAGGTTTATATGTTTTGGGTTTAGCATTGAATTAATATTTGATTATTCTTTCTTGTAAAATTAATTTTTGACGTAATGATCATTTAAAAAAAAAATGACTGTACGTATAATTTTTGTTAAATGTTCACATTTATTAAGTATTAATAAAAGAACACTTCCTCTCTCTGAGACCCCACTTCCTTTTCCCTTTTCTTTTCTTCTTTCTATTTCACTCTCCCTATACTTTACTGCCACTCTTACAACCAACTCACTACCACTCCAACCTTTTCACCATTTTTGTTTCCTCTGCCCTCTCTCTAAGCTGGGAATTCAATTTCCAACCTAATTCTTTCCTCAATTCTGCAACAGCAAACAAACCAGAAACGAGGGCAAAAGCTTTCCCCCTAATCAAGTTTCCCTTTCTTCCATGTAACTTAACTTCAGCTCCTCAATTCCCTTCAATTTCAAGTTCTGGAACTATGTTCATGCTAAAATCGGATAAGGATCACATTCTCACCCTATGAATCTGCATTTCAGCTCCTTAAGTTGTACGTGGGAAGTGCTTACCGTTAAAAAGGGGTCTTTCTTGTGAGTAATTCTAGAGGTAAGAGAGGCTAACCGAAATTCTTTTCATTTAAACCATGAATCATGTTTGAATGAAGCTTGGTGTGCTAAATTGATGCTTGAAACGCATGTGTGGGTGTTTGATTATTGTTTGCCATGAAATTAGTGCTCTTGCATGTGGAAACAATGGAGTGACCTGGTATTTTTGTCTAGGCGGGTGGTTTTCGCCCAAGCGAAAACACTAGAAAGCCCACCCCTATTACTGCGCGAAGTCTCACCTAGGCGAGCTGGAGTCGCTTAAGCGAGAGATACTCTCATCTAATCGAGCTAGTTTAGCCTGAGCGAGAGTTTACCCAATTTTTTAATCTTTGTGACTGTTAAATCCTCGCCCAGGCGAGACCGACTCGCCTAAGCGAGATGGCCTCTCGCCTGGGCTAGAATGTCTAGCTTGAGCGAGAGCTACTGCAGTGGGATACTTCAGCTGCTGTTTTAAAGAGTGAAATCGTATGTTCTGATGTGGTTTTGTGCAAATAGACTCTTCTATGCTTGGAATGCCATTATTAATGTGTTGTGTGATGAATTTGGAAGAACATGAATTATAAGGAGTTGTGGCTGGAATAGAATTTCATGGGAAATTCAAGAGAACTTGTAGTGCGTGTAAGGATGTGTGGAATCCATATTGGTTGGTATTCTGAAACTCCAATAATCATTCACGCTCAGATAGAGCAGAATGGATTATGTCGTGAGGAGTAACAGGAGGTCCTAGTCTTTAGACTCGATCAAGTCCTAGACACGAAGGGGACTTACCCTAGGAACGGTCGGGTGATAACTCCTTGTGTACAGACTTTGCAGAGTCTGAGAACCGTTACAGGTGCAAGCCACCAAGAGCTCCAACGTCGCTTACAAAATCCGAATATCGAGTCTAGAATTTATATTATGGAACTATGTGTTATGAATGATGTTTATATTGTGAATTGTATCATTTTCTCTTATTTCAGTTAGTTTACCCCTTTTGTTTATGTTTGCTTGTCCTTGTGTGTTCTCCTTTGCAATGATCACCTACGGTTGGTGTGAACAGAGCCGAATCCAGATGATGATGCCCCCCTTCTGAGTAGGAATTGATCCTTACTCAATGTTGTGGTAGTTTTGGGCTAGATTTTGTGGAGTTTTAACTTGACGCGTAGTTTAGGCCTTTTTCTTATATCTACCCTTGCCTTCTAGGGATTGTATGGCTAATTTTGGATGACTGTACCAGCAGTATATACTTATGTGTATATGACTGTTATTCCTACTATCTGCTATGCTTGATCATAATATAATGTTTTATTTGATAGCGTGAAAAACTATGTTACACTCTCTATTTTTTATGTTTACATTTATATTTATATAATAATTATATGTAAATACAAACATAAAATAATTAAATCATACATGTGAATTAGTTAGAATGTTATAATTTTATGATTCAAAATAAATCACGGAAACATGGATAAATTAAGAATGTTATTTCCATCCAAATTTGTAGGATCAAGTTAAGAAGAATAACTCTCAATATTTTATTTTTTAAGAAATATTTCTATGTTATTGTGTTTCTCTATTTTGTGAGATATGTCTAATTAATGTGTGTAATTTGTTTTTCTTATTTATATCATATTAGATATACATAATAGAAGTTGTATCCATTGATATTTATAGGTATTCATTTTTTTATGAGAAACTATTGGTTTATAAAAATACAAATTTTCATATTTTTACAAGTTATATCATAATTTAGAGACAGTACAATCGTATGATATTTATAATACATATTAATTATATAAATTTTTAATATTTTTTTAATTAAAATATTTTAAAACTATTTTAATTTTAGTCTTATTTAATATGATATTTTAAAAAAATATATAAGTTGTGACATCCAATTTAATAGATAAATCTAATAAATAAAATATCACATAAATATAATATTAAATAGAGCACGAAATCAAAAGTATATACTAACTATTACCATCATTCATAATATACTTAGAAAGAAGTCTAAGGCATACCACTATGTCATGAGTAGACCCTGCTAATGCAACTGTTTCACGTAAGACTGCTCTCAGAACAAGAAATTTAAAATAAAATAAGAGTTCTCCAAAAAGGCTCAATAACGAGCCACAACCAACCATAGGGACCATACTACACAGCAACATCTTCACCACCCTGAGGACTACCAGAGGTTTCCACATCTACTCACACCAAATAAATGGTGATCATTGCAAAAAAAGAAAAATCACACAAGAAGACAGACACAAGCAAGAATGGGTAACTAGAGTAAAAAGAAATTTTTGAACATGTTATAGCAAGCAGAAATTTAAACAGATCATAGACATGCTACACACAATACAGTAGGCATACAATCATGTGATAGCAAACAAACAGGACAATATGACTCAATTATCCGGATACATATAATAATATCGAATTCACTGGATACTTGCATTTGTGGTGGCCTCTATTACTCTGCAGAGCCATTGCCAATGGGTTTCACCCTACCACGCACAAGGTTAGCCTTCAATCATCTAAGGTCATTTTCCTGCTAAAGACTAGGGCCTCCCGCTACTCTCACCACTTCAATCAGTCTGCTCTACGTGAGACTAATTGATTCCTTAGAGTTTCAGAATGCAATCCTTACTTGAATCCTTATCTAATTATATACATTACAACACCACCATGAAATATGACCAAAAGATTCATGGAATTACGTCTATCTCATACCACATTCATGTTTCTCACACCAAAACCACATGTTATCTCAAAACATCCCAATCTCATGCCAAAACACCACCAACCAACCAATCCATGACTTATTTCATACCCAAAACCATGAATTCCAATTTCATTATATTACATACAACATCCAAAGCATCATATTTCATATTTTGAAAGGTAAATCGAACAATCATGGAACCAATTTAGCCTACACAGTGTTTCCTGCACGAGTCTCGCCTAAGCTAAAGGCACTCACTCAGGCAAAAGAGATTCTCTCACTCAAGCGGGCCCTTCTCGCCTGGGCAAGAGCATGATATAATGGGTACTGCAATGTTTCAGCGAATTCTTATTTAGGCGAGACCTTATCACCTGAGCGAGATTACTCATCGCTCAAAACGAAACCCGTCGCCTAAGCAAAAATTCAAGCTGAAACCAGGGGTGAGTTCCTACTACTCTCGCTTAGGCGAGGGCCACTCGCTTGGGCGAGATTAGCAGGTTTCTCACCTGTTCACACATGCAACACCAAATGTCCTACCAGAAGCACAAACAATATATATTTTCATACGATCAAGAACATCATTCAAACACCAAGAACATAAAACATACCAGAAACAGGCAAAATGACTTAAAAACATGAAACCCTAGCTTCCCTTACCTTAATAAAAGCTACTGCGATAGGGGTTTAGACACTAGCAGAAAGAGCAAAACAACTCCAAGAACACCAAAAGACTGAAAAGACATAAACACTAGCACGAAGGTGAGGTTCTGAAAGAACCCATTTTAGAATCAGAGCATAAGAACTGGAAAAAGAGAAAGGTGAAAGCGAGAGCTCAACTTACATGGAAGAACATCGTTTAGTCAACTTGGAGGATGATCCGTAACTGCCTTAGCAGAGCTTCTGTAGCAGAAAGGGAGAAAGAAGGTGAGACGTTTTTAGTTTGTGGAGACTGAATGAAAGGGAATGGACAATTGGTGGTTCTGAAGTTATTAAGTGGACTCACCTTAGGCCCAACTAAAAGGCCAAGCCCTACACTTATAAGGCAAAAAGAAAAGAGGCCTTATAAGAGTCAACTCCTTAAAAATATAAGAGAAACAAATATCATTTAATAATTAAAATAATAAGATATAATTTTATTAAGAATTAAATATGATTTTCATTCTCAAATATTATACAAAAATTATATTTTGTCTAAATTATAAAATATTAACTCTTCACACCTTAAAAATACATATTTAATCCTTTTATTAAAAACAAGTCTAAAACTATGTTTAACATGTGTAGCAATAATTAATTATATCTAAGGTTTATTTTTAATTATTTTTTCAACCTTTTCTTGAAGAGTCTGCAAATCTATAAGAAAAAAAATGTTCTTTAACACCTTGACGACTCTTATAAAAGTTAAATAATCTTAATAAAAATTAATTTTCATATTTTTAGAAGAAAATAAAAAGTGAACAATAATAAAAAATAATATTAAATTATAGTAAAAAAATATCAAAATACTAGGTGTCCAATTTATAAATAGATATCATCCCACGTATATACCCACATGTATACTCATTCCATTCTCATAGTCACTTTTGTCCTGGTACCATTATCATCATCATTTTTTTTACTCATACTTTTTTTTTTTTTGTATTTTTACTGATTTAAGTGTGGAAAAGTTATCTCATTATTATAATTTGCCTTGTATACACACTCTCTTCTTCGTTTTTATCTTAGAAGAACAATTATAATATTTATAAAAGGGTAAAATAATATACTTATATCTTATTTTAAGAAACTTCTATAAATGAATTTAACTAAAAGTCTAAAACTTTCCTAAAACTATTTCTCAACACCTTGATTTTGACGGAAAACTACCATTTTAAAGTATAATAATGTAAAATAAATAACATGTTAATTTGAAGGGAATCTACATCACTCTCCCAATCCACACTACACGCTCTTTGCAGGCTTTTTAAAGTGCATAACGCGGCAACACGGACTATAAATTGTATTTTGGATGATGAAAACTCAACCCTGCGAAGTTGCTATGTCACTGCCATTTCTTTACCTTTCTCTTTTCCATTCATTTTCTTGGTCTTTTCCCATCACTTCTCTGCCTTCCTATATAGACATACCATTCTCTCTCCTTTTCATTCTCACTCTCTCGCTATCAAGGTGAGTGCACTATCTTTGAAAATTAACCAATGGAAAATCATGGTTTTTGTTATTCTTCTGAGCATTGAGAACAATGAATTCATGCATCCTATTTATGTTGGTGTGTGTTTAGGTGCTTTCTGTTGGAGTTTTGTTGCTGTTCTTTGAGTTGTGAAGATGGGGCAAGTGTTTGGATGCGTCCAAGTGGAGCAGTCAAGTGTGGCCATCAGGGAAGTTTTCGGGAAGTACGATGATGTTCTTGAACCTGGTTGCCACTGTGTCCCATGGTGTCTTGGCAGTCGTGTGGCTGGTGCCCTTTCTTTGCGTGTCAAACAGCTTGATGTTCGTTGTGAAACCAAGACAAAGGTTCTTTCTTTCACTTTCACTTGTTCTTATCATCTTACCAAAATTGAAGCACAAAATTATATTTATCTGAGTAATGTCTGAAATGATGAATCATCTGATGATGTTGTGATGCATTCGATCAGGACAATGTATTTGTTACTGTGGTTGCTTCAATCCAATATCGAGCATTGGCAGAAAAGGCAGTGGATGCTTACTACAAACTCAGCAACACCAGAGCACAGATACAATCCTATGTCTTTGATGGTGACTATTCTAATGCTTCTGAATTGAAAGAAAATGGGTTTATCTGTGGATTCTCATATTGAAACTTTTTTACTCATGTTGCTGCTATTCAGTTATCAGAGCAAGTGTTCCAAAGATGGAACTAGACGCAACTTTTGAACAGAAGAATGAAATTGCAAAAGCAGTGGAGGAACAACTTGAAAAGGTATATTCTTTTTGTCTTATTCTTAAATTAAGAATGGAATAGAACATCCTTAATCTGTTTCCTTCTTTGTAGGCTATGTCAGCTTATGGTTACGAGATAGTTCAGACTCTTATCGTGGATATTGAGCCAGATGAACATGTGAAGAGAGCTATGAATGAAATAAATGCTGGTATGTTCACATGTCGCTTTATCTTGTTTGAAGAACTTGTTTTTATGTTTTGTTGGTGACCCTTTGCAAATAGCTGCAAGATTGAGGGTGGCTGCGAAGGAGAAAGCTGAAGCAGAGAAGATATTGCAGATAAAGCGAGCAGAAGGAGATGCAGAATCAAAGTACCTAGCAGGGCTTGGAGTTGCGCGTCAGCGCCAAGCCATAGTTGATGGGCTTAGAGACAGTGTGTTAGCTTTCTCTGAGAATGTTCCTGGGACAACATCAAAGGATATCATGGACATGGTTCTAATGACCCAATATTTTGACACAATGAAGGACATTGGTGCTTCCTCCAAATCCAATGCTGTTTTTATTCCACATGGACCTGGTGCTGTTCAAGATGTTGCTTCACAGATCAGAAATGGTCTTCTCCAAGGAAATGCAACACAGTGTTCTTGATCTTGTCCAAGGAAATGCATCACAATGTTGAAGAATTATTTTACCATGCTACAATGCTGTTATCAATTCAAAGCACTTTAGTTTTCTATCAAATTTTACGATGCAGAACACAACCCAGATCAATTGTCCCAATGATGCATCTATTGTATGTTTAATAATTTTCCTGTATAAATTATTTGGGGTTTTTAAAATGCAAAACAGTCATAAAACACAAATGCAAAAAGAAATTAAAAACAGAGGTTGAAAAATGAAAGAATTGGATACCAAAAGTCAATTGATATAGATTTAAAGTTCTTACGGTTCATCTTATTATAACTTTCTAAACATTTCTGAAAAATTTTAATTGAAGTTTGAATAATTAACTCGTTCAATTAAAAAAAGATATGGTATTGAATTGGTTAATTAAACTGGATATTAGAACCGAATCAAATTATTATTCAATCTAATTCATGTTTAATTATTAAATTAAAGGCACAGAAGAAAATAGAAGATATAAAGAGAATCAACTTAGAAATTTAGAGCTTCTCTAAGAGAAGACAAAATTTTAAATTGAAAAAATAAATAAATGAATTCAATATTTTCAACTCATCAATTGTATGCATGGGCCTAAGCTTAAGCTTGATTACAAAAATCTAATTTAAAGAAAGGAAATCAATTCCACGTTCCTACAATAACAAAAAAAATATTAAAAAGTCTCTAAATCTAATAAATCATATATTTATTTTGAAATATTAGATATGTAGAATAGAATCTAATGTAACTATAATTAGTCCCAAACAATATTTACATTAATGGTTCTCTCACATAGGTGTGATAGATGCACTATAAAGTACATTTTATAGTTAGGGATTTTTCGTGACTTTTAAGTATTAAATTTTGTACTAAATTAGAAAAAGTTATAAACATAAAAGTTGTAAACAATTATACTAGTTTTCAATCAAGATAAGAAGCAATTAGATGGAATTAATATAACTCTATACATTATATTTAGATTTTATAATGGTCATATGAGTGCAAAGAGAGTTGTGAATATGAATTAATTAATTTAGATTGCATTACATAAATGTAGTAGTGAGTTTTACATGGAATGTGGTAAAGTATAAGAATGAATGCTATGAATTAAGTACACTTCATATTGAGATTTTGTAAAAAATTATGTTAAGATATGGTGAAATGAAAAAGTTTGTTATTCAATTCAAGAAATTTATGTAAACGTCAAATACTCTGGTATTTTGAAACTTGTCACTACATATCTATAAATAGAAACTTCATGCACTTCTAAATCAACTTTTAATTGAATGAAAGTATTGTTATCTTAGCAAAATTGTGAGAGAAGAGTTATCTTCCTCTTTTAGAGTTTTATCTTTCATTTATTTAAGCAACGATTTTGATTATCACTTATCTTGGAAAGTATCCGATTGACATGGAAAACTTTCCATTTCCACATTTTCTCTTTACTTGTTTTTTCTTAGTTATTTATTTTCTATTATATTATTCTTTTCTCCCATGATTACTCTTGTATTGTTGTGTGTTTCTTTGTTTTCCACTCCTTGAAGTGAGCTTTCACACTTATTTAACCCTTTTATATTAAATTTTTTGTTTAATAACAATGCTTATTGAGTCCATTTCCTTCCATCTTAAAGCATATAAACATCGCCTTAAGTTCCTTATGTTTAATTGTCTGATAAAATCATGCATGTGCAATTTCAACCTTCATATTGTGTATTAAGTATCAACATTATTAAGGAAAGAAGACATGACTCCACTAGTTTAAAAATCATGTAGATGAGGATATTAAAGGTGAGACGTGAATATAATTGCGATAGCAAATGCAAGGAATTACCTTAGTGACTTCTGAATTGCTGTATGAGTGACATTTATATTGGCATTTGTATAAATTCCATCGATAAAAACAAAAAACTAATTTCCTTTTTAAATTTCTAAATGTACACAATTATAATTATTTTTTGATAAATTTTCAAACATATAACAATCATTATCTCACCAACACAAAAACAACATTCTATGTCACCAATTACAAGTCAAGCAAAAAAAAATCTACGTAAAAAATGTGCAGTAGCATTTTTGTTAGAAGTGACTCTAAATACCACTTGATGGACCTTGTAGCACGAAAATGAAGAGGAGAAGGTCCATGGTTGCAACGAAAATGGAGTGAAATTGAGGAGTGGATTCAAGCTTGGAGGCTCTTGAAACAATGAAGGTGAAATGGAGAGGAAACCTAGAAAAGAAATTTATTCTAGGGAAGGAGGCTAGAGGAGTTCTTGGTAGAAACTAGTCTAGCAAAGTGACTCTAGAGGCAATAGGTGGAGTACTCTCAACACTTAGTCTATTACCAATCCAAAGTAATCAAAGACAAGCATAGGAAGCTCTCATTTATAGTAGAGGATCCTTCCTTAATGCAATGAAAATGAGAAAGGAAATGAAATGCAAATGCACGGCTTGCTCTCCAAGTTGCTCAGGGAACCATTGGATGCAAAGGAGCTAGGATCTCACGCCAAGTGTCCTCCTTCACATGTCTCATGCATTGTCACACTTGGCACCATGTGGAAGGAGTCTTTGGAGAGCAATTCTCGGCCAAGTTATAATGGGGCTTGAATTAGCCCAATTTGCAAGCTAATCAAGTAGTTTAATAAATCATGGCCTAACAATTAGCCCAAAATAAAAGATATTCTAATGCTCCAATCATGAGTGCTCTCATATCTTGATGTCTTCTTTAGCCCATGAGAACAACATATAAAGCCCATGATGAATTTGATCCTCTTGAGGAAAGCCCGTTTGAATTCTTCTAAGAATGTCTCTTGTTATTGGGCCTTTGATTGGGTTTTGATCTTTAGGAGCATGTGGGTCATGGATTGGACCTTGGCATTAGCCCAAACTATAAGCCTTGTTAGGATCACATCACTCTATGTGGGGAACAATGAACAAATGAGTGGAGAACTTCATATTACTTTTTGTACAATTTTTTTTCAAACTTACTAATCAATCTTTTGTTTGATATCCAATAAGATGTACTTATTATGTACTACAAATTTGATTATAAGTCACAAAAATCAATCCTTATTATTTGCATTGAATGACTGGCTTGGAAAAAAAATAAGTCAAACTAGATATGCAAATAAGTTGGACACAATGAACAAATATGTGTGGAGTTGTTTGTCAGTTTTCGTATAATTTTTTAAAATTTAATAATCAATCTTTTTTTGTCATCCAATGGGATGTACATCTTATGTACCATGAATTTAATTATAAGTTACAAAAACCAACCTTTATTGCTTGCACTAGGTGACTAGCTTGAAGAAAAAAATAGGTCAAACAAGATAGACAAATAAGTGAACCCTAATGAACAATCCGACTCACTTTTTAGTGAGTCAAAAAAATCAATCCTTATTGCTTGCACTACGTGGTTGGCTTGAAGAAAAAAGAAAAGGATAATAAATGGGGCACAATAAGTAAATAAGCGGGGAGCTGCGTATTACTTCTCGTACAATTTTTTAAAATTTTCTAATCAATTTTTTTTGTTATCCAATGGGATGTACCTCTCATGTACCATGAATTTTAATATATGTCACAAAAATAAACCTTTATTTCTTGCACTAGGTGGCTAGTTTGAAGAAAAAAATAGGCCAATAAATGGGGTTCAATAAGTAAATAAGTGGGGAGTTGTGTATTACTTCTTGTACAATTTTATAATATTTACTAATCAAATCTCTTTTTTTTGTCATCCAATGGGTTGTACATCTTATGTATCATGAATTTGATTATAAGTTACAAAAACCAACCTTATTGTTGCACTAGGTAGAGATGGCTTGAAGTAAAAAATAGGCCAATAAATAGGGCACAATAAGTAAATAAGTGGGAGTTGCGTATTACTTCTCGTATAATTTTTAAAATTTACTAATCAATCTTTTTTTGTCATCTAATGGAATGTACATCTTATGTACCATGAATTTTATTATAAGTTACAAAAACCAACCAATCCTTATTGATGCACTAGGTGACTGGCTTGAAGAAAAATATATGCCAAACAAGATAGGCAAATAAATAGACCCCAATGAACAAATATGTCGGGAGTTGCGTGTTACTTTTCATACAATTTTTTTAAATTTAGTAATCAATCATTTTTTAACCAATAGGATGTACTTTTTATGTACCACGAATTTTATTATAAGTTAGACAAATCAACCCTTATTGCTTGCACTATATGGCCGGCTTGAAGAAAAAAATAGGCCAATAAATGTGACATAAGTAAATAAGCGGGGAGCTATATATTACTTCATGTACAATATTTTAAAATTTACTAATCAATCTTTTTTTGTTTTCCAATACCTCTTATGTACCATGAATTTAATTATAAGTTACAAAAACCAACCTTTATTGCTTGCACAAGATAGCTGGTTTAAAGAAAAAAAAAATACGCCAAATAAGATATGCAAATCAGTGGACCCCAATGAATAAATATGTGGGAAGTTGCATGTTACTTTTCGTACAATTTTTTAAAATTTAGTAATCAATTTTCTTCATCCAATGGGATGTACTTCTTATGTATCACGAATTTTATTATAAGTTAGACAAATCAACCCTTGTTGCTTGCATTAGGTGGCTGACTTGAATAAAAAAATAGGTCAATAAATGGGGCACAATAAGTAAATAAGTGGGGAGCTGCGTATTACTTCTCGTACAATTTTTTAAAATTTTCTAATCAATATTTTGTTGTTATTCAATGGGATATACCTCTTATGTACCATGAATTTTAATATATGTCACAAAAATCAACCCTTATTTCTTGTATTAAGTGGCTGGCTTGAAGAAAAAAATATACCAATAGATGGGGCTCAATAAGTAAATAAGTGGGAAGTTGTGTGTTACTTCTTGTACAATTTTTTTAAATTTACTAATCAATCTTTTTTTTCTTTTCCAATGGGATGCACGTCTTATGTACCAAGAATTTAATTGTAAGTTACAAAAATCAACCATTATTGTATGCACTAGGTGGCTGACTTGAAGAAAAAAAATAGACCAAACAAGATAGACAAATAAGTTCACCCCAATGAACAAATATGTAGGGAGTTGCGTGTTACTTTTCGTACATTTTTTTAAAATTTAGTAATCAATTTTCTTTTATCCAATGGCATGTACTTCTTATGTACCACGAATTTTATTATAAGTTAGACAAATCAACCCTTGATGCTTGCACTAGGTGGTTGACTTGAAGAAAAAAATAGACCAATAAATGGGGCACAATAAGCAAATAAGTGGGGAGCTACATATTACTTCTCGTACAATGTTTTAAAATTTTCTAATCAATCTCTTTTTGTCATTCAATGGGATGTACCTCTTATATACCATGAATTTTAATATATGTCACAAAAATAAACCCTTATTTCTTACACTAGGTGGTTAGCTTGAAAAAAAAATAGGCCAATAAATGGGGCTCAATAAGTAAATAAGTGTGGAGGTGTGTATTACTTCTTGTACAATATTTTAAAATTTACTAATTTAATCAATCTTTTTTTTTTCAAATAGGATGTACATCTTATGTACCATGAATTTAATAATAAGTTACGAAAACCAACCCTTATTGCTTGCACTAGGTGGCCAGCTTGAATAAAAAAATAGGCCAAACAAGATAGGCAAATGAGTGGACCCCAATGAACAAATATGTGGGGAGTTGCATATTACTTTTCGTACAATTTTTTAAAATTTAGTAATCAATTTTTTTTTTCATCCACTTCTTATGTACCACAAATTTTATTATAATAGAGGAAAAAATAGGCCAATAAATGGGGCACAACAAGTAAATAAGTGGAGAGCTGCATATTACTTCTCCTATAATTTCTTAAAATTCACTAATCAATATTTTGTTGTAATCCAATGCGATGTACCTTTTGTGTACCATGAATTTGATTATAAGTTACAAAAATCAACCCTCATTGTTTGTACTAGGTGGCTGGATTGAAGAAAAAAAAAGGTCAAACAATATAGGAAAATAATTGTAACACAATGAACAAATATGTGGGGAGTTGCGTGTTACTTTTCGTACGATTTTTTAAAATTTAGTAATCAATCTTCTTCTTTTTTTCATCAAATGCGATGTACTTCTTACCACGAATTTTATTATAAGTTAGACAATCAATCCTTGTCGCTTGTCCTAGGTAGCTGACTTGAAGAAAAAAAAATAGGCCAATAAATGGGACACAATAAGTAAATAAATGGGGAGCTGCGTATTACTTCTCGTATAGTTTTTTAAAATTTATTCATCAATCTTTTTTTGTCATCCAATGGGATGTACCTTTTTTGTACCATGAATTTGATTATAAGTTACAAAAAATTAATCCTTATTGTTTGCTCTAGGTGGGCTGGCTTGAAAAAAAAAAGCCAAACAAGATAGGTAAATAATTGGGACAAAATGAAAAAATATGGGGGCAGTTGCGGGTTACTTTTCGTACAATTTTTTAAAATTTACTAATCGTTCTTTTTTAAAATTAACCCTTATTGCTTGAACTAAATGACTGGCTTGAAAAAAAAAAGATCAAATCAAATCTAACTCTAGGTGGGGAACAATGAACAGAAAAATGAACAAAAGAGTGGAGAACTGCATATTACTTTTTGTACAATTTTTTAAAACTTACTAATCAATCTTTTTTTTTATCATCCAATGGGAAATACTTCTTATGTACTACAAATTTGATTATAAGTTACAAAAATTAACCTTTATTGTTTGCACTAGGTGACTGACTTGTAAAATAAAGGCCAAATTAGATAGACCAATAAGTGGTGCACAATGAATAAATATGTGAGGAACTACGTGTTAGTTTTCATACATATTTTTTTTGAACTTATTAATCAATCTTTTTTTATTAATCAATCTTATGAATGACTGACTTGGAAAAAAAATAGGTCAAACCAAATAGGCAAATAAGTGGGATACAATGAACAAATATGTGGGGAGTTGCGAGTTACTTTTCGTACAATTTCTTAAAATTTACTAATCAATCATTTTTTTTTCATAGTATGAGATTTACTTCTTATGTACCACGAATTTAATTATAAGTTACACAAATCAACCCTTGTTACTTGACATGCGGACATTTTTTTAAAAATTAAAAAAATTAAAAAAATTAAAAAGAAATTAAAAAATCACAAAATGACACGTGCCAGTTATTGTTCATAATCTGTTAACTATTTTAACAGTGTTAGTGAAAAGTATCAAATTAAATAAAATTAACGAATATTAAGATCAAATTGAAAAAAAAGTAAGACCAAATTGAAAGTACCAAATGAAAACTAGGACAAAAATATTTATTTAAGCCTATTAAAATTATAACAAATATATATAATTGTTAAATTTAAATATGAAAAAACATTGATATCTATCATTTAACATTTTATTAAATATAAATAATTCCGTTAAATTAAACTTTATCAATAACTAATCTAAGGTTTAGATGTAAATAAACGGTTAAAAGTTTCAAATATCTAGATAGATTGATTGAAAACAAATTTGAGCAATCATTTTATATATAAGTATAGATAACTGCTTAAAATTAAAAAGATCAAAGTTAAAATTAATTATTAAAATGGTATACAAATAACATTAATTTCATCCATACAATTATAAATTTTTTATTAAATTAAATTCTACTTTGATTTGGCTCATTACCACGACAGATTTATCCGTTCCTCCGATTGAATCTAATTGTGTTTATATCCATTAAAAAAAAAAAAGACACAAATCACTTCAGAAATTAATTATTATGAGCCTATGGATAAAAATTTATATATTTATTCTCAAATATATTAAACAAACATTAAATATGCATGCCACTAAGTGTACAAAAATTAACTATTTAAGTAGTAGTAACAATTTATCATTCCATCTCATCCATCAACTCAACATTTAGCAAACTAACTAATAATGCTGAAGCACACATAACAATTACAACAGGGGACAATTTCTCATTCACAGATTACCATCTTATGTTCAATTCATTCACAACCAACAAAATAACTAATTTAAATACCTATCTCTTCTTATATAATTTTAGAAAAATTATGTTTCGAAAAAGTTTTATTAACAAATTTTTAATAAAGTATACGTAATAATATTTTAATGGATGGAATAAAAATTTGATATAATTTGAAAAAAGAATGTTTGATGTGTGTTAAAAAATAAACTTTGTGAAATTTTATTAAAAAAAAATTTCTCAAAAGATCATACTCCATAATCTTGTGAGGAATAACAGATGTAAAATCCTTCTAAGTTACTGAGATAATATATTATGGGAGAACAAGTATATAAAATTAAGATGAACAAAATAAATTTAAAACAGTTATGAATAATTTTAATAGATCTATTACCGATTATGATTCATTATCATAGAAGTTTCGTTGCCTCTAGAGAATCTACTTAAACAACAAACAACATTTATACAGAAAACTCATATTAAGAATCTTATTACACCCTGATAATCATAACCAAACAAATATTGATTTTTGAATTTGTATTCTTAGACATGAAGTCCAACCATCTCCACTTGCCACAAATTTCTAAAAAGACTAAAATATAGACAAAAAAAAAATATTTTGACAAGTCCCAATCTCCAAACAAGCAAAAAGAATAAAAAACTTAGAGAAAGTCAAGATGATGAAAAATATTTTACTCTTGAAAGAGATAATAATTTTATAAAATAAATCTCAAATAAATTTAATAAGTTTTATCAAGTTTAAAAGTTAATTACGTAATAAATTTATCAAAGATAAATTTGATAGAAAAAATACAGACAACAAAAATATATATAACTTGTTCATTAAATTAAACTAAAATTTTTTTAATTAAATTATATTCTACTGTTAGTATAAATTAAAATAAAAAAATCTATACAAATAAACACATAATGACTTATTTCCAAATTGACGTATTTATATAAAAACTAATTTTAAAAATGCTGAGAATAAATATTATTTAATATTTACAAAATATTTAATAATTTAATAAGATAAGTTAAAAAAGATTAAATATTTATGATAGTTAAAATTATTATTATTACATTCCAATAAATTATTTAATATTTGATTATAAGTTACAAATAGAATACATTTATATATATATATATATATATATATATATATATTCAAAAACTGTCTGACAAATGATTTTATTTATTTCTATATTTTATTCCTAACAAAATTGCATAATAAATAAATGCCCCTACTTAATATTAAAACTATAAATGTTAATATTAATTATAATAAGTAACATTAATTTCAATTTTTGAATTCTTTACTCATTTAGTAACATAAACTCAATTTCCAATATGAAATTAAATGAGCAAGTGTCATGTAATATATTAAATAATTTCTTCCTTCAATACAATTAATAACATTAAATTCAATTACATCAAATATAAAACTGAAGTTTTGACTAAGGATAGCAGCTATATTATTATAATATATTAATTATGTTTTAAGTTTACGTAAAATTGTGAATTTTTAATTGAGTTATTGATAAATTTTTATAGTTTATTAAATATTTAATAAATATAATTTTTTTAATTGAGTCATTATTGAGTGAAATAATCGTTAAATGGATGACATGATTATTATTTTATAATGTCATTTCTTTCGTTTGTTTGCACTTGTTATTTTTTTATTATTTTTATTTTAAAATTTTGTATTTTTATAATTTTATAATTATAATTTTATATTTTATTATTTTATTATTTTAATTTAAAATTATATAATTATAAAATTATGAAATATAAAGTTATAATATATTTTAGACTTTTATTCAAATAATAAAATAATAATGTTAAAATTAGACAACTTTGAATTAAAATATTTAAATTTTAATCGTCTGTTTTAAAAATAGTTGGTTTTTTAAAAATATTATTTAAAAATAATTATAATTATAATTGTAATTGTAATTTTTATAATAAAAAACATAAATTACAAAAATATGAAATGTATAATATTGAAATTATGGGATATCAATTTATAAAATTTTAAAATTAAAAAATTTATAATTTTATAATTTTGCGTTTTCATACTTTCATAATTTTGTAAATAGTTTTATAATTATATAATTATATATTTTATTATTTGGTTATTATGAAATTATATGTTTTTACAATTTTATAATTTTGTAATTTATTAAATTTTACAAATTTATATTTTTTTAATTTTTATATTTTTGTAATTTTGTAATTTTTAATTTTATAATTTGAATTAAATTTAAAAATAATTTTCGTTAAATATATTAAATATTTGAAAAATATATTTTCATTTTTAGTAATAAATATCATGCAGTTACACATCTCAAAGTTAACAGTTAACTTCAATCTTAATTAAAAAATTTTAAAAATTGAATGACTAAATAGATCATACAAGTTTATTAAAGACAAAATTAAAATTCTTAAATTTATATGGAGACTAAAAACATAATAAAAACATAATGAATAATGAAGCTTTTATATATATATATATATATATATATATATATATATTATATAATACAATATGATATTAGATATAGATAAATAATAATAATTATATTTAATATTTATAAATAAAATTAGTTTCAACAATTTCATTATATATGCACATTTTATTTATTAAAGAAAAAAATAATTATATATATTGGGTAAATCAATAGTTAAATTATATTTTTTTTATTATTGTGGTTATTTACTTCAATTTTTTGTTAAAATTAAATAATAATTGAAAAAAAGATATATTTTGGATTTATATAAAATAAATTAAAAATAATCTAACAAAATAATTTACAAATTTACTATTTTATGTGAATTATGTTATATTTAGTATAATTTAAAACGATAAAATTTAATAACTTCTCATATATATATATATATATAATAGATATTTAACAAGCAAAAATAATATTTAAGAAATAAAAAAATAAAGTGTATAAATATTTATATATATAATAATCTATTGCTTAATTATTAAGTAAAATAAAGTTTTATAATAAACACAAAATTACTATTTAATATTAAACTTATACATAAATATAAATAACATTGAATTCAACATTGAATTCACCATTACATACAAATAAAATCATTAAATTGAAATGTTTCCTAAACATTTGATTCATTTATAGAGGTCGAAGTCTCATTTAAAAAGGTAAATACTTAATGATAATAATAATTTTCTTAAAGAGCACCATTATGAAATAATAAAAACACACATGATAAATGTTAGTTCTGAAACAGTAAAGCTGACACTCGAGGTTGGGTTGGCTTTTGCTACTGAGGACAGCCTCGTCATCCTCACAGTGGGTCCCACTCTGTTGCAGCTCAAACTCCTTCCCCTCTTCTTCCACAGTTACACACTCTTTTTCTAGTCTTCTATTACAAAAATCTCCTTTTTATTCTTGCACAATAATATATTAATATTTATCAATTTTTATTCTTACAATAAAAAAGTTTAATTTAATTCAAATATACCAAAATCACAGTTTCATCAGATACCAGCAAACTAAGGAGAGAGAACCTTACGGAGTTAGTATAGTAAATTGATAACTGCTAACGCAGTATTATAAAAATATTTAAATTTAGGAAACTGTATTAAACATTATTCATATGTTTAATTTAAAAGAAAAATCATTAAATTTTTGTTGAGCAAGGTGTTTATTGTGCAATTGTTGCAGAGGAGGACCCATTTCAGTTATGTATCTTTGAGCGGAGATTACTGAGTTCAGCCCAGGTGCTGTTCACTCTGTTCTTTCTGCCCCCACTCTCCTCGCTTCACTTTTCATTTCCCAATTCCCAATCCATCTACCCTTCAAGTTTTCTTTTTTCCTTCTTTTGTTTGAGCTATTTTCACTTACTTAATGTGATCTGTTACTTTTCCCCCTTTCTGTCTTTATATATGGGTCTTCTCAGTTACTCGGTTTCAAGGGTTGTTGGGTTGTAAAGTTGTGATCTTTAGGTTTTCCTGGGGAATTTGCCATCTGGGTTAGTGGGAGGGTAGGAGGAGGTGGTATTTGGAATTGATGATATCTGAGTTTGGTTGTCTAGGAACTGGTAGAGATGGGTTTGGGTGCTGAGAATGGTAAGGTGGTGGAGCCTTGGGATGTGTGCAAATCAAAGGGGAGAAAGAAGAAGAAAGGGAATGAAGAAGTAGAAG
>Ga0099822_1003222_pt1 | contig 20861 bp, 11 predicted proteins | sample CowpeawhiteBW_FD_76839 | JGI IMG/M metagenome (GOLD analysis project Ga0099822, IMG submission 76839) | Root nodule microbial communities of legume samples collected from California USA - Cow pea white BW | ecosystem: Host-associated > Plants > Roots > Nodule | place: USA: California | collected...
ATATATTTTTTTTTTTCTCTCTATATCTTTTATATAAAAAAAAAAAAAATAATATATATTGAAAAAAGTATATATATATATATATATATATATATATATATATATATATATATAAATAGTTATAGTTATTTACAGTTTAGAACACTTTCAGCAATTCAGTAACCTTTAAATTAAAAGTTATTGCTTTTTAGGCTCGAGTACATAATTTTTATAATTAATTATCTTTGAAGTCTAATTGCATGTGAGTAATGTACAGTGATCAAGATGTTCCTCAATCAAATCAGTCATTGAGGATTCTCTCAAACCTAGTTGCAGCTGGTGCCTTCAATTCTAGTGGACGAATAGATGAATTAATAAGAGAGCTTCTTGTGTTTACTGGATCCATTATTGCCATTAAGTCCTCTGAAGTTACTGACATGATAGCAAAGGTACATGAAAATGACATCTATTATAGTATTTTTCTTTGATGCGTGTTAGAATATTTCAGTCTGTGTGAATATCTTGGAAGTTTTTTTGGAATATAATCTATTATGGATTCAATTAGTTTACTAGTCATATAATTTAGGAAGCAATCTTAGTAATTGTTGAAGAAGCGATCTTAGGAGCTGTTTATAATTTCTTATGTTTCTTGAGTTAATAAATTTATTTAGAGCTAGCAGTCTTATTCATCGTATTAGTGAGCTCGGGCTTATACTAGACGTACAACAATGTATTCTGATTAATAAGTTATTCTATTTATAAATTGGTGGTATTGCTCTGAACTTTACACACATCGTATGTATTATACCTCGTTATCCATGAAACTATTACTCCCTTATTCTCCTTTAGTCCTTCCTTCCTTTCCTTAGCCTCAATATTTAAGATGACATGACAGTGGTTTTGTCCATCTGGACAGGGTTTGTCCTTTTAGCTATGTTGAGTTCTGATAATGTGAAAACTCTTTGTCAATTGCCTCCCAAATATCATCCTTGAGAGCCCATGTTTTTTGAAGACTTTTTTTCTAGAAGTATGTATGGGGAAAATTGGGGTAGGTAGCATCTAGGAAAAGACTAGTAGAAGCCCTAGTGTTGGAAAATTGCCTTAATTGAACTCATTCCTTGACTGCTTTGATCATGTCCTATCAGACTTGGTAGCTTTTTGGAAAGGGAGCCTATGGTTGGGTGAAGTGTTGGGTAGTGCAACTTGTGAGACATTGGTTCTCAACGGGGTTAGGTTAGACATTCAATATCAACTAGAGTATGGCTAACACAGTTTTGTAAGACTCGAACCATCTTTGCTTTACAAACTGATTTGTGGAGTTGAATTAGATCTTAAACTAAAATTCTAAGACCTAGTAAGGAGAGTAATAATTAGATGCCAGCACGGTCCAATAGTTAGAGGTAGAGGGAGAGTAAGGAAAACTATAGGCCAAACCACTAAAGAAAGACATAGATTGAAATGGGTTGTCATTAGACATAACTTATGATAGGACATTGTGGCATTGGTTGATTGAAGTGCTGATTGCATCTGGTTAGGCTCTCGTAACACATTGTTTTAGAAGGCATTAATCCCAGCACATGAATTAAACTAGACGCTCTTAGTTTAACTAGGGAGGCATTAAACTGGGTTTGTCTACTTTATGGGTTTTTGACAATAATCGACAGTCTTTTATTCCCAAGCTTAAGCCATTTTATTCGGTGCAGGGTTTCTCTATCACTAAGATTTTGCTAGATAACGGCGGAAGTTGCTCTTCAAGCTCTTATCTAAGTCACTGGGTTGAATTTGTTGAGATCTATTCTCAGGTAACCCTTTTTCTATCATGTAAATTCACATCTTGATAATTTATATTTTCAATCAAAGTTGTGCCGTTTTCATCCTTTTTTCCACCCAGCCTATATGGACTGAATACTAGTTTGTATAACTTAGATGCAAAAGCTCTTGATAATTGTGTATTTCGAACTTGTTTTTGGTACTTAATATTATACGTATTTTTAGGTTGTAGCATCAAATAATGATGCATCTGGAAGAGTTCTCTATGAATCCAGTGCTTGCATTACAGTCATGCTGTCTAGAGTTGCTCAGGTGCTCAAGTCATCTCAAATTTCAGGCCAAGAGACATCGAATGAAACAGCTAACAGAATTTTAGACCACGCAAAAACAATGGGTTTAGTGGACCATCTATGTTTGTGTTTAGCCACATCTGGATCGAGTCTTATTTCAGGTTCTTCCAACATGCTAAGGGCTGCTTCTGAAGCATGCAGAGCTATCTGGTCTTTGATTAATGCACTGGATATTCTTTTTATGAAAAAATGTGCCATTTTGTTTCCCATTAATGCGTTGCGCAGTCATTCTTTGCATAGGATGGAAGTTGTGCAACATGAGCAAAATCTGTTTGACAAAGCAGATTCAACAAAAATTGTTGATGCAATGACAAGAGCATTTCTTAGATCTAAAGCTGTCCAGGTTGCTGTTTACTATTGTTTTCACCAACGACTTGAGTCAGCAATGAATTGTTGTCTTCAGGTAATTGTGGTTTACCCCTTGCCCCTTTTTTTTGGATATATGGCAACGAGTTTTATACAAAAATATTGGTCAAATATAGTAGATCAATCAAATATTGTTTTGCTGTTTTCCTGATGATGTTGTAGCACATAATTCCTCGTGGTTGTAATTATGGCAGAGGTAAAGGTAATTTAATTTGTTATATTCTGTTTCTCCAGCTTTTGTCAAGGTGCTGCCTACACAATGAAATTGTTCCAGCTCTCCTTTGTGGTCTTCCCAGTTCCCTTCCGGTGACTACTGTTGTTAGTGGGGGTGGTGATGGAACTATTGTTTCAGAAGTTTTCACTGTTTTATCATTATGCAGTTCTTCTGTTAACAAAGACGCTCAGAGTATAGAACCAAGTAATGTAAAGTTCAAATTAACAAATCCTTCTGCTCTGGTTCGTCATTCATGTCTTGTTCTCGCAATAATTGCTCAGTGTTTGAAGTCAACTGGAAGAAATTCAGCAATGTTTATGCTCACTACCGCACCAAAGAAGCAGCTTGCTCGACTTTCAGTGCTTTCAAATCATATTACTTCTGATGATAAAATAAAAGCCTCCATCGAACCTCAAAGTGCATCAGCCATGTTGGCTTTGGCATCCATTCTGTCTCTCGAATCTGGGGCTTTAGTTGAGTCTCAAATATCTGAAATTGCATTGCCTTTAATTCCTCGAACCTCTACACTAAGTGATCTTCTTAAATTTTCATCTGGCAATGAAAACGAATTGGACCCTTGCAACTTCAGTGGGAAACTCTCATATTGGCAAGGGGTAAGAGATGGGTATGTTGGTCTTTTAGATTCCAGACTCAAGTTGGGAGGACCATTGGCTGTTCAGCAGTTGTGTGCAAGTGGCATTCCTCTACTTCTTATGGGCTTATTAGGCAATGGTGTTTTAAACGCATCTCATGGAACTGAACATCAAAATGATAGAGTTGGATTGTCTCCTATTGGTGTTGTATGGACAATTTCATTATTATGTCATTGTCTTTCTGGAGGTGCTTTGATATATCGTCAAATTTTGATTAGGAATGAACATATTAAGCTCATTTCTAACTTGATATGTGATGTTCATATCAAGTTAGTGAAATGCTGGATCGGACCTGGTGGAGGGAAAGCAGGAGTCAGAGATCTAATAAATGCTGTGATAGATATCTTAGCATTTCCTTTTGTTGCTCTTCAAAATGCACCTGGCTTGCCTTCAGCCACTGCTTCTGTCAGCAGTGGGTTTCTTCTTAATATGGGCTCCCCTGGTCAGAGAATATGCATGGAAGATAAGGGTATAGTTAAGGCAATTGAAGAAGACATGGGGAAATATATTAAGATACTTGTGGAGGTAAAATCTTTTTTCGATTCCTCATTTGGTAACTTTTATTGGAGATTAAGAAGCTTCGAGCAAATATCATTGTATCGTGTGATATTAATGAGATGTCATAGTAACTGTTCTAATAGTTCCTATTACTTATATTTTGTTTTCAGTTGATTAACCGATGAATTGCTATATTTACTTTAATGGTCATGTTGTTATCATCATTAAATGGTTTGAACTTTTCAGGTTGGTGTGCCTGGTATTATACTTCGCTGTGTAGATCATATGGATTTGAATGATTTGGGTAGGCCTGTCGCATTTCTGGCTAAGATGGTCTGTCACCGTCCTTTGGCAATCCAACTCGTGAGTAAAGGCCTTTTGGATCCAAATAGGATGAGAAAGTTGTTTGACTGTTCGGGCCCAAAAGAAGTCACACTTGATGCTCTTATGATTATTTCTGATTTGGCTCGCATGGACAAGGTTAGTTTCATTTTCCATCAAATGATTTTATGAATGCAAATACCAAAATCAGTCAGTTCGTACCTTTATTCTATCTATTCTTTTCACTAAGGCTGGTGGGTGCACAAAAAAGAAAGAGGTACATAGGTGGAGATAGTGCTGCCACGCAAATCCTTATTTCATAAATGTATGTGTTAAAAAATGAATAGAATCCTTAGTTTGCTTATTTGGTATCCACGGATGCAGCCATTCTCAAGTTAATCCTCTAAGGATATATTTAGTTTTTGTGAATTTATTGAACTTTTAGACTTTATAGAGACTATCTTTGGGTGCTAAGGCTTTGTCTACAGGTATTTGTTTCAGTGTCAAAATGTCATTTTGATTTCAATTGGTTATAGTTTTAGTTTGAACGAATATATATTCGTGGTTTCAGGTCTTCCACGGTTATGCTTTTACTTTGGATCATTAATTTTTCTGTATTTGCATTTTGGATATTCCTTAATTGTATTTTGGAAAATCATTACTGTCTGTTTTTACTGGTGGTCAGGCATTCTATGAGTACATTAAAGGTGCTACTATTTTGGAGTTCTTGAAAGATTTTCTTTCGCACGAGGATCCCAATGTGCGTGCCAAAGCCTGCAGTGCTCTTGGAAACATGTGTCGTCATAGCGCCTATTTTTATAGTTCACTTGTAAGTGTTCTAAATAAGGGTATTTGTCTTAAAATAACTTATAGACAATGATATTTCGTTGTTGGATACTATTTCCTGAATTTCTTTATATGATTTCATCTACTTCAGCCATTTTCTCCTTCTGTTTATTTTTTGGTTTGCTATTAAGCAATTATGCCTTTTCCAACTGTTAGATATAAACAATTTTGTAAAATAGATTTATACTATTGCCGTAAGTGTTCCTTTCTTGATGGACACAGCACACATGTGAAAAACGAAAGTGATACTATGCTTTCTGCTGTTCTCATATTTTGAATTCTCTTATTTTCAATTGTGATTTCCAGGCTAGACATCAAATTGTTGGTATCCTTATCGAAAGATGTTCTGATCCAGACAAACGAACACGAAAGTTTGCTTGTTTTGCTGTAAGTTTTATCACATTCCCGCTGCCGAAGCTAAAACTTGATCATAATCGTGTCGATCATATTTATAAATGCGTTTGATTTTATAAATTTATTTATTTTGGCTTTAGGATATTGATGTAGTATATGATTTCCTAAAGATATTAGTGTAATTGCATGGACATAATAACATAAAATGCAATCAATTATTTTATTTAATGTTTCACTTGTCAAACACTTAACTGTTTAATTGTCAATGTACAAAGATGTGTCTAGCACCAATTTATCCTTCTTGGTTTTAGACCTGATGCTACCGTGTTTATGTTTTCTTATACCGTACACTTGCCACTTTTCTTGTATTTTCATCTCTTCTAATGTGGTACCTGAACTCAGATTGGAAATGCGGCTTACCACAATGACTTGTTGTATGAGGAGCTGAGGAGATCGATTCCTCATTTAGCAAATTTGTTACAAATGGCTGAGGAAGATAAGACTAAGGCAAATGCAGCAGGAGCACTTAGTAATCTGGTTCGCAACTCTGACAAACTTTGTGAAGACATCGTAGCTAAAGGAGCGGTTCAGGTTAGTGCAAAACTGCATTTTATAGATATCTAAATATTTTATACTAGTGATTATAATTATAAAAAAGCAGTTATTGTAAATTATAATAATACTAGTGATTGTACTGAACTACTTGTAACTAATTTTTTGTATGGGTTGGATTGTGTTTCTCCCTTGCAGTCTCTGCTGAAATTAATTTCCGATTGTGCGGTATCAGCCCTAAATCCAGGCAGAAATGATTCAGGAAACGAATCTCCACTTAAGATCGCTCTATTTTCACTGGCAAAGATGTGTGCACATCCACTCTGTAGACAGTTCATCCGTTCATCACCTTTGTTCCCTGTGATTGGAAGGCTTCAGCAGTCTCCAGAATCATCCATAGCCAAATATGCCTCCGTCATCATTGGTAAAGTTGCTGAACCTTGACATTTTAAGTCTACTTCCACTCAATGCTTCTTGAATTGTACGGACGCTGTAACACTGCAAATAAGTGATTTTTTGACTAATCATGACTTGCAGCCATACCAGAGACAAAGTCATCTTTGGTATATGAGATGATTGTTTATATATGTAAAATATGCAATGTACATATATTGTAATGTTTATTCTAACTGTTTAGTTTGTCTCTTCATGACTGCAACTTATTACTCAATTCACTTAATTAATATCAACTCTGTCTGAATAAGTATTTTTGTTACCATTTATTGAAGAAAAAAGTGACAAGTTAATTAGTGATTTCGTAGTTAAATTTAAAATAATTTAGTCATTTAATTTTAATAAATATTAAGACAAAAATAAAATGACAGTGATTATTAATTTGCAAGAAAAAATTATAAATTGATTAACAATGCAAAATATTAAGTTCATATTGAGTAAATAAATAACTTTGATAACTGACACGTGCTTTACACCATATACAATGTTATGAGAACCTGTACATTTAATAATTTAATTATATATGATAGCTTTGTTGAGTTTTGTAATAATTTTTCTTAAAAATCTTCTCATAATTGAGAATATTTATTTATAATAAAAATGCCACTTTGAATTTAAATTGGTTATTTCATTGAAACTCTTTATTGCAATTAGAAATGACATAGGTTATGTCCCTAAAGATTGAATAATTGTATCTATATTTTTATTTTTATATAAAAACTGAATTAAAAATATTATTAATTATAACTATTTTTCGTAAACAAAACAGTCGAAATTCATTTTAAAATAAGTCATCATTTGTTCAACATTTTTTTTAATTATAAATATTAAAACAAAATTTAAATAAAGTTTATTATAAAATATAAATTTAAATAAATTTAATTTTCTTAAAATATTAATAAAAATATCAATTTTAATAAAAATATCATGTTATTTATTTTTACATAAAAATTAATTTTGATTTTAATTTGGAGATGGATAAAATTCTTCCGATTTAAAGAAAAAATAGAATTGAATTGAGATAAATGATAAATAAGTGACTAAATTGAGATTTTTCACATGATACTTATTTTAATATTTACACATGACATTGCCATTGTCATGATATACTCCCACATGTCAAAACCCTCGTTTGATATGTGGTAATCTTTTTAAAAAAATTTAAGATAAAAAATATTGAAAAAGAAAATTTTGAATTGACATGTGACACATGAGTTAACGATCGTTAGTAATGTACTAACAGAAACTATTAAATTGCATCATATTTTAAAAAATGAGGATCCAATTGAGACCAGTCATAATATAATAATTTAATTGAGATTTTCAAACAAAAACGAGGATCAACTGAGGGCTTGAACCTATACATTAAATATACAATGATTAGATGAGTCTAGAAACACATTAGATCAGTATAGGAAAAAGATTATGAGTTCAACAATAGACATTAAATAATTCTGTCTTATTAGATGAGTATAGAAAAAAATTAGACAAATCTAGGAATTACATTAGATGAGTCTATTAATATACTAATTACACGAGTATAACGAAAAACACTAGACAAACCATTCCATTCGTAAATTAAATGAATAAAACAAGAAAATTAAACATATCTAACAATACACATTAGACGAATATATTCATACACCGATTATATTTATACAACAAAAAACATTGGACAAGTCTACCAATATGCATTGAACGAGTCTTTGCATATACTAATTAGACGAGTATAACAAAAAAATTAGACGATCCATTCCATTCATTGATTAGACAAATATAATAAAAAATTTAAACGGGACTATTGATACACTAATTAAACAAGTCTAACAATACATATTAAACGAGTTTGTCCATACAATCATTAGACAAGTATAGCAAAAAACATTAAATGAGACATATCATACATTGATTACATTGATTAGACAAGTCTACCAACAACATACACTTATAAGATGATCTTATCAATATACATTAGACAAGTCTCTTTATTCAAAAGTTGACAAGTCTATTAATACACATTAAACGAGTTTGTCCATTCATTAATTGGACTAGTTTTGCAACACACTTTAGACAAGTCTGAACATGTAACATTCCGATTGGATATTACTAATATTAATAAAATAAAATTAAATAGTTAATAAATACGCATTAATTTAAATTGCCTTTTCCCAAAAACGAGGAAGAATGAAAACATTTATTAACTTGCCAATAATTCAAAATCCACAAAACATAAAGGTCAACTACAAGTTCCAAGTTGGATAACATAAATGTTTACAAAATACTTAAAAACATAAAGCAATAAACTCCATAAACGCTTTTCCCCTCTTCAGCTCTATGCCTCACCAGAACCACCTAAACATCATCTGCTCCTGTGTAACGGATTACACGATCATCACCAAACACAAGCAAATAAGGTGAGCTAACAGTACAAACATATATATGCAATTCAAATATATAGGCACACACTAACCAGAGAAACTCTATCCTCTAATTCTATACCACATGGCTACCACTAGGGGTGATCATGGATTGAATTTTTAATGATCCAATCCACATCCATTTTGGATTCAAATAATTTGATTAGATTTTCGATCCAAATCCAATTTTTCAAAAAAAGTAGATTGGATTTTTTAAAATTCCAGATCCAAATATTTAGATCAAGTTTAAATCCAGATCTAAATATTTCGATTAAGTTCGAAATCCAAAGTCCAATTTTCAGAAAATAAATTCAAATTCAATTTTTTAAAACTTGTGTCCATAGGACTGACACTATAGAATTTGGCAGATATTTTGTCGGGGCCAACGAGGCCAAATTTCAGCATGGGATGAACTTGGATGACTTTCGAACGAATTTTGGTCGGGGATGACGTGACCAAATTTGGGCCAAGGTCGACTCGACAAAATTTCAGTCGAGATCGACTTGACTGGATTCGACTAAATTTCGGTCAGGGTCGATTTTCCCTAATACGACCAAATTTTGGCCAGAGTCGACTTGGACAAATATGGCCACATTTGGACTAGGGCCGGATCAGTCAAATTTTGGTCAGGATTGACTCCACTAAATTCATCTGCCGGGACCGACTTGATTGAATATGGCCAATTTTCAATCACAGCCGACTAAGTTGAATATATTCAAATTTCGTTCGGGACTTACTCGACTGAATACAGCGAAATTTGGGCTAGTGCCGACTCGACCAAATTTTGGTCATGACCAACTCGACTGAATTTGGTCAAATTTAGGTCAGGACCGACTCGCCTAAATATGACCAAATTTGGTCGCGATCGACTATGCCGAATACGACCAAATTCAGGTCAGGACCAACTAAGTAAAATTTTGGTTGAGGCCAACACGACCGAATTTTGACCGGAGCCAACTCGGCCGAATTTCGGTCGTGGCCGACTTAGTTGAATACGACCAATTTCGATCGTGACCGACTCATTTGAATATGGCCAAATTTTATCCTAGGCCGTCTTAGCCAAATATGACCAAATTTGGGTCAGGGCCGACTCGGCCAAATCTCAATCGGGCCAACTCGATTGAATTCGACCGAATTTTGACTTGAGCCAACTAGGCTAAATACAACCAAATTTTGGTCGCGGTTGTCTCGGCCGAATACGGTCAAATTTTTTCTAGGTCGACTCAGTCCAGTGCACTTAAATTTGGGTCGGGGTGAATTGAACCGAATACATCCAAATTTTGTCCAGGACTAGCTGAGCCAAATTTCAATCGGGACCGACTTGATAGAATTTGGCCTAATTTAGGCAAATTTTGTATAGGGTCACACCAACTCAATCAAATACGACTAAATTTGGGCTAGTCCGTCTCAACCTTAAGACTAACGTAACCAAAAATATAAACTGAAAATTTGGATTGGATATTTTGAATTATCCATTTTGAAAATCTAGATTTAGAGTATGGATATACAATCCATAAAATATATAAAATATAGATCAGATTGATTCCAAATCCAATAAAATGGATTAGATTTTTAATAAAATGAATATTAAATGGATTGGATCATAGCAAAAATGGATTGGATCATGAAAATTAGATTTTTTGCCCATCCTTAGTTTAACTTTTTAGATCATCCCCTGCTTCCTTCCACTCATTTAAGAGTTCAATAAATATAAATTATTGTTGTTATCCTTATAATTTTTATTTTTGTGTTAAATAAACATTAATTATTACTTTTACTCTCATATTTTTATTCTTTCACTTTTATTTGTATTTAATCTCTTTTTATTAATATATTTTTTTACAAGAGTATAATTTAAATTTGTTAGTACAAATTTTTGGATACATTAACAATTCTTTTTTTAAACTTCTAAAATTTTCAATTAAATTGTAAGGTTTAAGGTTTATGAATATAAATTTTAAGGTTTAGTGTTTACGGCCGTCTCACGTCGCACGTCCTACATGTCTCACGTCTCTCACGTCCTACGTTCCACGTCACACGTCTCACGTCCCACATCCCACGTTCCACTTCTCACGTCCCATGTCCCACGTCTCACGTTTCACAATGTCCCATGTCGTCTTACGTCGTCTCATGTCTCACGTCCCATGTCCCACGTCCTACATCTCACATCTCACGTCCCACTTTCCACATCTCACGTCTCACGTCTTACGTTCCACGTTTCACGTCCTACGTCTCACGTCTCATGTCTCACATCTCACGTTTCACGTCTCATGTCTCACATCTCACGTTTCACGTCTCACGTCTCTCGTCTTATGTCTCACGTCTCTCGTCTCACGTCTCTCGTCTCACGTCTCACGTTTCACGTCTCACGTCTCACGTCCCATGTCTCACGTCTCACGCCTCACGTCTCACGTCCCATGTCTCACGTCTCACGCCTCACGTCTCACGTTCAATGTCCCACGTCGCACGTCTCAGGTCTCACATTCCACATCGTTCCACGTCTCACGTTTCATGTCTCACATCTTTCATCGCACGTCCCACATGTCACGTCTCTCACGTCGCACGTCGTCTCACTTCCCACATCTCACATTTTACGTCTCACGTCTCACGTCCCACTTATCACACCCACGTCTCACGTCTCACATTGCACGTCCCACGTCCCACTTATCACACCCACATCTCACCTTCTACGTCCTACGTCGTACGTTTCACATTATTGCACTGAAATACTTGATTCTTTCATAAAATAATGGTGCTTTAGTTTACTGGTTGCAGTATAATTAAGGTTCTTCTTTGTTGTTTATCCTTATTTAGATAATAGTTTCTTATTGATCGAAAGAAGGAAGAGAAATGACATTATTTTACCGTAAATAGGAAAACTAACCTTATGTAACAATAGTAATTTGAAGCTTTTGTAGATGTCTGCTATCATTACATGGATGATTTTATAAAAGTGTTTAGATGTTCGCAGACAATATTCTTTTATTGGTTTTCTGTTCTGACATTCCATATGCGAAGAGATGTGTCACTAAATTTTAATCAAGGGTGGGCAAAAAATCCATTTTTTATAATCCAATCTATTTTTTCTATGATCTAATCCATTTAATATATCTATTTTATTAAAAATTCAATCCATTTAAAATCCATTTTATTGGATATGGATATCAATCTGATATATATTTTTTGAATTGGATATTCATTCTCTAAATCTAGATTTTCAAATGGATAATCCAAAATATCCAATCCAAATTTTCAATTTATATTTTTGGTTAGGTTAGGCTAAAAGTTGAGACCGACTAGTCCAAATTTAGTCGTATTTGATTGAGTTGGCATGATGCTATACAAAATTTGGCCGAATTCTGTCAAGTCGGTCTAGATCAAAATTTAGCCTAGCTGGTTTTGGACAAAATTTGGAAGTATTTGGTTGAGTTCACCCCGACCCAAATTTGACTACATTGAGCTGAGTCGACCTAGACAAAATTTGACCGTATTCGACCGACACAACCGCGACCAAAATTTGGCTATATTCAACTTAGTTGGCCCCAATCAAAATATGGTCGAATTCAATCGAGTTGGCCCCGATTGAGATTTGGTCGAGTCGACCCTGTAAGACCCGTGAAAATTAATTAATTAAATAAATAAATAATTAATAAATGCGGGTGGGAAAATCATTTATGACATTAAATTATGATTGGGATGACGTGAAAAAGTGCTAGCTCAAATGGTTGAGAGTACTTTAGTTGTGTGAGAGGACTTGGGTTTGAGTCCTAAGTATGCTAATTTTGTGTTATTATTCGTTATTATTTTAAATATATGATAATCATGCTGTGAAATAATATGATAATTGGATGATGATTGTTAGCATGAAAAATGAATTGGCTTGGTGGTTTAACTTTGATTTGGCAATTGCATGGTTATGGGTTCAAGTCTTGGAGAACTCACATTAAATTTTATTTTTTTTGTATTTTTGGCTTTGGCTTGAATATGGAAAGGTTGACATGAAACACCACTTAATACCCAATTTTCGTCCTAGGATATTCGCCTAGTTTTTAGGCATACTTTAAAAGGAAAAAGTGGGTTAACAAAGAAGGTTTGACAAGCTGGAAAATATATCCAGAGAGAGCACGAAAATCTGGTATTTGGTGAGGTTTGAGTGAGACTTTTGGGGATGAATTGAGAGAAGGCTGAGGAGGCAATTGGTGTAGGGAGAAATCTTAATCATCAAAGCTTTAAGCGAAGGAAAACCAGGTTAGGGGAGTTTTCACGTTAATTTTTATGTATGAACATGGTTTGTATAGCTTTTGATATGAATTGTGTGCATTACTTTCGTGCTGTTAATGTTTTTCTGGGTTTTTGGAAATTTTCCAGAAACCGCCTGGCGGTGAACTCCCAACCGCCAGGCGACGTGTGTTGGAAAGCCCAGTTTTCTGGGTTCTGGTTGAGTTGCACGACGGTGATGAATACCCGCCAGGCGACACGAGTCACACTGGTGCAATTTTTGTGTTTTCTGGGTTCTGGGAAAAATCTGATCGGAGGGAAAGATAAAGGAACCGGTTAAATGATGTTGTGATGGTAAATAGTATACGAGTTTACTTAATTGATGGCATGATTGGATGAAACAGTGGAAGGATACTTTATAGGGCTGAAAATTTGGGGTTCTTGTCCCAACGATAAATTGGTAGTTAGTGATACTAGGAAGGGAGAACGAGGGTGCTTAAAATAAGAATCGTATGATAAGGATTGTGAACAAGTTTAAGACCAGGATGAGGTGAGTGGAGTTGAGTTTGTAGGCACTGAGATGCTGGGATTCATACCCAGATTTACGTGAACTGCCTGGCGGCACGGGGTCTGCCGCCAAGCGCCATAGCAGAACCAGTAAGGGCGCTTGACTGGGGGAAATTAGGAAATTTGGAAATTCTGGGAATCATTCAGGTTCCTATTGTGTGACAGAGTAACATAGATAGAATTAACATTGTTAAGGATTGGCTATATTAAGGAAAGAGAGATTGATAAATTAAATTGAGGAGTCTATGATGGATTAGAAACCTGGTAACTTTAAGGATGGCAGAGCTAAAGTATAAAATAGTTACTTTGATTGGATAGGTTATGTTTGAGTCCAAGGAGTAGTCGAATGGTTGTTTAAAGTAATTGGAACAATTGGAAGGGTGAGGAGTCTAGAGTACTAGAATGATAACATAGGGAAACTTGGTTACAGTGCTGTCATGTTGAAGAAATGGGAAATTTTGTCAAAACATAATGAGTGTGAATGCTTAGTGCTGTATTTGTGATCATGATTAGAGAGTGAATCCACATTGGTGATACTGTGATGAAGGGAGACATTACAGGTAGAAAAATTACAGTTACTGATATGTTGGAATAGTGGCAGTATAGTTGGACAATTTGATTGATATTTGAACACCTTCAGAATAGCCATTGCGTAATTACTGTCATGGCGCCTGGTGGCAATGTGCAACCCGCTAGGCGATAGCGTCAGAGTAGAAGGGACTGGGAGTTCGTAGCGCCTGGCAACGAGAGTCAATCCGCCAGGCGATATAGGCAGAGACAGTGGGGTTTCTGGAGCGTTGGCGCCTGGCGGTAGTGGGTTGACTCGCCAGGCGGTGGCTACTGTGCTTGCGTGTTTTGAGACGCTTGGCGCCTAGCGGTACGTGTCCCCTGCCAGGCGGTCTAAAGCTGTAGTGCCTAGCGGTACGTGTCCCCCGCTAGGCGATTTGGCTGTTGTAAGTCCTAGTTATTGGACTTTGTAGGGTGATCTATAAGGCTTTTGGTGATGCTTCAAAGGTAAGATTGTTGGGTTCCTTGAGTTGAGCTCGGAACGTATCCCTTGAGTTGAGCTCGAGATAGGGGTTAAGCACGTACATTCCTCGAGTTGAGCTCGGAATGACATCCCTCGAGTTGAGCTCGGGATGATGAATGAACACGAGGAACCCTTGAGTTGAGCTCCGGTTGGTGAGTGTTGCCGGTGTGAGTGTGCTGGTTGTGGCCAGTATGAATGGGTCTAGATAGATTGCCCTCCCCAGTGAATCGCTGACGAGTTTGGTAGTCTTGAGACATTACAGACTATGTTCGTAATTGGGAACTCCACCTAGTGTTACGGTGTATGATCCGTGGCATTGGTTCCCGCACGTGCTATGTCGGTTGTGGCCGATAGGTTTGACAGCAAATTATCTTGGGGTAATCACTAGAAGAGGTAGAACACGAATGGTCTGGTTGTGGCCAGATGTTAGAGAATAGAGACAAAGATTGTATATTAGTTCTTTGTAGAAAATATAATTACATGGTTGGTTATTTAATTATTCTTATAATGTATGTTGATTTCATAAGCTCACCCTATCTGCTTGTGTTTGGCGATGATCGTGTACGCGGTACACGTGAGCAAAGGATGTTGATGCAGGTGGAGCTGGTGACGCTTAGCTACGGAGAGGGGATATCCGGGATGTTTTATATTACTTGTATTTTCTACTATTAGAAATGAAATGTAAACTCATTTGAGACGTTTATTTTGAATTATGACACTTTGGTAATTATGAAATTCGGTTTCCATTATTTGCATTTATGAAAGTTTAAATTTCCCGCGCTTTTGGGAAATGAAGTTTATACATAAATGCGATATCTTTATGATTTTATTTGTTTTATTTATTTAAATCGGTAATATCTTCACGGGATGTTATAGACCCTGATCCAAATTTGGTCGTATTCGGCTGAGATGGCCTAGGGTGAAAATTGGTCGTATTCAAATGAGTCGATCACGATCAAAATTTCGATGTATTCAACTAAATCAGCCACAACCGAAATTCGACCGAATTCAGTCGAGTCGACTCCGGTCAAAATTCGGTCGTGTTGGCTTCGACCGAAATTTGACCGAGTTGGTCCTGGCCTGAATTTGGCCGTATTCGGCAGAGTCGATCACGACTAAAATTTGGTCATATTTAGGCGAGTCGGTCCTAACCTAAATTTGGCCAAATTCAGCCGAGTTGGTCATGACCAAAATTTGGTCAAGTCGGCACTTACCCAAATTTAGCCGTATTCGGTTGACCAAGTCCCGAACGAAATTTGACTCTATTCAACTTAGTCAGCTGTGATTGAAAATTGGCCATATTCAATCAAGTCGGTCCCGACCGACGAATTTAGTGGAGTCAACTCTGCCCGAAATTTGATTGATCAGACCCTGATCCAAATGTGGCCATATTTGGCCAAGTTGGCTCTGGCCAAAATTTGGTCGTATTAGGAAAAGTTGGCCCTGACTGAAATTCAGTTGAATCTAGTCAAGTCGATCTCGACTAAAATTTTGTCGAGTCGACCTTGGCCCAAATTTGATCACGTTGTCCCTGACCGAAATTCGTTCGAAAGTCATCCAAGTTCATCCCATGCTGAAATTTTGCCTCGTTGGCTTCGACAAAAAATTTGTCAAATTCTATGGTGTCAGCCGTATCGAAAATCTAATCCACATCCATTTTGGATCCAAATAATGGATGTGGATCCAAATTTGTGTCCATAAGGCTGACACCAAAGAATTTGACAGATTTGGCCGAATACTTCATAATTTTGTCCAGGACCAACTGGGTCAAATCTCGATCGGGACCGACTTGACAGAATTTGGCCTAATTCGGCCAAATTTTGTATAGGGTCACACCAACTTAATCAAATACAACTAAATTTGGGCTAGTCCATCTCATCCTTTAGCATAAGCTAACAAAATTATAAAGTGAAAATTTGGATTGGATATTTTGGATTATCCATTTTGAAAATCTAGATTTCGAGAATGGATATCCAATCCATAAAATATATAAAATGTAGATTAGATTGATATCCAAATCCAATAAAATGGATTTTAAATGGATTGCATTTTTAATAGAATGGATATTAAATGGATTGGATCATAGAAAAAATGGATTGGATCATAAAACTCAAGGGATGCCATCCCAAGCCACAACTCAAGGGATGCCATTCTGAGCCATAACTTAAGGAATGCCACGTGTTTACCCTTTATCCCAAGCCACAACTCAAGGGATAACATTCCGAGCCATAACTTAAGATCATCCTTAAGGTTTCATCCAAAGCCTTGTAGACGACGCCCATCCACAAGAAGAAACAAGCAGCAAGCCCTGCCCCTGCACTATCGCCCGGCGCTGCTCTAGAGCCACAAGTGAAAGCCAGTCACAAACCGCCTGATGGACGCCACAAACTGCTAGGTGCCACAAATCGTTAGGCGCCACACGCCTCTGAAGCCTCTAATCCTGCAGATACCGCTTGGTGGGACCACCCTCACCGCCAAGCGCCACACGTTTCAGTGGCTCTCTGGATTTGTAGCTATCGCTTGACAGTTCGTCCTTACCGCTAGGCGCTACACCAGTAATGCAAATTTACTAGTTCGTAGCACAACTTCATACCACTTATATCTCATTATTGGTCCCAAATATTACCTCACTCTCCACCTAATTTCAAATAACATAACAATTGTACGTTAACCTATATTTATACCGCATTTTCAATTTAAGCAAATCCACATAACATCTCCAACTCCTAAAATTATATTATGTCTCACCATCAAACAAAACTCTAGTATAATTAAACCTCTAATGCACTGTCATGGCATCCTAATCGGTCAAACCAAATCATAACTTAACATCCTCACATAGTCCCACCTCATGCATTATTATCCTTTTAACCCCATATCCAGCATATCCTAACCCTATTTTTAAGACTCCAATTGACCCAGATTAATTCCCCAACCCGCACTATATGCCAGGTGGTTCATGCAGTTTTGGAAAAACCCAAAATTTCCCCTCATACGTGAATCCTAAACTTTCCAAAATTCCAATTTCTATCAATTTTCAACTCAATATGCTGCAATTTTGTGTTTAAGTTCACAGTTCATTCATAAAGCTTCCAACACACAAAATTCCAATAACATTCTCCACTTAATTAGATCCAAAATCTCTAAACGCCCAAATTCTCAAACCCTAATAATTTGTATACCACCAAATTCATTCAATTTCCTTGCACAACTCTGTAATTTCACAATAAATCCCTTCCCTCAGTCAACCCATAATTAAAATGACTTCTCCATCGATCAAAAGCAGCCCAAAACACAAAAATCCTGAATCGAGCCCATTTTGCTCGCGTCACTTGGCCGGTGTTCATCATCGCAATGCGAATCATGCAAAAACCCAGAAATCAGGTTAGAAGGTTGCGTCGCTTGGCGGGTCGCTCGTGCCGCCAGGTAGTTTCTAGCAGAAACCCAAAAATGTAGTTTAATTCATTAGTCAAGTCTTTCTATATACTGATTAGACCAGTTTAACCATACACTAATAAGATGAGTTTAGCAAAATATATTAGACAAGTCTTTTCATACACCAGTTAGACAAGTCTATTAATACGCATTAGACGAGTTTGCCCACTCACTAATTAGACCAATCTTGCAATGTACATTAGACGGGTCTGAACATACACTAATTAGACTTGTCTATTAATACATATTATACGAGTTTATCCATATACTAATGAGACAAGTCTAACAATACATATTAGAAGAGTCCATCGATGCATGGATTAAACAACTCTAGGAGTACACATCAGACGTGTCTTTCCATACACTTATTAGATGGGTGTAGCAAAAAGTATTACATGAGTCAAATAATACAGATTAGACGAGATTGTAGATACACTAATTAGACGAGTATAACTAAAATATATTAGACGAGTCATTCCATACGTTGATTAGACGAGTTTAGAAATACTTTAATTAGACGAGTTGTTGATGAATTGATCAGACTAGTCTAACAATACACATTAGACAAGTCATTCATATATTAATTAGACGAGTATAACAATATACATTAGACAAATATTTTCATACACAAATTAAACGAGTCTATTAATAAACATTAGATAAGTGTGTCCTTTCACCAGTTAGATGAATCTTGCAATATACATTAAATGAGTATGTTCATATACTAATTAGACGAGTTTAACAATACACATTATACGAGTTTATCCATGCATTGATTAGACATATATAACCAAAGACATTAAACAAGTCATTCCATACATTGATTAGAAGAGTCTAATAATACACATTATATGAGTTTGTCCATACACTAATTAAATGAGTATTGTAACACACACTAGATGAGTTTGTCCATACACTAATTATATGAGTATAACAATATAAATTAGATGAGTCGTTTATACACATACACATTATACGAGTCCATTAATACACATTAGACAACTCTATCCATTCTTTGATTAGACGTGTCTTGCATTACACATTACATGAGTTTATCTATACACATTAGATCAATGTAGTAATACACATTAGATGCATGTGTTTATATATGGATTTGACGAGTCTAAGATTAGATAATAGACGAATTTGTCAATGTATTGATTAGAAGAGTTTAACAATACACATTAGACCAATATGTCCATACATGCACTTATAACAATATATTCCACATATTTTTCATAATCTAGCCTTTGTAATTTTAAAGAGTTTATTTTTTTTTTCACATATTATATCCTTTTTATTTTTACAAAATTTACTCTTTACATTTTTACATACATGTTCACTTTCTAAACCTATAATTAACTTTTTACGTTGATTCTATTCAAAATTTAATTATAAATTTCTTGAATCTCTAAATATAATTTAACCTAATATATATTCAAATATATTTTAATGTAATATATATAATACATATTTACTAAAGAACACAAACAAACATCAAAACATCATCACGTGTATATAAACACGAATTTAAAACTAGTATACAGTTAACATATATTACTAATTAAAATTCTGACGTATGATAAGGTGGATTATTTAAAATTTGTGAGTTTCTGATCCTAATATCAATGCATTTATAAATATTTTCTTTAGTTTAATTATAGTTTAATTAGCAAGTAAATTTAGGATTAAAAATTAGAAGTGTAATTTCATACTAATAATTTTTTTTAGTTAAGTACCTAAAACGTTTTGCAAAATCAAGTGTTTAAAACAATTCAAGCAGCATTAATTCTTGACTTTATTGGTTAAGACTATAAAATCAATTTGCAGTACAAAATTCTCCAAAATGAACTGCAGCTCGGGATAAACACAAATAAGAAACTGAAAATGTGTGTAAGAAAAAAAAAATGATCAAACGATTGAGTATATACAAAGAGTTACTTGCTCTTGAAAGAATATGAATAAATGAAAAAAAGAGTTTGCATTTATTTGCTAATCACAATGATGTCTGGCTGGTTCAGAGAGCTTCAAAGTTGTAAAGATGCATGGAACTATAGTGTCTGCAAATATAAAAAAAAATGTTACTTTCCATATAGGGAAAACAATATTTCATAAAAACAATTGAGTACAATATTTAATATTTAAACAAAAATAACAGCTCAAATCTTAAACAATACCTGTTTAGATATTATTTAGAACTACTTTTAATAGTTTCTCTATCGGAAACACAAAGCCTTTTTCAGTAGAAAATTTTTCAAAATTTTAGTTTCGTATTTGAAAAGTTCAAAATAAAATTTAAATTAATAATAACTATATAACCAACCTTTTCCTAATAATTAAGTGGATATATTAGGTTTTAGGATTATTCATACATAAGAATGTCAACGGAGCGGGTAAGGTACGGGTAGTAGCTCCCCCGTACCCTACTCACTGGATAATATCTGTCCCATACTCGTACCCATATCCGTCGGGTATCCGTTATGCGGGTACCCGCCTATTTTTTTTATATCCACGGGTATCCACATGTATCCCGAAGATTTTTGTAAAATTATTTAAAAAACAAATATTTAATCATAAATAAAATAAAATAAAATAAAATACATCACTGTCATAAATTTTAAATAAAATTTAAATAAACTCAAATTCATACAAATCCAAATAATTATAAAAGTAAATATAAAATGACGTTCAACACAATGAAAATTCTTTAATTAGTGTTTTGATAAAAAAGTCCACTTTCTCCAATTGATTCCTAAAAAATAAACAAAATAAATAAATAATAAACCTCAATTGCCACGTGCCAAGTATTCTTATTTTGATTCCATCATTTGACAACAA
>Ga0099822_1003223_pt1 | contig 20860 bp, 16 predicted proteins | sample CowpeawhiteBW_FD_76839 | JGI IMG/M metagenome (GOLD analysis project Ga0099822, IMG submission 76839) | Root nodule microbial communities of legume samples collected from California USA - Cow pea white BW | ecosystem: Host-associated > Plants > Roots > Nodule | place: USA: California | collected...
ATATTTTATATATATATATATATATATATATATATATATATATATATATATATATATATATATATATAAATATATATATATATATATATATTCATGTAGGCATAAAAAACAATTAAAACCATATTAATGATGGTTTTGATTTTGGACACAGCTATGTTCATGTGAACTCATATTCTCTCTCCGTATGTTATATAAGCTAATTAATTCATTGCGTAAAATAATTCAACTATGTAACTATTAATATTAATACATATACAAAATAATTAATTGTGTAAAATTATGTAATTATGCAACTATTAATATTAATAGTAATATAAGGTTAGGATTAAATTATGTAAAAAATATTACAATTTCACATAATCATAATTTTTTTAAAAATATTATTTTTTATTTATTTTATCAAATGAAAAAAATACAATAAGTATGAACAAATTTATTATAATAATTATTGTATTTTGTTAAATATTTATATGCATGTGATGCTAGGTCTGAGTAAAATATTTGCAATGATAAATTTAAATAAATTCATGATAAAGTTGAACAAATGATAGTGTCGTATAATGTTAGATAAATAGAATTAAGTAAAACAAACAATTGCAGTGGAGACGGTTAAGAATTTTATGAATATCTAACTTAATTTAAGTTTATATTTTAATATTTGTAAATATGTAGGTATATTTTAATTTTAATTTTTGGTGTGATATTTTTGTTAAAATTTAACAATAAGTATAAATCATAATCTATTATAATAATCGTTATTAAAATCACATTTTTTAAATAAACATTCATTACATGTATTTTATTTATTAAAAAATTATTTTTTAATAAAAATTGACTTAATATAAACACGCAATTTGAATAATCAAACTCAATTAACTTGCAACCCAAATTAACTTACAATCCAGATAACTCATATCCGACTATTTCAATAAATTAAATGGTGAGATATAAATTTTAAAATACTAAAATTAAATTATACTTAATTGATCAAATGGATCTTGATCCAACCCACATTTATCACCACAGTCTTCCCATATTTATATAAAGCAAAAATAATACAAGATAAGGATGTATATAGTTAAGTATTTTTTTTTCTTATAAAATATATTAATTTGAAACATTACTATTTGGTAAGAAAGAAACAAGAATGGAATGCCCTTAACCCAAATCACTGATCTCACTTATCTTAAACAATAGAAAAAGTCTCAAGTTTAACTTGTAATTTTTGAATAAATATTCTAGAATCGATATATATTACAAATTAATTTTCTATAAACATAAAAAGAGCGTGTACATACTTATAATAATTTGTTTATATCATACTTCATTTTTTTTTTTACTACTTTTTCATTGTATCCCATACTTTATTTCATATTTTTGTTTCTATTATATTCGTTAAGAATGATAGAAAAGAAACCGTGCTAGAATTCCATTCTTATTTCAGATAGATTAATTATTGGAACTGATATTTTTTATTTATTTTTAAATAATGAAAGGGCCAATTCCACAAGAAATAGGTTGTTGGCTTCAAGTTATTTACTGATAGAGGCATGGCTTTTTGTGAAATCCTTTTCCACTGGCAAGGAATGGAGGTAAAATGTAAAAACACAGTCTAATCCAAAGATTGAGGTTAGGGCAAATCTGAGAATTGTTAAAACACTGACTCAGAAGAAGTGGTGTATGGATTCAATTTTTTAAATATGTAAATTAATAGTTAATGGAAAGTAAGTGAGTTATTAAATCGGAGTAATAAAGATTAATATAAATAGAAATAATAAGATTAGAAAAGGAAAGCGGAAGAGAGAGAGAAAGAGAGAAGAGTGACGCTGTGGTGACGGCTAGGGTTTTTTTTGATAGTGTCTACGGCACAAACGAAGCCACGTAGGCTATCTGAGGTAGCAGTTCCGGTGCACACATGGCAGAACTGTGTGATTTGACGACAGTGAGTGAGCGAGAGAGTATGAAAGCACCCGCAAAACGACAACGTGTTAAGTGGGTCCATTCTGACGTGGCACATACTTAAAAATATAATATTTTATAATGAAAAGGTAGATACCTCCACTGACTTGTGCCTTATCAAATTAAATATGGTTTTATTATTTTACATTTTTCTTTCTAACACTTTCTCCGCATTCCACGCTGATATTAGACCTGTTTTTTAAGACCTGAAATAAAAATTAGTTTTGCCTTTTGGAGTTAAAATCAGAGAAGCAGAGTCTCCGCCCGGTGACGCTATCTTTTCCTGCATTTGTTGGTTTACAATCGAGATAGATATTTACCTCATCAAAACCGGAACCAAGTGTAACCAATACCAATATCCAACTCTACCAACGATCCTTCTCACAACCTCCACATGTTGCATAATTTCTCTGCCACGTTCCTCCAACCAAATCATTTTATTCAATTTCATTTTAAATTATTGTTATTGTTAAACATCACTCAAATATAGGTTTAAGTTAATCTCAATCAATTTTTTTTAACCAGAGAACGTGTACATATGATTCTAAGGAATTCATTAAATTGCACGGACTTAAGCTTGAGGAGCGCGTGCATCAATTTGGTTTTGCTGTCTCTGTCTCTGCTTTATTTAATTACTAAACACATTTGGTTTTTAATTAATTGTTTATTTAGTTTTTAACTGCGGTGTAATTTTCAACAACTAGATACTACTATTAGATAAGTTTCATAAATATTTATGAATTGTTTAATGGTGGGACCCATGTACATGTCATGAAGCTACCACATCTCGCGAACGTGACAATTAGGCCAAAGGAGAGAAAATAATTTCTAGATCGGCAGCTATTGGTGGGGCCACGCTCCTTGGAAGTTCCGTGACCGTGACTCTGAGTTACTCTCGCTTCGGCGCATATCTAAACCGTCCAATTAGAAGCCTTCGACGGTGGAGATTGGGGTTTGACGATGGACGCGCCCGAACCTCTTGGTTTAGGTGCCATGTCGGACTCGCTGGTTCGTTGGAATCTGCTTGTTTTTTCAATGAATACCTAGTGCCACGTCGGACCCATCCAACGATGAAAAATCATGTGTTACTGATAACACCAGGATCTGGTCCGTAGAGCACAAATGCTTTTTTGGTTTTTTATTTATTTCAACGTGGGCCCTCTAGTGTAGTCTATTCTGAAATTACAAATATAAAATCTATATACAATCAATTAAAAAATTAGAGAAACTGGAAAGGGTAATAATGGAAGCAAATTAAAGAATTTGACCGGTGGAAACGATATTTTCTGCGGTCACCTAGATTCCTTGTGATGGTGGTGTCTCATGTTTGCTTTTACCAAAGTCCTGGCAACCGGTTATATCAGGTGACCCCTGGAGGTTTTTTCTTTTCCTAAAAAATAATTTCCCTGTTAACGTAACGGCAAAATAAAATTCAAAGTAGAAGACATTAATTTGTTGCATTAATTGAATAATTAAACAAAATGATATTATACCAAATTGGCAGTGAGTAAAGATTGGAAAGTTAGAGAGAGAAGTGGACAGGTGGAGGTGATGCGCTGAAAAGGTTAAAAGGTGTAATGCATGAGTGGTGAGATGGACGGTTGAGGTGTTGCCATGATGTCATGAGGAAAGGGGATCCGTTGGATTGGTGGAGTAAAGAAGGGTGGGGATTGTAACAGGTGACGCGGTGGAGAATCGTGACCGTCCAGGAGTCTTTGGAGTGGGTTTGGCAGAGAGTGAAATAGCGGAAAGAGATGAGATTGGAGCACAAGAAGGGGAAGAAAGAGTGGTGCAGCCTCAGCAGCTAGAGGAAGAGAAGAAGAAGGGAAAACAAAGAGATAAGCAAAGCATAACATAGCAGTCCCCCCCTAAGATCTCTCTGATAATTTTGATAACAGGAAAAGAGGATCTTTTGTGGAGAGAATCAAATTTGAGGGGTTGAAAATATCAAATATCAAATTTCTCTCTCCGTGTCTGCGAATTTGGGGTGCAGGTGATTATGGTTGTTGATGAGAGGGTGTAGCTGATTCGGCGGAAAGAGAGGATTTTTGTTGTGGAATGGACAGGATTAGAGAAGCCAGAAGAAGCACTATGGCCGCTAATGGTTTAACCAGAAGAAGGCACAGAACTAACAGTCTCAGAGACTCACCAGGTTCGCAATTCTCTTCCAGATCTCAATAGCCTCCCAACCCTTCCCTCGCTTCCTTTTCCTTTGATTCTGACGATGTTTCGCTGTTCTCTTTTCTTTTCTATTTTTTTGTTCTGTGCAGAGGAAGATGGAACGATGGAGCTTCAAGAGCCATCGAGGTTGCGAGATCGAGGAGGGACTGGGAAAAAGGATCGAGATCGCGAGAGGGACAGGGACAGGGAGAGGGAGAGAGATCGATTGGGTCGGAGCAAGAAGAGAAGAGGAGATAGGTTGATGCATAGCAGCAGAGAAGATGGCGTAGAAGACACTTCGGAAGAGAGTATCAACGATGAAGATGACGATGACGACGAGGATGGCGGCGGCGGCAGTGGTAGCGCCTCAGTCAGAATGCTTCCGCTCAACCCCTCCTCGCTCTCCAACCACCATCGGAAGAGCTTCCCTCCGGCGAAAGTTTTTAGACCAACGCCGCCGTCGACGTGGAAGGCCGCCGATGAGATGATCGGAGTCTCCGTCCCGCGGAAAGCACGCTCCGGTAAAAACCGCAAAATCGCCTCAATTCAGAAACGCTCACTGAATTCGCCGCGTTTCGATGCGCTCACCTTTCTTCTCGTTTTTTCTGTTTCTGTTCGCAGCGTCTACGAAGAGGTCGCACGAATGCTGGGCTTCGAGCGGCAGTGGAATCGTTGCGGAGCAAAATCACCGACAGCCGTCGACCTCCCCTGTGAGGGCGGGCTCGCCTTCCTCGTCTAACGCCTCGGTTAGAAAGAAGATAGTGAGTTCCAGAATCCGGGTGTGAGAATCTCACTGTGGTGTGGTGTGTTGGTATTGATGTAAGTGTGCTAACAGTGTTGTTTTGATGAGTGTAGAAGCAGAATGGAGGAGCCAAGTTTCGACCACCCAAAACGACGACGTCGAAGCCGTCTTCTTCGGCGCAGGAAGAGATCGAAATAGAGATCGCGGAAGTCTTGTACGGCATGATGAGACAACCTCAGGGACCGTCGAAACAAGAAATCATCGCCAACGAATCCTCTAAGTTTGATTCCCGAGAACCCAATAAATCTTCCACCGATGCAAAGTCACCGATCTCCAACCCGCAAAATTCGAGCTCTTCTGCCACACCCATGTCTGCTGTTGGTGCGACTTTCTCTCGGCAATTTTTTTTTTTGTTGCTTTTTTGGTTTCTTATTGACAGTTCTTTCGGATTTAACTTTGCAGCTCCGAAGAGGAAACGACCGCGACCGGTGAAGCACGAGGATGAGAATCCGTCGAGCTTGAGCGTCCGGAGCAGTCCCATTTCGTCAACGACGAAGGCTGAGAGCGATCAGCCTTCAAAGATTGAAAACTTTTCTTCTAATTTAGATAAGAACGTTGGGTCCGTTACAGAGGCGATCAATCTGGTGAATTCTCAAACGGTTCCGGCTTCGTCGGAGCCGGTGAAGCCAGAAACCAACGCTTCGTTGGAGTCTAAGCAGGCGACGGAGGAAGCGGAGAAGCAGAAAGACGTGGGGTTGAGTGAGGTGGTGGTGCCTCAGTCGCCCAAGAAGGAATCTCCTATACGACAAGTAGCAGATGATGACCGTGAAGATGTGAAAGTGACTAAAGCGTGAGCAGCATCGACTTTTATTACTCTTTCTTTTTCGTTTTTTCTTTAATCATTCAGCCTTTTGTGTTGAGTTCGCGCTGAATGTGAATCCTGATCTTTCTTTATTGATATTTTGGTTCTTCAGGAATCCATCTATATCCGAGAGTGAAAATCAGTGGGAGGAGAAGTTCCCGATAGATCTGATGGTGCTTATAGTTTTCTTCTTAATCTGTCTCTGATATTCCGTTTTTTTTCTTTATAATTGATTTTCATCGGTGGGATACTTTTTTTTTTTCAGGCACCACCTCCTCCCTTGAGGTCTTCTCCGGAAAGGGATGTGGAGAATAATTTGGTGGTTGACGCAGAAAAGGTAAGTGGGCCATGTATTAGCTATGGAATCTTTCCGTATAAGAATCAGTACTTAAGGAGTTTGGGTTTGTTCAGGAAGCGAAGCCTATGGTGAAGGAAGACGAGAAAGCACTGAGAATGAACAAGGAAGAAGCAATGGCTATTGAAATGGAGAAAGTGAAAGCAAAGGCCGAAGAAACTGATTCACAGAGAGCGGGTCTTGTGCAGAAAGAAAGAGGAATTGACTTGCAGCTTGATTTGGAGAAAGCTGAAAGGGTGGATCCAATTGGCAATGTCGGTAGCATGGTTAACAAGAAGCAGCAACATCAGAACGTTCAGAGGCAGCAGCAGCAAACAAATTCAGAGAAAAATGGTACTACCAGTTTTGAAGCTAACAATGCCTGTGTTCTTCTTCTGGCTTTCTTCACTTCCCTCTTTTTTTCTTCTTTTTTTTGGTGCCTTATTTGGTTTCTCTCTTCTTCTCCCTATTTCCAGTTCAACCCAATTCTCTGCCTCTACCGTTGTCTGTTCCCAGCTGGCCTGGCGGGCTTCCTCCCATGGGGTACGGCGATAGATCAATTATTGTGTTTACTGTTGTTTCAGATATTTGTACTATTGTGGAAATTTGACGTGATCCTCTTCTCATCTCATTATTAGCAGATATATGACCCCTCTGCAAGGAGTTGTATCCATGGATGGAACTACCGTGACATCTGCAGCTATACCAGTATGTGCTTTTATGTTCCCTCTTAAAAATTACTTGATTATCAAACGAAGTGAATTGAACTCTTAATAAATTTTCTTTAAAATTTGCAGCCTCCTCATCTTCTTTTTAATCAGCCTCGGCCGAAAAGGTGTGCAACCCACTGCTACATTGCTCGGAATATATTGTATCACCAGCAAATTGCAAGGATGAATCCATTCTGGCCAGCAGCAGCAGGTTCTGCATCGCTGTATGGCGCCAAGCCTAGCAATCTTAATGTTGTGCCCTCCACAGAGTTGCACGGCAATGTCTCCGCCAGGGCTACAAATTCTTCTCAGGAGAAAGGGCACGGTATTTCGATGTTTTCAGGACATATGGGGAAGGATAAAGCCTCTCAACCTGCCAATGTGGATAATTCATCAAGAAAGCAAATTTTGCTACAGCAAGCTCTACCCCCAGGAGCACCTAGTAATATCTTGGTATGATTTATCTATCTTCTAAAACTGTAAACGCTTTTTGTCTTCCCCCTTCTGTCTTGTATTTTATTTTTTTTAATTTATTTGTGCTTTGTCACAAATTTCAGCATGGCCCTGCTTTCATATTCCCACTGAATCAGCAGCAAGCGGCCGCCGCTGCATCTGTTAGGCCTGGATCTGTGAAGTCATTGCCAGTTTCAAGCAATGGAACACCATCCAGTGTCTCCAATTCGGCCCCTCCTAATGCTTCTGGCACAGGTGCTGCTGCTGCGGCTGCCCCAACAATGAGTTTCAGCTATCCAAATATGCCTGGCAATGAAACTCCGTACTTGGCCATTCTGCAGAATAATGCTTACTCATTTCCTATTCCAGCACATGTTGGTGGTCCACCTGGGTACCGTGGGACTCCCCATGCCCAGGCCTTTCCATTCTTCAATGGCTCATTCTATTCTTCTCAAATGATACATCCTTCACAGATTCAGCAGCAGCAAATTCCTGCTCAGTCACAGCAGAACCAACAGGTCCATCAAAATACCAGTATGTCTAGTGGATCCTCCTCTTCTCAGAAGCAGCATGCCCAAAATCAACAACAGAAGCCTAATAATAATGCTACTGGATCCAATGGGGTCGGAAGCTTGCAAGGCTTTCCTGTCTCCAAAAACCCACCATCACAGCCACTACAGTTGCAGCAGCAACCTCAGCAGAGGCCGAATCATCACACTTCTCATCCAGCTCGCCAAATTGAGTATGAGATGGGCGGTGAAGACAGTCCATCCACTGCTGACAGTCGTCTCACTCGTGCTACCATGAATATTTATGGGCAAAATTTTGCAATGCCTATGCAGACGCCGAACTTTGCTTTGATGACACCTGCCTCAATAAGTGGTGCAGGTTCCAATGGTGGTCACGCTGAGAAAAAGCAAGCTCAACAACACCCTGGTCCAAAGGCTGGAGGTGAAACAGCTCCTGCGTTTGCCATGTCATTTGCACCCATCAATGGAGCTTCTGGCGCCCCCGGTCTTGACCTCTCATCTATCGCACAAAATCATTCAATCATGCAGAGCAATCATAATTATCATATAATGGCAGCTGCACAAGCTGCCAGTGCCCAGTTGAAGAAAAATTATCATACCGCTGAGGAAGGGAAAAATGTTAATTCTTCTAATAATATAGACGAAGAGAGAAAAGCAATGTCCGGGAAAATTCCAGCAACAATGGGGCAATCCATCGCATTCGGAAGGCCAGACGTAACTGATCCTTCACTGGCGTCAATATCCGGTGGCAACAATGTCATTGATACCTCTGGTCGCAACCTCAACATCGGTTCTGCTTCTTCCCGGGCCTCTGCTTCTGTTATGCCTGCTGCCATCAGCACAAATGCAGCCACTACTCAGCAACAGATGCAGCGAAATCAGCAGCAAATTCTTCAGCATCAGAAGCAGAGCCAATTTGCAGCTGCCGCTGCAGCCACCGCTCGCACCAAGACCCCATCAAGCAATGGCAATGTGTACTCTGATAACCTCCCTTCTACATCTTCAATGGCAACCAAGTTTCCTAATGCGGTATCGGCGTTTCCTCAGAGCAGCAGCGCCGTGGGTCATTCCACTCAGTGGAAGAACAATGTAAGGGCAACAACCACTTCGCAGTCACCTCCATCCATGGCTTCAACTACACCAGCGTCGTCAGTCAAAAATCTTCCACAGCAGCAGGCTCGTTCCCAGCAACCTCATACCCAAATTTCTTTTGCAACAAATCCCAAATCATCCACAGCACAAGTGCAACCTGCAAGTTCCACCCAGTCCCCATCTCCCCCAGTCATGGTTGGTTCACCAACCACTTCTTCAATGTCCAAAAACACTGGTAGCCCAAGGACAACTTCTGCTTCAACAGCCAGCAATAAGATAAGCCAAAGTTCTTCCTTGTCCTCCCAGCAAGCCAAGAACACTGCTGTGCCTGCTCGAAAATCGTCACCTGTTGGTGGCAGGAATGTGCCGTCAATACTGAATGTCCCTCAGCTAACTCCCTCTTCCAGCACTGGGAGTAAATCCCAACTGCCACAGCAGCAGCAAAAGCAGCAGCAGCAGATATCAAAGCAAGCATTGCCACAGGCCCAACTTTTCTTCTCAAATCCTTACGTGCATTCACAATCCAACAGCTCCACTTCCAGCACCACTGTTCCAAGTAATTATTATCTGCCACGGCGTGGCCCTGAGCAGATGCAGCGATCGGGTTCTTCCGGCAATTCCCCTGCCGCAAACAATGTGAAAGGCAGCAGTGCCTTGCCTACACAGGGGCTTTTGCATCCCGCACAGTTTGCTGCAATGCAACCCTCTGGGAGCCACCCTCAGTTTGTTCCTACTGGCTTTTCTTATGCTCATGTTCATTCTGTGCCCTCGGTTCAAGTGAAGCCAGCGGAGCAGAAACAACCTGCGGGTGAGTAGAGAATGATATATCCATTGGTTGCTCACCCCTGTGCTTGCGGGGATCAAAGAAGAAAACCAGCTTGAGTGAATCATGTGAATTGGCATATGATTTTGAAGTGAAAGAAGGGGTCGTCTCCATGGTGGGGGGAAGTGTTATGCTGATGCAGCTTTGAGCAGAAGTGGAAGGAGCTGGCTGGAAGATAGAGAATGAATTGGATTGGTAAAAATTTTGGATGGGGAAATCGACCAGACCATTGATGTGCCCGAATTGTGTTTAGTAATTTGTTTGTGCCCTTGTGTTTATAATCTGACAAGGTTGATGGTGAAGTCTAATCAAAATTCGATTGGTTTTTTATAAGAATGTGGTTGATATGGTGGGGGAAAAAAGATGGAGGAAAGGAAGGGAAAGAACCACCTTTTCTTCTTTTGGGGATGTAATGGAGTTTACCTACATGTTCTTTCTCCTCTTTTTCTTTTTCTTTTATTTTTTATTGTCTTCTAGGGCTACTAGAGCAGCAAACATCTTTTTGACAAAGTGTATGTGGGGGAAGGATGAATATGTACGTGGGTGGCTGATCATATATATTATAGTAACCCTCAATTTATTTTTTTAATTTATAGATGAAAAACATGATTTCCCTGATTCCTGCATCGGTTTGGTTTGGTTTTGTTTTGTTTTGTTTTGGCCCGAGTGGTGGTGAAAAATTGAGTGGGCGGAGACACAGAAAAGCAATAGGAAGAGGAAATAGAGAGATAAGTGAAATTGAATGGGAAGACTAGAAAGGATGGTTTGTTGGTTGGTTGGTTGGTTGGTTTTGCGCAAGGATGGCGTGGTCCTTATCATGTGGTAAAGATAGGCACAAAGTTCCACCGAGTTAGACAATTTCCTCTGCTTTCCTCAGCTGAGATGTGTGGTCTTTACTGTCAACATCGCACACGTGGCTGACGGATTTATAGCAGATGTCTAACTATTCTCTCGGAATTATCATTTCATATAATATAATATAATTTATTATTGTCATTATAAAATGAGATTAAATGTTGGTAGTAGTAGTAGTAGGGTAGCCTCTTTTTCCTTCCACGTAATAAGAGAAAATTGCTTTCCATGTTTACCCTCCATGCCATCGAGGTCCCCACTCCAGCAATCACACCGCTTAAAGCACCAACACATTATTGCGGGTCCTCACATCCCACCTGTCACAATGTCAAAATCCTCTCCCTTTTACACGTGTTTCCAATCTCTCTATTTTTTTTTTTTCTTTTCATCTCTTAATCTAATCCACCCTCTTAAATCTAATCCTAATCTCATTTTAATACCATCAACAATTGCCAAACCTCAAGCTAGAGACACAGTGAAGTGACGTGGATTTCTTTTTAAATATCCCTTTTCCATCGCCATAAAGGGGATGGATCTACTTCTTCCCTGTGCTGAAATGGCAGAAAAGAACTTTTAATTTAAAATAATAATAATAATAATAAAAAGGTGGAGTGCGTAAATATTAGATAATGATAATAATATTAGAGGAATTTGAGAGTGAAAGGTTTATTGAGTGATTCATTTATTCACTTATCTGTTTGTTTTTTGAGGGGCCAAAGATAAAGCATAGAGATCTTGAGTTGGTTCCCTCTTGATAAACCGAAAAAGACAATATTTTGTGTCCTTTTCCGTTTGAGAGGGACCCATGAAAGGAATCAATTAATGGAATAAGCAAAGTCCCCATGCCATGCCCCTCTCTCCATTACCAATTTGTGAACACTGAAAGATAAGCCTCAATCTCACCACACCTAAAATCAACTATGACTTATCGCACCTTCCTGTCCCCACTCCAAAAACTCTTTTCCTTTCTATTTTTTAATCATTATTTATGTTAGTTGAGCACCATACCCAGTATATATATATATATATATATATATATAACTCATCACACTCAACCTACATTTCAACTTTTCCCTTCCTCACATTTTCAAACCCCAACTCCCTACCTTTTCTCCTTCCACACCTATTTTCCCTTTTCAAACTACTCACACCATTGGCTACTCACTACATAACCATCCATAACTTTTCTTAACCAGTCTTCATAAATATGCCATTTCTACAACTTCAACATAAATTCATTTCTATATCTAGTGCTTATTTCATATCATATCTTACTAGGAGCCTTGCAGAATTTTCAAAACAATTTCCACATCTTCAATTTTCTACATTATTAGGTACCTTCGTTGAAAAAAAAAAAAATACAAACCCATTCACCACTTCATTAATCGTGTAACGTGTAACATCGGATAGGGGTAAAACAAGGAAAACATCTTCAGACAATGAATAGTGACTTGCTTTCCATTGCAAGGTTATTGGTTTTGGACCTTCTTATGATGCATCCATCATCTCACCTACCTGCACTACATCGCAAACCTATTTCTCTTCCCAATTTTGACTGATGAGTTACATGTGATAAAAGTGCAATTCAGTTCCCTCATCCATTATTAATTCCCAATTTTCCTCGTTTGCTTGAGTATTTATCATGATTTGGTTAACGAAAATATATTTCATTTAAGATTAATTAATTATCCCTTAATTTAAGTACACATTGTTAAATTGGACAAGAGTGAAAAGGAGAAAAAAATGAATAGAACTGTGAAGAAACGGTATCCACAAATTATTTTGGGTTGTAGGAGTACGTTTTTTTAATGTGATGTAAGGTGTTTGTCTCCATTTGTTACATATCCATGGTGAGTCATTGAATGCATGATTAGTGAGGGGGAAGAATAGACGTATGGTGAAGAAAAAGTAATCGCAATGAAAAGGAAGAGCACTGTTGTATTTCTCTTTTCCCTATTCATTGAAGCTAAAGAGCAAATAAATGCATATATACAATGAGTGTGAAAAGAAGGAGATTGCAGATATTAAATGGATGAAGAAAGATGTGTGTGGGGTACCCCACAGCATAAATAATAAAGATGCGAGGCCTAATTGGAAGGTCCATGCATTTAAGGCAAAGAGGTGAGTCCACGTTGCAGGCGTTGTCTCCATTAGGCGTTGTTGGTGGCAACTTCAAAAGTTTTTATATTTAATAGTATGAATGAAGGGACAAAGTAATGGGTTAAAGCTTTGCCAACAATGTCTGAAAAGGAAATAAGAGAGGAGTAATTCACATGTGTTTTGGATAAATACTTGTCCTTTGATTACTTGAGAAAGTGGAACAAGCAGGCTCTACAGTTACACTATGTGTGTGTGTCTCTCTGTGACACTCAAAATCTCACCTCTATCACCCTACTTAACAAAGTGTCGCCATAACTAATCATGGGGGTTCCACTTTTCAACTTCATTCAATAACAGTTTCAGAGAGAAATGAAAAAGGATTAATGGGGTAGAAAATGGTGGTGGGATCCTCACTTAAATTAATTAATAATTGTAATCGTAACTGAGAACAGAGAACAGAGAACAGAGAACAGATTCTTGACAAGATCTCATAGAGTGGCATAAATTGTGTTGGTGAGTGAGTTCCTTGAATTCAATGATTTCTAAATTGTAGTTGACCACAAATAGAGGGCAGATACTGAAAATATGGTCTTCAATTCAGACTAATTATTTTCTCCCAGTCCCTGTCAATCTCTCTTTCTGCACACTCAACTTGCACCCAGAAAGAATGGTCAACATAGAATACTAACCATAGGGGACCCTTCCCTTATCTAAACCATTGCCTTCTACTGTTGAAAAGAAATCGACCAAATGAATCCACTGCTCTACAATGACAAATAACCTTAATTTCCGGGTATGTCTCGACTTTGGATAAAAAACACACATCTTATTCAAATTTTTCCAACAAAGACATGGGGGGAACAGGTATGTAATGTAACTATTGCTCAACCATATTTGTTTCATTGCTCTTTTATATAAATTAACTATTTTAACCGTTAAATAATTTAATTTATACTTTTGCTTTTTTCCATGTTTAAACCTTAAAACGAGAAGAAATGGGTTTGACTATGGGAACTTGTGCTGAGACAGGGATCGAGAAAAGAAGGGAAACCGAAAACAGATTTTCTAACAGTCACTGGCAGAAGAAGTTGCAGGGTATTAAAATTCAGATCACCAATTATTTGTTGGATGCAAAGTTGTAAACTTGACCCTTCAAAAACCCACATCCGGTGAAAAAGATGAAGCCTTTAATGTACACCGTACATTTTATTTCTGTTCTGGAGCGTATGGTGGCCCTTGGCTGAAATGGGTAGATATTTTTAGGTGAGGCTTGGATTCTGAAGATCAAACCAAACCAAACCAAACCCATGACAGTGGTTTTTCAAACTTTGCCAAAAGATTGGTCCAGTTGGAACCAGATTCAACACACCCTGGTCACTGTTTGAAATCCAAAATGAAGCACATGAATCTATCTACCCCTTCCCCTCAAGAAAGAATCACAAAATGGTGTTAGAGTTTAAAAAGTTATCTCTGGAGTATCATACCTGCGTTTCCTCTCTCCCTTTAGCACCAAAACAGAAACCATTAAATAGAAAAAGGTAGAAATAATATGTGCAGTTTGGGGTAGGAGCTGAAAATGGGGTTCTCTTCGACCACCATAGACACAAGAGAGAAGAAAAGAGAAAAGAAACGGGTTACTTTCTGAGCAGTTGTTGCCCAGGAGCCACACAGCCACACGCATGATTTGATTTTGATGCAACATCTCTTTTCGCTTCTCCTCTGCGTATTTATATTTCGGAGAAAAGGCACAAATTCCATCCATATCCATCACTTGCAAGATTCTGACCTCTTTTTAAAACAAAAACAAAAGCTTTTCTATGTGTCATTGTATTTTTTTTTCTCATTTATTTATATTTCTTTTATTTTAATTGTGACATTTTTTTTAAAGGAAAATGATGATACTTTATATTGATGTATATGTTGTCCCAAAAAATCTCCTTTCGTTATTTTAAATGAGTATTTTTTTTTTCTATTTATTTTAAATCCTTAAATTTAAATTTAACTTGTTCTTTGTTTACTATTTCTTAGCTTGTAACTCTCACTTTCCTCTTTCATTTTTCATTCTCAATCTACTCTAGATAAAGAAAAAAATTCCATACCTAGCTGAAAAAATTACTGGATAGCAAGAAGCAATAAAATAGTATTATTGTTTAATTAAGCCCTTTTATACTAAAATTTATGATCGACATAATGATCGAAATTTAAAAACTTATAAGGACTGATATGATTTTAGTCATTATATTTATATTTTCCTATAAATAAGGAACACATTTTTTTAATGGAAGAAAATTTACTTAGTAATCAATTTAGTTTCTTCACTACGGATTTATTTCCCTTTGTCACTTTCAATAAACACATAAATTTCTTAAGAAAGATATTTAAGATGTTAATAAGGAATAATTGAATTTTTAACCTAACAGTGAGCTCAGGTTATTAGATTATTTAACAAAAAATAATGTATTAATTCAAGAGATAAACTATATGTATAAGTTAAATTTATTTTAATTAATAATAATATACTGATAATAAAATTATTCTAGTTTAAAGTTAATAATCGTAAAAATTATATATTTATAATATCAGGTTCAATAAACAATATTCCAATAAACAATTAATTTAAATTATTTAAAATTTTGAAATTCTTAAAACTGAATTAAATTTTTTTACATAAGAATTATATAATATTGTGACTGTGAAGTTATTATCACTAGTATCGATAATTACTATTTTATTCAATATTTTGTCTTACAATTCTCATTAGTAATACACCATGTGTGATGTTACGAGGGAATAACCACTACTATCAAATCTAACTCCATCAGTACAAATAATTGTTAAAGTTCTCATTCTTTCAGCATTATTTGGGGGATTTTCTCTTTAATGTATTCGCTGTCTTTTAAAATTGGGTAAATTTGTATGCATAAAATGATGTTCCTGATTTTGCACTACAATTTAATTCTTACAAGATCCTATTGGTCGCTGTGATCAAAGATTACTCCACAAAATCATATGGTGGACAAATAATTTGGAATGAGATGCGATCCAGAGGATACTGAGACTACATTCTCTCCTTTTTCTTCTCTTTTTCTTTTTTGTCCATACACAAGATTCTCTCAGATTAACACACATCTTAGTATCTATTTTTTTTTTATTTTTCAGATGTGCCGATTGACATCCACTCATCTTCAACCACCATTTCTTATTCAACTCATTTAACTATGTTTGACTTCAAATGTTTATTAAAATTATATATCTCATTTAAATATAATTGCTTCACATGATCATATCAAATTTTTGCTTTGGTTTTTTATATAGTTTCTTTAAGAACGCAAAGAGACCCTACTTTAGCTCATATATTTGTATACTTCCTTATTTTAAAATATCTATCCATCTTTGAATTATTTTACTTTATATCTATCCGTTGCTTCTTTTATATACTATCTTATTCATGATTTTTATTAGTTTTTATAATTTCTTTAACAGATAATTTTCCCGCTGACATCAAACTGCAAAATAAATTATCTTTCATTTGTCCTTTTCTCTCACCTCTACGAAACACATAATAAGTTTTCATTAACTTCTTCTTACCTATAATTACACGTGTCTACGTATAATTATTATCGTATATTTTAAATTTTGTTTCATATTCATAAATAAACTATTTAATTCATATTAAAAACCATACTTTGATAAATATAAATAAAGAGTAAGTATGATACAATCAATTCATTAAAAAAATTAAAAGCCACACTTATGTATGAGCATGATTTATTAATTAGCTAAAAACATAAATTATATATATGTGTAAAATATCTTAATCTAGCATGATTAAGATGGGGTGGAAATATATAATTATGGATGAGTATAAAATGTTGTACTAAACAAAAAGTTAGTATGAAACGTCAGACAATGATAACGGAATCAATTAAGAGGACTAACTTCCAAGAAGTAGCAAATATATGAAGAAAATAATAGTATGAAACTTGTGTCCTCAGAATTATTGAAAAAAATAATGAAAATAGTGTATTAGCTAGAGACGGAACTAGAGACGGAAAGAGAAGAGTGGGGACAAGTATTCAATGATGCGCTGCCCCACCATTAAATGCTGTTCCCAGCCCTTCCGCAGCTGCCGACCCTTCATTACCAGACTTACTCCCAGTAATTTTCATATTTTGTATATTAATTTTTTTTAAATATTTCAAAATCATGATCTGAATCAATCATGAATTTTTAGGTCATAATTTGCATTTTCATTTGAATTAATGTTTTTGCATAGGAACATGTCTTAATTATGACTTAAAATAATTATAGTGGTGTGAAAAAGGAGACAGGTATCACCTACCAAACATGCACACATATGACTCCTCAAACCTTTGTCTTACTTAAGCCTCGCAATTTCTACCAAACTCTATTCCGCCGCAAATATGATATGACAGTTTTTAGCAACTCCCGGGAAAACTTTTAAATTACCAACTTTAAAATCATTTATATGCATACATGAAATTTTGACTACTTCTCCTTTTGTACCCGAGTGAGTAATAAAATTGTCACTTCATACTTAACAACAACACAGATATTCACTCCACGACAACCACTCATATCAATAAAACAACATTTGGTATGTATCGTATCTTTAAAATCACATTTACGTGTCAAATTTCGCACCATCTCAATAGTCGTTTTAACAATCAAAAGCATTTTATATTTCGAATACATTGAATTTTGTTTCTAATTTAATATTACACACTTTTTCATTGTTCTGCATTAGAGCAAAAACAAAAATTGACATTCTAAACATGTAAGCTTTGACCATCACCCCAATTTACAGTACCCAAAAGAAGTAATATTATAAGCCTATTATTATGAGGCTAATTTAGTAATCACAAGATAAACATGTATATGTAAATTATGTCTTAAATCTTGGATCTTGCTAATAATAATAAATATTTAATTTAAGGGTAGATGTTGTTGTTAACTTGGACTAATAGTCTGTTATTGCAGTGGTGAATTTTTAGATATATTCTTGTGTGGAACATTATATTGGTGAAAGATTTGGTCTTGTAAATTCTATGATTACATAATGTGTGCATGAGATAGTGCACCCAACACATCAGCCTCCAAAGGCCCAAACTTTGAAACCATGAGCACCTTCGGAGTGGCCAACGATATATTTTTTTTTTCTTAAAATAATAGGAGCAGTTATGATGAACTAATGGAGGGTCTTGTCTTGGGTTGCTTTAATAATTGCCCATTGTCTCAATTGAACACAGTACTCAAGGAGTACACGTGGTTTCAAAATCTTACAAACAACTGAATAAAGATAATATATTTTTTTGGGGTGTGAAAATAATCTCCACCACTGATGCTTAAATTCTGTATGGACCGAGAAATTTAAACTACTTATAAAACCAAAGTGTACGACTATTCTATTGTAACATTAATTTAGTGTTTTTAATTATTTGTTATAATCAAGAAGCCATAATGTGATCTGAATCACGTGGACACAGATTTCAATATGCTTTGCTGACTCGGATTGCTTCCTAAGTATTATTTACCTGCGGCGAATAATTATATACTCTACTATTCAGAATTAAGAATTAGATGGGTTGCTTGCTATGATTATCATAATCAACATTAATATATTATTGTCTAATTGCTTCGATACTCATAATGTAAGCAGAAACATAATATTTTTTTACTGCGAGGACTTTGCGGACTTCACGACAAACCTTCACGTCACCATTAATATTAATTTTCTTATTAACAAATAATAATCATCCTAATATTCAGGAGACACAAAACGCCAGGATCAAAGTTCAAAGTTTGTATATAATAATATTAAGAAAAACAAGGTTAAAAGGTTTTATATGAATTACTCCATTTTTTATGATTAGGCAGAAATACAGTTAAAATAAAAGAAAGAAGGGTTTGAGATAGAAATATTAGCTTGATAACTTAAGTGGCCAAATTCAACTAAAATAAAACATACAATAATATCAAAAAAACACTAGTAGAATTTGAACTGAGAAAAAACCTGTGGTTGAATTGGTTAGAAAAACAAATAAGCCATGCCAAACAGGCCCAAAAGCAAAGGCAGAACACTAAACAAAGCCCAAATAAAAAGTTGAGAAAAGCAAACGGGCTGCACTTTGCCAAGATCCAAGCCCAAAGTGAAAGGGCAGAGTAATGGCAGTTACTTACTAGACCCCATCAAATTTTTCCCTACATCTATCATTTTGGATTTTGTTTTTCAGAATGCATTAAATCAATTTCAAAAATATTTTTTCGAAGTTCACTCACTTTTCTGGAAGACACTCACTAACTTCTATTCTGAAAAAAACTTTCCGAAAACTTTGATCGGGTGCAGGAAGTAAACCCCGTAAGTAAATCTGTTACATTCTAATGAGCAGCCCAAATTGTAACTGACATCCAACACAAACTGGATCAGTCCAAAGACAACAATTTTTTTTGTCTCTCGTTCTATTTTTTTCAAGTTTCCGAAAGTTATGTTACTTCCTCGCTTGGTCACATCTTTATCATCTTTCACTTTTATCCGAAAATAAAAATCAGGAATTCCTTTAAGTTTTGCTTAGCTATTTAAGAACCAAAATAAACCAAATTATGATAAAAATCAAACAATTTATTTGTAGAAAAAATTAAGTTGAATTATTTTGATAAAAAGAATAAAAAAGTTCCCTACTTTTAAATTTTTCTTTCGGTCGATGAAAAAATAGTTCAATTTATCTTTAAGAAAATTATTTTTTTACAAATTTGACAAATTTTTTATAAATAAAATAAAATAAATTATTTTTTTTATTTTTTAACCAAAATGCTAAAGAAGTAATTTGTTAAAAAAAATTGTCAAACTATCATTTTCTTATTTTTAAAGGGATTGAATTTGATTCAAAGCGTGGTTTGGTGTGAATTTGAAAAAAAAAATTGAGCTGAACTATTTTTATAAGATTTTTCCTATTTCTAAATTTTCATTTTCTTTATAGGTACAAGATCAATTCGATTAAATTAAAAAAGAAAAATGTCTTCTTACAGTTGACTTCTTTGTAGATAATTGGGTTGTAAAGGTAACATTCTAACACTTTCAAATAAAACAGAAGTTTTATACACCGGTGGTTCCACCAAATGAATCAGGTCTTGCTCCAGGATATTTTTTTTTAATTCCAATTTTCTTTTAAAAGAAATTATGCCTTTCAGATGTTACACAAAAATACATGCACCATCAAACTTGTATTAACTGTAGCCAACATTTGACAAATAATTTAATATATATGCTCCACGAGTTCCCACTCACGATCGTGGGAATTAATTTATTAACTAAAATGAAATAGATTACAAAATGTTCAGTATGTCGTATTTTTAATATTTTCTTTAAAAGCCTTTAAATAAATGTTAGAATATAAAATGTTATTTATAGTGTTATATAAAGGTATTCACTATTTTAATACACACATTTCGTTTTTCAAATTTAACTTAAATAAATATTTTTCTGAAATTAAAATGATTATCTTACAAATTTTACTCTATTAATGACCATTCTCTAAAATTTTGCTCCTTTTTTTATTTGAATATTTTTTTAATTCAACATTTTTTAAAAATTAAATAACTATTTATAATAAAAAAATATCTATAAAATAAATAAAAATTATTATTTTTATAATAATTACTTACATTAATTTTTTTATAGTTATAATTTTATTATTATTTATTATTATTATAAAATAATTATGAACACATCGTATAATGCATGTATTTCACTAATATTAGATAAAACAAATAAAGCCACAAGAATTACAAAATATAATTTTTTATTAATATAAATTGGTTTGGTAAGTCACTCTACTAATTTACAAACTACTTCAATTAGTTCAGAAATTATTTTAACAATAGGTACGATCAAGTATATAGCGAAAAGAATACATAAAAGTATTTTTTCTAAAATATGATAATTCTTAAAATTTTAAATAATAAATACAGATGTTGAGATATTTTTCATAGTACGACAGTGTCACCTATAGGGATCTGAAAGGTGTCAACAATTTTGTGGGTTGTTAGACAAAAAGGACAACTTCTAATATTTAAAAGGAAAATTATCTTTTGACAAATTATTTTAACAAACTTTTGACAAAGTTTCTATAAATAGAATTAAATAGATTATTTTTTTATTTTTTAATCAAAATAAAGTAATAATTGTAATACTTTTTTACTTCAAAAGGTAATTTGTCAAAAAG
>Ga0099822_1003229_pt1 | contig 20836 bp, 9 predicted proteins | sample CowpeawhiteBW_FD_76839 | JGI IMG/M metagenome (GOLD analysis project Ga0099822, IMG submission 76839) | Root nodule microbial communities of legume samples collected from California USA - Cow pea white BW | ecosystem: Host-associated > Plants > Roots > Nodule | place: USA: California | collected...
ATAAAAAGAAAAAAAAAAAAAAAAAAAAAAAAAAACAATAAAAAAAAAAAAAAAAAAAAAAAACTGATTCACATTGGACGAGACAAAAGAAAACTGAAACCACGACAAGCAGAGGAAAAAGCATGGAAATGCATCAAACATTAACTGCTTGGAAAAAAGTTAAGCAACCGAGTGAGTTTTAAATTTTGGTAACAAGTTAGAAAAATTGGAAACCTATGAGGCTAACGAAATCACAAGGAAATTTCTTTCTCTGGTGGGGACAGGGTTACCCAAATAGACGTTATCTCCGTCACAATTTAACTTTACCACTAATTAATTGCTTTTGAATTTTGAGTTTCTCTACTCAACACTCATCATTTATGGGTTACACCAACAAATGAAGTATCATAGATTCATCAATTTTAAATTCGATGTGGACAATAATCTTTTAAAATTTTATCTGTCCCAAATTAATCAGAGATATTCCTTACGATTTTATTATTTTAAATTGTAAATTCAATTCTATTTAATTTTTCAGCCACCTGTGTTAGTTGGTAGTAATCGGCTTAAACATGAATTTTGTCAAGAAATAATTGCTAAATGTTATCTTTATTACGAAATTACGAAAAGGTAATGTTTTTAATTTAGGAAAAAAATGTACTATGCATTATTATATGCAAAGCAAAAAAAAATAATATCAGAAACAAAAAAGTTTGTTATCAAACACGCCATTTAACGCACAAAAAATATATTTAATATGTTCATCTTAGAAATAAATGTAGCAAAAATAAATGTATATCAAGCTTTTCATCCACGACATTTTTCATCGACGTTGAACCGAGAATAATAAATAAAAAAATAATAATTTCGTTTGCAATAATTTATCACGACTATATGTCTAAGTTATCATAATTTAATCGGAAATGAAAGGATGTAATTAATCCAGATTCTTTTTATTATGTAATACGAGGTTAATTTATTTAAGTCCCATAATGAGTGGGATGAATGTCTGAACTAACGCATATGAAAGTTGATTCATAAAATAGTTTTCCACCAAAAGGATGAAACATTAATACATGAAAATTTAAACACTTTGCTAAATTTGTTAAATATATGGAAGAAAGTGAGTTTCATCTGGTTTTATAGCAGTTCTCCTACGTTTTAGCCATGTTTTGTGTTGCTCACTAATGAGAACTTAACTCAAATTCCAGTAACTAATCACAGATTAAGGAACTCAAACATATAAGATTGAAAGCAGAATGAGTGAAGAAAAATTGCAACGAATGTATAAACTCACCGCTTGTTGAAAACCAGTGAGGTAGATGGCAATTGAGCATTCATCTTGTCCAGGACAAAGAGCAGCCATTGTTACATCAGTGATGGCTGGCACCACCATGAATATGGCAAAGTTGTGAAGAAACACTGTCATGAAGAGATGACTCAAACCATATAATTTCTCCATGATTACCCTCTCTCACACACAAACACACACTCTTAGTTTCCCTTTGATATGACTAAAGAACTACCTTGCTAGAATTCTAGGTAAGGTTTCAACTTACAGGGAAAGCTACCTCTCTACTTTTAGCCACACTACATGCATATTCATGGTTCACTTAGAAGCACCCTATATATAAGACTATGACCTCAAAGCTAATCATAAGAGACCAATGTGGTGTACCTCTCTCTATTGCTTTTACTTGTGTCTCACAATTTTGCATGAGTTCAAGTGAGTTGCACAGTGTGAAGGTAAAAAAGGAAGCAAATGCTTGCTTTTTTTACACAAATATAAATTAACAGTGACGGTATTGGTTTTTAGTCACGAAGCTGAAGTGCCGCTAATTATTTTTTCGAGTATTTAGTTAAATTCTGTCTGTTCAGTGGAATGCGTGGCGTCAAAGATTATATAAATTACTAGATTAACTTACGCCTCGAAGCGTGCAAGTTTATGAATACCCTTTTTTAAACAAGCAAGCAAAGCATCATCCAAATGGGCTAAAATAATATCTTGTGAAATTAATGGATTAAGTATATATAACTAATGCATTTAATTAGACAAATATTGAAAAGATAGGGGATTAATCTCTCGTTAAGTTTTAATTAAGGACGTGATGTTATATTGTATGTGTTTAATTTAAATCAAGAGTTTGAAAGCTTTTAACGTTTTGTCTCAGAAAAAATATCTTTGGGCCACTAAACTACATGTCATAGCTTCATAATTCGCTTGTCCTGTTTAAGTATGTGTACATAATTTTTTGCTTTGAATATTTAATAACGTGCATGAAAAAAAATCAAACGAATAAGTTTATGCTTAGTCATGTTGTTTATGAAAAGTATGTTTATATCCTGCCCACATAATTTAATTCATAATCGAATAAAGTTGTGTTAAATATCTAAAAAATTAAAAAAAAAATAGAATATGAATTTAAAACTTCATTAAATTTTATTTTCTCTTAAAGAACCTTTTTCAATATTTTTATTAACTTAACAAAATTCCTTATATAAAAGAAACACACAATATTTTAATATATGAAATTATTAGTTATAAAAACATAAAACTAATAATATAAAAAGTTCAATTTAATAGTTTTGTGTTTAAAATACGATTATAAGCATAACAAAAAAAATATTTTTATCTTTAAAAAACTGTTATATAAATTTATTTTATTTTAATTAGTAAAAATAATTATTCCAAAATTTAAATAAATATAATAAAATAAAGGATCAATAGTTATACCTTAATCCGTTTATTTAACATATCATTTATATCCAGTGGTATAGTGGTGCATGAAAATATAGCTTAGACATTAGTAATAATAAAGCTAAACTTTTTTTGGACAAAGTAATTAGTGATTATCATTTAAATAGATTTTTTTTTCAGAATCCAATAAATTTCAAATTCCAGAGATACAAGAAATTAAAAAGATAAATAATAATAAGACTAATTTAAAAAAAAAAAAATCAAAGCACAAGGCTCAATCTCTCTAATGCGATGCGAAAGAACTTTTTTTCAATTTGATTACTAACTCTATCTATAACAATTCTTATTCGCCTAGTTTTGTTATTGCGATTGATTTTTCTCTAATAATCATTGTTAGTTGATCATGTAAATCTAAATGTAATATTTAGAAGAATTTTAAGAACAATTGCGAAAAAAAAAAATAGTTTGAACTTAAGATTGATCATAACAAAATTATAATTTCATTTATTTTAATAGACTCTATAATATTTGTCATTAAAAATTCATTTCAGTTTAAGACTAGTTTTAGTTCCTAAAAAGTGTTAAAATTAATAAAATATAGCACAGTATCAATAAAATAAATTATCCACGCGTATTAAAAGTATAAAAAAATCATTTACTGTCATAATAAAATAAAATAAAAATTCTATAAGTAAGTTATTTTCTGTTACCAGCATTAATTGTCCCCTGATATTAAATAAGTTAAAACACGGTAGAATTATGTGATCTGATTGGTTACAGTTATATGTAAAAAAAAAATGGTTATATTTTAGTTGTCACAATCTTGAGTATATTATCAACTATAAATTTTGCTTTAATAGTAAGTGACTAATCCAATATTTTCATTATTTAACTTTTTCATTGTCCTTTATTATGCATCAATACAAAAAATTAATGAATCCTGTTATACCAATTTTCCATTTCATGGTGACAACAAATTAGTCACAAGGGATATAAACCATGTCGAATTCTTATTTGTGTCTAAGGATAGTATATCAACCATAATCTACTATTGTGGTAAATATTAAATTAGGGTACAATTTAGCAAATTATTTCTCGAATATTTGTAGGAAAGGAACAACTAAAATTAACTTATACATAAGTTCATTTATGAAATTATTTTATTTTTGAAATTTATTTATAAAATTACCGTATAAATAAATTTATTTTATTTTTTCTTATAAATGTTAACGAAACTTTTATCTAAATGTACCTTTCATTAAAATTGTTTTATGGTAGTTCAATTATGCGAAGGACTTATTGAGTAACCCATTTTATGATTTGTTTAATTCAAACCTAGTTTTTTGGATAAATATTAAGACCTTTTGAAATCTACTTAATTTAATTGAAAATTATATATTTCAAACCATTTGAAAGAATATTTAGAGAAAACAACCAACATATTTAAGGAAATGCAGTAATAATAATGAAATATTATCAATACACTACTGATATATAGTAATGTATAACAAAATATTTGAACATTATATATTTTTGTACTTCATTTTAAAAGTTTAGAAACGCTTTTAAGTGTAAGTCCATTATTAAGTCCCCCAGCTGTGGGTTTTATCACATATTAAAATTCATTAATACATAATAGTAATCAGGAGCGGATTATACAAGAAGCGGGAAGTGGCCGTGGCACCCCAAAATAATTTTGATTTTTCTAAAAATTATATATATGTACTTTTGGATTTTTTTAAAATTATATGTATTTTTGAAATTTTGAAATTTTTTAAAATTATAAGTAATACACTTTAAAAATTATAGAAATTAAATTGTGTTTTTTTTTATTTATAAAACATAATATTTAATGCTACTAAATAATAAAACATAAAAATGAATATAATAAAGAGTATAAATATTTAGGTTTAATTATTTTTTATCTTTGTTTTTATCAAAAAAATGTCAAATTTTGACTAAAAAATCAAAATAAATTGAGACTAAATCAACTAGAGAATCAACTTACATTTTTGAAAAAAAAATCAAAAAAGTAATTAAAACAAATATTTATTAAGATATTTTTTATTTTTTTTTTTATTTTTTTTTTAGATTTTTACAAATTTGCACTCATCTTTCAGTCTCATATGTTTTCTTTTTACTTTTAAATAAAAAAAGAAATTAGAGACAAACTCAATACTTTTACTCTCATTTGTCATTTGTTTTCTTTTTTCTTTGAAGAAAAAAAGGCAACTCTCTTGTTTCATTTGATAATAAACTATTAGTTTAATAGTTATTAACATTATTTTTATTCCATGAACCTTTGTATATTATTTTTTTTATTAATATAGAAGAAAAAAAAATGTATTATCTGTTTTTTCAAATCGATTTTGTGACTTGATTATAATATATTTTTCTTTTAATAATTACTTCTCTCAATTTTTCATTAGATTATGATAAATTATTTTTTAACATCAACTTTTTTAAAAGTATATTGATAAAGAATGAAACCATAAAATGATAAAAGAGAAGTTGTTGGTAAAGATGAAAACAAGATAGATTTTTCTTCTTTACATATCTTAAAATATTGTACTAATGATCCAACCTAATGATCAAATTGTCCAATCAGAGAAGTTATTTTTTAAAGGGTTAAATATGTTTTTGGTCCCTCAAGTTTTAGTAAATTTTGGAATTAGTCCCTCATCAAAACTTTATACCAATTTAGTCTTTTATCTTTCAAAATGCATGAATTTAGTCCTTTTAACCAAATTTTGTTAAGTTTATTTGACGTTTCAAGCGTATTTCATGATAGTATTTAAGTTAACATTGAAACAAAAATGTGTTGAACAGTGTAAATAATTTAAATACTATCATGAAATGCGCTTGAAACGTAAAAAATAAACTTAACAAAATTTGGTTAAAAGGACTAAATTCACGCATTTTGAAAGATGAATGACTAAATTGATCAAAAGTTTTGATGAGAGACTAATTCCAATTTTCGCTGAAACTTGAGGGACCAAAAACATATTTAACCTTTTTTAAAGCATTATACTAATGATGTAATATAATAATCAAATAATTACATTATTTTGGCCCCTCCAAATTTTGTGGTCAAAATCCGCCAACGATAGTAATCATGTTTTTAGATATAATAGACTTTTACAATATTAAATTTAGACTTTTGAAGAAAAAAACACGATTAATTCATATCATTTTATTAAGAAATCTCATTATAAATAATATTCAACTTTTAACTAATATAGGAATGAGATGGCTATATACATGTCCTTTATATTTCATTTATATACTCGTCCTCGTAATGGTATTAATCTCTTTTTAGATTACAAAAGTATATTTAATTTGTTAAGTAATTTAGTAAACTTATATTAGTTTTCTTTTAGTTATCTGCTTTCTAACTTATTGATACACATTTGATTGTGTTTATTTTTATTTACAATTATTTGATATTTATTTAATAATTATTTGATGTTTACACGATTATTACTATTTTTTTAATAATATTATAGAAAATGATGTGTATCATTTTCACATTGATATTTAATAGTAGAGTTAAATATATTTTTTGTCCTTTAACTTTAAGTAAAAATTGAAATTAGTATTTTTTAAAACTTTGGTTAAATTTAGTCTCTCAACTTTATAACTGTGTGAATTTAGTCATTTGAACCAAATTTTATTAAATTTATTTGACGTTTCAAGTGCGTTTGGTGATAATATTTGAGTTGTTTACACCGTTTGACACATTTTTACTTTAATGTTAACTAATAAACTATCATGAAATGCATTTGAAACATCAAATAAACTTAACAAAATATGGTGAAAATGACTAAATTCACAAAATTATAAAGTTGGGAAACTAAATTGAACAAAAATTTCAAAGAGAGATTAATTTCAATTTTCACTCAAAATTAAGGGACAAAAACATATTTAACCCTTAATAATATAATAATTTTTCTTTTTTGTGATTTTTATTTTGGTAAAAAATATTTAATTAATATTTAGTATAATGAATGAATAAGTATCAACATGGATATAGGATAAACTCTTTTTTGGAACATATAAAAATGTAACATAAATTAACTTTATGCTTTTCAGTTACAACTTACTTCAAGTTTGATAAAGTAAAACTCCACAAAATAATCAAATAATAAAAAAAAAAAGAGGAGACAAATAAAATTCGTGTGAGGACAACATATATCTGAGGTTTCTATGTTGCCAAGTTGTTGTACAATTTCTAAATAAGAAAATGGTTGTTGATTCTTTCAACATTGTAATGATACAAGAGTTCGTTGTGACAGCAAGAGATATCTTTTAGCTGGTTAGTTTTTTGAGGACCAGTTCTTGGGGAACTAAATTTCGTTAAGACAACTCATTACAAATGTCTTATGTTCTATGTTTGCGGTAGAATTAATCTATTCTCAGACAATGGTGAGAATCTAGTAGTAATTTTTAATTCTTAATATCATTTGCACTTATTTAATTACTCATCACTTTTTCTTCCAATGGAATTATGACTCCAACTATTACTAATGAACCATAGTGGTTTATGAGGACTCAAAATATCATTAGAATGAAGTCTTTAATTATTATAAGTGTATTTAATCATCAACAGACATAAATTAATTAAAACATTATTAACTCATGTCGTATAGTAATTATTTTGTTTGCAAAGAATTGTTTTGCTTTCTTTTTCATTTGTATGGTTATTTAAAAAACTATAGTGTGTTTAATTTCAATGAACTTTTATATATTTAAAAGCTAATAACAAAGGAAAATTCAATTACAATATTAAAATATAATTAAATTTTATTTATTTAGAATGTCTCGATATTTTAAATATTTTCAGACAAATTTAAACATCTAAAATAGCATGAATAATTTGAAAGGATTAGATTAATACATGGTTAATCGTACAGTTTATAATTCAATAATTTTGAATATTCAAATACAACTTAAATAATTATAATCACTTCATAAAAAAAAAACTTTAAGCAACTCATATTAGTAATTTAACTATAAATAACGATAGACCAATGTTAACGAGTATCTTAAACTCACCTTACTTCAACAAATGATTCTACTTTCATTTTTAAATTCACCCTTTTCAATTGTTTACATGCTTAAACATAAGCTAACAGTAGTAAATAAACAAATTATCGTCTCACATCTTATTAAATAAATATCTTATATTTAATGGTAATAAGTGAAGCTGAAAAATTTTCAGAATCAAGGACCACCAAGCCATTGAAGGTTGTGTTTCAGAATCTTATAAGATTGTATTTCAAATTAAAGGTTAGGCTGTGTTTAATGAATTTTGTTTTTTTGTACGGATAAAATTGATTGTTCTAGCTTTATTTGTTTATAAGGGTGACTTTTGCAGTTTTGAGACGTGTGTTTGAAAAAGCAAATGAAAGTAGAGAAATAACTTTATTTATATAAATTGTGGAAAATTGAATTGAAAGTTGAGGGTTTATAAATGGAAGTTTTAGAAAGTGGAAATTATGATGGTCACCATCACATTTTATGTGGTAAGAAGTGATCTAAACACAAATGTCATCATGGTTATATGAGACGAAGTTTATTCAGATTTTTCTTAAAAGGGCAAACAAAAGAGATAAAGGTAGGTGGGAAAAAGGAAATGGGTGTGGGAAATGATGATTCAAAGGGTTACATAATGAAAACCAAGTGAGAAAAAGAAAAAAAAAACCCAAATAATTGTAACTTTTTAAGGAGAAATCATTCTAATACTATTTATTTAATTAAGAAGAAAAGTCAATACGTTGGAAAATTAAATATTGGTAACAAATAAATTTCATATTTAAGTACTGCCATAAAAGTACTAAATTATTTATTATTATAACCGGCAGTGCTAGTACATTCTCTCTTTCGAAACTATGTCTGTTCACATCCATTAAAGAGCAATAATTATTATAGTTATATATTCTTCCACAAATATAACTTTTGGTGAAATTAATGTTTTGAAACATATAGGTAAGGGTATTAGTTAAAAAATGTTATGAATATACATTATGAGAACAGTAGTGTTGGACTAAAGAGTAATATTGAAGATGATAGTTTCTGTTGTGTTTCACTCTGTGATTGTTTAATAAATTAATAGAAAGCAGCCAAAGAAGTTTCACGCGCAAGCACGTGGAGTGGAAAGAAAAGAGAAACAGGATTTGGGAGAAGTCCAGTAGATCAATTAATAGCGGGTTAACCCAGCCCACAGGCCCACTCCAGAAAGTAAACCTCAAATAATCGTTTTTCATATTCTTCAATCTCTTCACTTCACTACTCTCACTCCCACAACCGCAAACCACAATGGACTCTTTCTCTCTCCTCTGCACCGGAGCGCTCCTCGCCGGCGGCCTCTACTGGTTCGTGTGCGTACTGGGCCCCGCCGAGCAGAAGGGAAAGCGCGCCACGGATCTGTCCGGCGGGTCCATATCGGCGGAGAAAGTCCAGGACAACTACAAGCAGTACTGGTCGTTCTTCCGCCGCCCGAAGGAGATCGAAACGGCGGAGAAAGTCCCGGACTTCGTGGACACCTTCTACAATTTAGTGACCGACATCTACGAGTGGGGGTGGGGCCAGTCCTTCCATTTCTCCCCCTCGATCCCCGGCAAGTCCCATCACGAAGCCACGCGCCTCCACGAGGAGATGGCAGTGGATCTCATCCAGGCCGGCCCCGGAGACAGAGTCCTGGACGTGGGCTGCGGTGTGGGCGGCCCAATGCGCGCAATCGCGGCCCATTCCCGCGCGAACGTTGTTGGAATCACAATCAACGACTACCAGGTGAATCGCGCCCGCCTCCACAACAAGAAAGCAGGCCTGGACTCCCTCTGCGAGGTCGTCTGCGGCAATTTCCTCAACATGCCCTTCCCCGACAACTCCTTTGACGGCGCTTACTCCATCGAGGCCACGTGTCACGCTCCCAAGCTCGAACAGGTCTACGCCGAAATCTTCCGCGTGTTGAAGCCTGGTGCACTCTACGTCTCGTATGAGTGGGTAACCACGGATAAGTACCGCTCAGATGACCCGGAACACGTGGAGGTCATTCAGGGCATTGAGAGAGGTGACGCCTTGCCTGGTCTCAGAAGCCACACTGACATAGCTGAAACCGCGCGTAAGGTAGGGTTTGTCGTGGTTAAGGAGCGGGATCTGGCTAAGCCACCGGCTCAGCCCTGGTGGAGCCGCTTGAAGATGGGTCGGATCGCGTACTGGCGGAACCACATCGTGGTCACTGTTCTTGCCGCCTTGGGAATCGCACCCAAGGGGACCGTCGATGTGCATGAGATGCTTTTCAAGACAGCTGATTATTTGACCAGAGGGGGCGATTCCGGGATTTTCTCTCCGATGCACATGATCCTCTGCAGAAAGCCCCACGACAGTGACGACGACCACGTCCAAACCTGAGTGAGTTGAGTTGGCGACGACAAATTGGATAACGAAAACAAAAACACCTCCTCGTTTCTTGTCTCCGGTACTTTTTATTTTTTATTTTCATAATAATTATTATTATTATCTTTTGATTAAGTTATTTTAGCTTCTATTATTACTGTCAGTAGTATGAACTTGGTGTAATTCGGATTTTGATCTTTCTATTTTAAATTTTAATTTTGCAATGTATCACATTTGTTTGAATGAGGACGGTTTTTGATTGGGAATGAATCGAATAGAATGGGAGAGAAAATGTGCATCAGTAGTGGTAGTCTGGTTGATTTTGGGCTAATTAATTGGTGGAGGAATCTGAAAAAGTATCTGAAATGCTGGGATTTATGGTGGTGGTTGTTGAAGAGGATATTTTAATGAGTGGATTAATGAAGAAGGGTTTTGTCGTGTGGGAAGGGTAGGGTAGGGAAAGAACAGAGATAGAACAGAAGAAAACAGAAGAGAGCACATGTTAGATGGGTATATTAGCGTGTGATTAGGTGGAGACCACTGAGGATGGGATTAGCCTGGTTGTATTGTAACGTGGTTATGTTTGAGCTTTCAGTGTCTGAATCTGCCCTCGATGCCTGCTCAGTTGCTTTTTTGGTTTTACTCTTGTCACGTTCTGCCTCCATTTTTACTTCCCCCACACCCACCGTGACATCTGGACATCTGGCCCGCACTCTCTTTAGATCTGCCAAACCAATAACTAATATATGGGTACATTGTTTTAAGAAATATTTGAGTATTAGTGATTTTCAATAACTATCAATTATAACCCAGTTGGAAATTTAAAACCTATTTTATAAAAGTTATCTAGTATGTGTATTTGTGCAGGGTTTTTAAAATTATAGTATATTTATAATTTGAGTCTATAAAATATAATTATAAATTAATATATAACTAAGTAGTGGTATACTTCATGAACAAGTCTCTATTGAAACACAATTGGAAGATCCTATCCCTAGTTTCTATAATAACTACCAAAAGTATTTGTTGTTCCTGTACATGTGTCAAGAGTATCAATTTCTCTTGACATGCATAAACCTTTTTTGTCGGGTCTGGGAAGAACAAATTGTTGTTTTCTGACACTTAGTTCTTGTAAAGAGATTTTGATGAAGTTTGTAAATAAATATGTTAGATGTGTTTTTATTGAGTTCACAAATGACTTATTCAACACAAGTTAAGAGAGAGGATGATATTGTCTTGTAGTAAGTTCACAAATAATAGTATTGTGTTGACAGTTAAGGTGAACTGTAATGAAACCGTGTATCTTTCTACAGCTATTATTTAGTCACTTGTATAATTAAAAATTCATGAAAATTTAGTTGTCAATAAAATAATTTAATGTTTTATAGTGAATGGAACTAAATGCATTAATTGAAAAGTTTATAGATTTTGACCAAAAGTTTAGAAATTCCTAGTATTTATTAAATTATTAATTTTTTAAAAATTAAAATTTAGTTAATACATTTTTTAATTTACTTGAAAATAATATAATATTTCTACTTATTATTTTGTAGGGAGTGTTAACTTTGAGATAATGTAAAATTATATCTTCAACGGTTTTTAACAAACCCCACCTTGAGTAATGTGGTTGAGTTACCCACATGGTGTTTTTTTTTTCTTACCTCTGAAAAGTTGAGGTTTCTAACCAAACATGATATTTACATATGTTCATGTCATAAGAACTTATGTTAGCGAGAAAATAGTTTTTAAATGGAATAGAACAACGAGTATAATTTGATGCATAAAATGTAAAACATGAAACTTATATAGGAAAGAGAAAACTTAAGATTTGGAGAGAATAAAACTTTCTAAAAAAAAGAGAGTTAGAATATCTGAAACTCTATTATCTTTTAAGTTGTGTCGCGTAGTTAAAAGAAAGATGAGAAATAGTCTTATCATTTTAGAAAGCATTTAAAAGAAAACAGTTCAAAAGTAAAATTTGTAAAACCAATCACTAAATAATTAAAATTATAATTTATATATTAACATATTAGATTCAAATATAAATTTTAACTTTTAACTATTTTAAAAAACATCTCAACTAAATTTAAAAACTGGATTTTAGAATTTATTTGTATATTTCTTATTCTCTTACTATAAGAGTTTTCTGTGGATATAAAATTACTTCATTTTTATATGTTTTCTTTTTGTAATACTTCAAATTACAATCTCAATTTGTTGATCTGCCTAAAATATGTTGAAAGGTTGAGAACTGACATTGCTTTACTAAAGTTGCCTTTAAATTTTAATTAGAAAGTAGCGCTAAAAAGAATTACTTCTTAAAAAGAAAAAAAATTTAGAATTAAAGTGTGAAGAACTCGATTGCGTGTTCATTAGTTTTACTCTAAAAAAAATCATCTCAATCTTTATTTATATGCACTAAGTGAGTGCTAAAAGATGACATAAGTGACGGAATTTTTGTGCCTCTTATGTCCTCTTTAATAGGATTACTTTTGAATATAATTTAATGTCATTTAATAAAATTATCATCAAAATATATGATAATAAATTATTTATGTAAATATTGTTATTTGTATTTATTTAAAAAATCATATGAGAATGGAAAGATGTTAATAAAAAAATATTTTAAGTGTTGGTATGTAATGATAAGATTCAAAGAATTAATTAAGCAGACAGGTAGGTGGTAATATCAAAATAATTTTTTATATAAATTGACATAATCTTAATATTATTATTTTTTACATAAAATGATCAAAATTTAAGTGACATAATAAGGCTCTATCCATCATGAATGCTCTAAATAGAACATACTTAATTAACATGAAGATAGTTTTGTTAAATTTACTGTTAAACCAAGATTAACTCTCATTTATCCGCGTAATGGATTTCAGACAGGGACACGTGCACACAACTCAACCCATTAAGTGAAAGAATCATGTGATGTTAACATGCTTCCTTTAAAAACTATCTTTCATTTTAGAGGTTTTGTTGTATTTATTTTTGTTAGGTAAATATAATATTTTATTATTAGAAGTTATGGTAAAACAGAAGTAAGAGAAAATAAATGATGTAAGAGGAGTCTATTTATTACAGAGTTAGCCTTTACATCAAAGCATCAATTTCGAAAATTAAGGTGCTCTTTTTCAGTGTGTGGAAAGGATCTCGAACTCTGAACAAAAAAAATAACAAAGTAAAAATCATATTCCACTTTTCTGTGGAAAGGAACTTTCACTCTGGAAAATTTGAGACTTTTTTTTTTTTTTTCTCCATGGAAAGTAAAGGCACAGGAAAGTAGAGTTTTTTCTCATGTGAATTGATTTTATAAAATTATTATTATGATGCAGTCTTTATCATTCTTTCTGCAAAGATATTAACCTTTCAAAATATAATCAAATAATAAAAAGATATGAATAATAAAATGATATTTGAGACAGTAGCGACAATTACATGTTTAAAAAATTTATATTTATTTAAATTCCAACTGTCACGGTACCCAAACTACCGAACATAGTCAGAAAAAAAAAATTCTAGCATATGCATAGAAACAAAATTTGTGTAACATAAAAACTAAAAATTGTCAGCATGACGTTAATAAATTTTAAAATAACTCCAATATTTAGAACAATTTTAAGTCACCAAAATTTGGGGTGACAAATTAACATATCTTAAAACTGAATTTAATCTAATATACGTAGCGTTAAAAATATATTTTTCACAAAAAAAGTAGTTATAAAGAAAATTTTAAAGAAAAATTACATTTTTTTTCTTAATTTGTCTCCTTGAAAATATAAGTCATACAAAAAAATTGAATATATTCTTTTAAAATCATATAATTTGAAAATTAAAAATAACTTTTAAATTATATAATTTAGAATTTATTTAATTTTCTAAAAGTCATTTCAGATTCCACAACTACGAAAAATAATCTTCAAATTATACACTGATTTTTTTTTTCAATTTATGAATTTCACTATAAAAAAATACTAGAAAATTTTTTTATATAGAATGCATATATGGAGATGCAGGAAGAAACTACACATTGACTAAAATAAGGTTACTAGTGATGGTCTGATGTTGGTACGTGTAAAGTTTAGGGCTGCTTTTTTTTGCACCACATTGTTTTCTTCCTGCACCCCATAGCCTTATTGAAACGACTTCATTGCCTTAGTGAAAAATTCAATAAAACAATCTAAAATAAATCACTTAATCCTCTACTTCATCTCCTACACTCACCTCGATTTCCTTCATCGGTGAGATGCTTTTGAATATAAAATAGTTTTTGTTTTCCGGCAATGGTGTTTCCCAGCAAAATCAATGTTTTTTTTTTCTTTTCTCACTGTTGCAACCCTTAAATCCCCATGTTCTAAAAGATTCACCACCATCAATGACCAAGTTTCTAAATGTTTTGTTTTTACCTCCCCATTTTCGTTTTGCTGAAGAAGATCTTCCCAAACAGAAGCACCTCTCTTAGTCAAGAAGCTCATGAACCAACATATTCGTGGACATAGATGGAGAAGATGGTTGAGCTGGGTGTGGGTTTTTGAGTTCCGGAACATCCAATTTTTTTAATCCAAAAATACCTTTTAAACACTTAAACTAAAAAATATAAAAAAATTACATTATGAATAGGATATTCTGAAAATATATTTTGAACACGGAATAAAAGAATATTTTTCTAAATATACGATCTAAAATATATTATTTTATACTTTTTCAATTGAGTGTTTCAGAAAATATTTTTAAATCTGAAATATACCTTTCCGAACATAAATTTATAAAATTAAAAGAAAAAGTACACAATTTTATTATATTTTTGATGAAAGATAGTTTGAGAATTATAGATTTTATGGATTGGAGGATTTCAGGAAGAGGTAGTCCAAGTTTAGCTAACTGGTCCTTCAACTGTGGGGTATTTGTGTCGCGGAGGGGAGGATATAGAATCCAATTAAATGGTTCTAGATATTTAAATGCACAAAATTGGCTTCAATTTAAAAGTTACTTTGAATTTGGTTAAGTTTGGTTTTAAACTGTGAATCAATTTCAAAATATAAACTAATGTGAAAGAAAAAACTTAGTTGAAGTCCAAATGAAGATTTATTCATTAAGGTATAAGTAAAAGTATTTTAGTTAAAAGATCAAAGTAACGATACTTTAAATCAGATATAAGTTTAAAATTATGTAGATTAAATTAAGTTAAAAATATATAAATCAACGCTTCTGAAAAAAATTCTCTAATCAAAATTGATCGAAATAAACTAAGATAATTGACCAAAAGATATATTCATTGAAGTCAATGAAAGATAAATTGACTAAAATCGAATTTAAGTTTTTTAATTCAGAATGCTTTTGAAAATTCTTTAATCAAGACTAAGATAAAATGTTCAATTAAATTTGAGTTACACAATTGATATGCATCAGGATGAATTGATTAAGGTTGTGTTGATGATTTTCAAATTAAAATTGAGTTTATAATTGAATAACTAACTAAAGTGAGTTTAAATTAAGTTCAGGATGTTCTGGGCTATTTTTAGAAATCAAGTTAATCTGAATGAAAGTCAATTTAGATATATTGAAATTGGCTAAAGATTATCGGATGGAAAACTTATATATAAGATGGCAAAAGTAAGTATATTTGTCCGAGAGTATTTGAGAATAAAATGTGTGGTGTATAGTTAATATAAGTGAATAATGAGGATTTTAATATTTGTTTATAAATAAGTTAGGTATAAGTATTAGATATTATTTATAAAAATTTAAAATTAAAATTAAATTTATATGATATTTTATATTTTTATAAATTTTACTAAATATTTTTATTAAATATTTGTGGGTATACAAGTATGTATGGATACCCTCACATATTCACAAGTTTTAAACAAATTTACAAAAAAATTTTAAACAGTTACCTGATAAATAAACAAACGAATAGCGAGTAAATCTTCTTTTCATATTAAATAACGTAACAACTTATATTTAATAAACACAAAGTTAATAATTCCTAAACTTATCCTAATTCCTAAATGTATCCTATATATAAAGGTTTTATTGAATTTGGATTCTCGGTTGAGTTTTTTTGTGCTGTGTCTTCATAATACATTGATTATCACTAATTTTGATGTTTTAAAATATATTAATAAAATATTTAAAATGTCAACAAAGTGTATTTTTAATGCTCAGCAGAGAACAACACCCAAAAAACCAGTAAAATATCTGGACTCGGTTTTATTACATAAAATAACTAAAAACTAACGAAAAGATATCACCAAACACAAATATTATTTATATATATAAATATTGCACACATTAATTTTAGATTTGAAGAAAACAAAATCTATATCAAATTCATTAATTACATTTTTATTTTTAATTATTTATATACTAATATATATATATATATATATTGGGTTAATTATGTCTTTCGTCTCTCAACTATTACTAATTTTTTGTTTTAGTCCCTCATCTAACATTTGCACTATTTTAAACTCCGTTAATTTCATGTGACAGTTATCAAACGGAATGGCACGTAAGGATCAGTTTTCAGTTGACTTAAAAAATTTTCGGATGTGGTTATTTTTTTGGTAATGTGTGAGGGTTTGTGCCGCGCGCAACCATTGACATTGCCACAGTGGTTCCTTCTTCCTCAAAGACTATGGCCACCACAGACAACCACCGCAACACCCACCATTGGCACACCTCGCCGACATTGGCAGCGGGCCTCCTCCTTCGATTTCTCTCTTTTATGCGAGTGTTTGCCTCCTCCGTGATGTGGAGGAGCTTTCTTGGATTCTCAGGATAACCGGAAGGGTGTTGAAAAATGGTAAGGATTTTGTGGCAGATGGAGTTTTGCCTAAAGAAAATACAAGATTATCGGCTTTCTTCGAGCAGATTTCCATTTACTTGGGCCCTGCCATCGTCCTCTCCAACGCAGCCTCTGGCTTCTCAACGTTTCTCACCGTCCTCTGCTACACGGCCCATCCTTAATCATCTTCACCAATAACTTCGTGGCTTTATCAACTTCCTTAATCCTACACAATGCCCGAACAACCGCCATAAACGGCTTTATCGCACACCCCCTCTTCTCCTCAGGGATATCCTCCAGCATCTCCAAAGCCAATTTAACAGTTTCATCTTGTCCACAAAGCTTGCCAACCAAAAAGCTAATTGTACTCATCAGTGGTCGTTTCTTTTTCTCCATTGCCACCACATACACTCCATGGGCCTCCTTCTCCATTGTCACCTTCTTCTACGCGATGTCTGTCACCGCCATTTTCTGAAGAATCCAGTGAGAGCTCATCATCAAGGGTGAGTGTGGAATTAGGGGAGAAAAATCGAGGGTTGTTGAAAATTTTGGGGGAAACTTGATTTGGGGATTTTGGAAAAGCTAGGGTTAGAGATGCGTTGGTGAATTGATGAGCAGTTGCGAGCACCATGGTACGTGTTACTCGTGCAAGTATCCACGTCCACATTCTTCTTCTTCTGGAGAATGCGCGTAAAAGAGAGAGACTGAAGGAGGAGGTCTGCTGCTAACGCCGGCAAGGCACGCCTGTGGTGGGTGTTGTGATGGTTGTCTGTGGTGACCATAGACTTTGAGGAAGAAGGAACCATTGTGGTAGTGCCAGTGGTGGAGCAGTGCACGCAGAACAAACCCTCACACGTTACAAAAAAAATAACCACATTTGAAAAAACTTTAAGTCAACTGAAAACGGGATCCTCACATGCCATTTTATTTGACAACTGTCACATGAAATTAACGGAGTTTAAAATTGAGGACTAATTTCATCCAATTCAAAACGTCAGGAACTAAAATAGTGCAAACGTTAGGTGATGGACTAAAACCAAAAATTATAGCAATAATTGAGGAACGAAAAACATAATTAACCCTTTTTTTATTTCAAATTTTTATATGTATTTATTTTCGTCATTTAAATAGTTGTTTATAAAAAAAGTGAGTGAGAAATTATCAATTTCTGAGCAATAACTTGTAGAAAATGTTTTGTACAACCACAAATTACAGTTTGAATCTCGTTCTCTATGAACTTCAACTTGGAATAGAGTAAAGATCATAATTTTGATGCCATGATATATTTTTGTACACTACGATACTCGTCTACCATAACACCTTGCCAATTGCATTACTTGGCTGTAAGTAACTATTCATCTTCACATAAAGTGTTTCAAAACCAACTGAAAAATGGAAAGAAAAAATCAATCTTTTTGCATTTTGCTGTCACGAAAAAAACAAAAACAATCAGTTTGTCCCGTGCAACTGAAGTGGCATTGGTGGAGCCATGGTTCTTCTCTTCCACAGGTTAATTTCTTTCCGTGGTTTCAAATTAAGCACACCAACTCCACCACCAACCAAAATCGGTGCAGAAAAAGGTATCATAACCTCTTCATCCTCTTCTTCACCGTCACTACTCTCCACTCTATAGTCATCGGAATAGTAATCAATTTCCTCTTCATCCGCCGCCGCCGCCGCCTGAGCCACCCTCCAATCAAAATTAGCAAGAGCGTCACGTCCACTCGAGAACCTTCTCATCTGACTCACGTGCGGTGCACGTGCCGCCGCACCATGACCATCATCCCTGTCACGAATATCTCCCGGAGCAGACGCGTTGGACTTTCTTCCCTCGGATTTTGGCTTCGCCGCGTGGAATAATAACATCTTCTGAAACGTTGAAGCGTGCTTCTTCACCTCTGTGTCTCTTGAAGCAGTCGATGATTTGTTGCAAGCAACTTCTTTTGGCCTGGTCGCGCTCTTGGTCTTGGCTTGTTTTATCTGTTTCTTCTTGTGCTTGATCTGACCCATGCAGGAGATTTTCGGTGAAGTGGGTTCCTGAGAATAAACTCCATCGATGCCATTTCTATCGTGGGTTTTTCTTCTAGCTTCGTGTGGTATCATGGACACGATAGGTTTCGATTTATGGTCCCTTCCTGGGCTGAACGGAGGGTTTTGAAATGTCATGGTCACTGCTGCAACTGCTTTTGGCAGCACCTTCAAGATTTTGTTCCTAAGTTTTAGTTGTTTCACCATAGCCACAATTTGTGAAAGATCAGTAGAAGAAGCTGGAGTTGGATTTTGATAATGTTTGATAATGTTCTGTGTTGTGTTTTGTTTCAATGGGATCGACTCTATTTATATATATCACCTTGGATTGTTTGACTAAGGATAAGGGTGGAACATGTTATTAGTCTTTTTTTATTAGTTTATTAATCATTGATTGTGTCAAGAAAGGTAGGTATTTGAGAACGGGTTTTGGTCAAAGAAAACCAGTGGTGTGACTCGGCAAATTAAAAAACAGCTGTTAGTTTGGGCCAATAAATGCTAGTAACATAACTACAATTTTTTATTTAATATTAAATTACGATATGTGTTATTTTAGGTTATGTTTATGTAACTCAAAACTGAGGACAATTTTTTTGAATTAAAATTTTTATTTTGTAGGAGTTAGATTTTGCAAAATGATTCTTTCAATCCTTGGAATTAGATGATGATGTGACATTGATGGATAAGTTAATATTTAGTGTAGATTTAGTTAAGTGATATTTTATATATATATATATATATATATATATATTTTTAGTTATTGAGATTATTATAGGACAATAGTTATGTTGATCATCTGTCACAAAGTATATTCAATGTTTACATTTAACACGTAAATTTAATTTAATAATATGATTGTTTTTGAAAAGAAAAATATTTATTAAATTTTGTTAACTCTGATGTTATTTAGAAGGATATTGTTTTGATCATTGTTAAAATGATTTTAGTTTTTGATAAATTATGATTATCACCTCTTTCTAATTTTTTTTATTTTCAATCAAGATCTTTATTGGATAGTGACGACTTAGATTAGATAAACTCTTATTGTGTTTGTGATTAAGATTTTGCAATGTGTGAGAAAAAGTGAGAAATGTTCATGAACGAACATATTGATTAAGAAATTAAATAATAATAACGCAAAAATATGTCAACAACAAATTAAAAGTAATATTTTACAAAATTAAAATATTAAAAATATTTCTCTAATTAGAAGACCAAGAGAAACAATATACTCAGTTTGAATCCTTAATTAACTTTAGAAAAAAAAATTATCATTTAAATCAATTTGCTAAATGACAATAACAGTCTTTCATTTGCCAGTTTTCATCAAAGGAGCTAGTGTAGTAGTCTAACTCTACAACCTAAACATAATATTCTGTAAAATTGAAAAATAAAAACTTTCAAGTTGGAGGAGAAAACAATGATGACGCGATTTAAAGTTAATGCTTCTAATTATTTTTTTCTTATTGTCTATATTCAACATTTCATAAATATGTTAAGTGTCACATTGTTATTTTTGCATGTTAACTTTAACGTGCATGTGTCAAGCTATCTGAAAATATTTAACTAAAATAATCAATATTGTACAGTATGGACCATCGGTCAGGCGGACCAAGGACCATCGGTCAGACGGACCAAGGACCATCGGTCAGGTGGACCCTCATTTATGAAGACAACCGATAGGACGCACGACCACCCATCGGTCGGGCGGGCACACCAAAACCTGGATCAATAATCAGGTTTAAAACGTAATTGGGCCATGATTAAGAAACCCTAATCACAGGCCCAAACCAAAAACTATAAATAGAAGACCAAGGTAGGTTGGTAAGCACCTTCAACTCGCATTTTATTACAGCATTTACTGCTACCTACCGATCGGTCTTAAACTGACTTAAGCATCGGAGCCTTTTAGACAGGTACCCCGATCGCCCGAC
>Ga0099822_1003231_pt1 | contig 20833 bp, 9 predicted proteins | sample CowpeawhiteBW_FD_76839 | JGI IMG/M metagenome (GOLD analysis project Ga0099822, IMG submission 76839) | Root nodule microbial communities of legume samples collected from California USA - Cow pea white BW | ecosystem: Host-associated > Plants > Roots > Nodule | place: USA: California | collected...
CTGCCACACAGAGTTGTGCGGTAAATGGTTTGAGTATGAGGTTTGAATGTGTATGTTTTTTCTTAAATATTGTATATGAAATGTGTGTATGTCATGTGTAAATACTGGTGCCAGAGCTACATTCAACTTTCTTGTTTTCTTTTGAAATAATACTTGAATTTATAGTTGTCTCTTATTGAAGTGAAGTTTGCTCCTGCTTCTTAGCAGTCAAAACTGTAACCTGAGTCAAAATAGGCTTATAAAATGAGCCTATTTTGATATCATATGATGTAAAACAAGAATCGAAAGAAATAAATAAGCAATGAGGAAAATACTAGTTATAGTTAGCCCAGATGATAGAAAGAAAGCATAATTGCAGCAAAGGTGGTGAGTGGTTGAACATAATATGGGATGAAATTAACGTGGATAGCGACTGAGAAGAAGAAGAAATATAAGATGAAGGTGATGGTACGTAGGTGGTGAAGTGAGAAAAAGTATGGCTGGTTCTGGTGTGAGAGATGTAGGAAGAATAGGGTGATTTGACGGGAATTGAATGATGGAAGAAGGGAGCATAGAGACAGTATCCTTTAAGTGATGGACATGTTTGTAGGAGAGATACGGGTATGTAGACCTTTGTATTTTCTCTATCTCACTCATGCAATAACCAAAAACCATTACATTAAATTATATTGTGTGGACCACAGTTCAAGCACGCAGCTTTAACTCATGCTCAACACAACCCAAAACAAGCAAAACATCTTAAACGTCTACTTGTTAATGCCCACCCTTTCTACTACTTAAGAAGCAAACTCTCCATAAAAGTATAAAATCCTGCTACTATTATTCAAACATCACAACCCCTACACTTTCAATTACCAACCAGGTCCCCCTAAACTCTCAAGCAAGGTCTTTTTTTTCTTTTTTCAATTGTTGAGACATTTGACTAATTCATCTTAAATTATTATCCTTCGTTGTTTAATTTGATGTGTTTATCTTATTTGTAGACCACCTGAAGATGAAGAAAATATCAACCAAGAAGAAATTGTCAACCAATAAATCTTCTACATGGGGACATGTAGTTACACCTGCAGCTCATCATCAATCTCATTCAGGTAATTATGTCACTTCCTTAAGGTTAACCATGTAATGCTAAAATATGTTTCAGGAAACTAACAGAAAACAGTACAGAACCAGAGCCTTTCTAGAGCAGAGATCACATACTTCATAAATACTATCAGGTCATAAACATTTGAAAAATAGGTTATAATGACCACTCTATAAATGATTCTCTAACCAAAGTTTAGTAACCATAATCGATGCTATATAATGCACACTAGACTTTGCCAGTGTCTTTTCAGGGGACTTTCTATTTGTATCATGTAGAGACTGCACATATTTCATGCTTTACTGATATTTTCGTTTTCTCTGTTTTGAACCTTGTTTTGTTTTGCAGGATATTTTATCCTCTCCTTAATTGTGCATTTTCATTTCTGCCATTTGAACTTATCTTTCTTTAAAATGAAGTAAAAATAATATTGCTTTGAAAAGTAATAGGTAGTGAAGGTTTGTATGCACTCACAAACTTACACATTGAACATATAAAAATTTAAAATGGTTCCATCAATTTAAATTTTTTTTTTTATGATTTTAAGATTATTGTATTTCTTTAAAGTAGGGTATTCAAATGTTGCTCACACTTTTGATTCAACTTTTGAATTCAATTCATATAAATATATAAAATATGTTCAATTGAAAGTTCTGTTGATGGAAAGGGTTTATCTTTTGCTAGTAAAAGAAATTGTCTTCCACGGTGTGTTTCTACACTTCTTAATTCACTCTTTTTTTATTCTATGCTACAAAATATGCCCTCTGCTTTCATATTAACGGATAATCATGCAGCATGTGACTAAATTCATATTTGATGCGTTTTTGTCAAATACTAAAATATTAACCATGTAGCTTAAAATATATATTATAAAAGAAAATATTAATCATGTAAGTTAAATTTTGATTTTTAAAATTTAAAATGATTAGTTTTTAGTGACCTACTGCTATTTTTGTTGCTGATATTTGTATCAAAAAACCATGTAAACTACCAGAGATATGGCATGACCCATTGTATATACCAGACTTATGTTTCAGTGAGTTGGTCACCTTAACTGTTGAAAACTGTCAGTTTTTATCAGATGTCGTGCTACCCTTCCATTTACTTCTTTATTACCAAAATTGGAGGCATTGGTAGTTGAAAACTGTGATTCTTTGAAAACTATATTTGATGTCAAATATATAACAAAAGACACATTGGTTCTTGGAGGAAGTCCACGTCATCAAGTGCAGCTCCATGAAAAATTTCAGTGCATCCAACAAAATAGATAATTCCATAAAGTGGTATTATTCAGAATATGCGAGAGCCCGAAAGGAAACTGATCTCAATTCTGCTCTAAACAGAACTTCACCTTAATTGTTGTGATTTTTCTAACTTTATCAATTTTTATCCGTTCTCAGGAGACTTGAAGATGAACTTTTCAACCTCAAGTAAGTCTAAGTCAAAACTTGAAGTGAGTACTCATTCTTAATTACCTAGTACTCAACCTCCAAGACTTGAAGTACAAATTCCAACCCCAATTACAACTCAAGCAAATATTCAACAAGGTTCTTCATTTTCATTTTCCCCTCCACTTCCATCTGCATCTCAAGCAAGTATTCAACAAGGTCCTAAATATGCTTGTCCTCCACCTCCATCTGCACCTCAGCCAAGTAATTTGTTTTGTCATATTCTATATATATTTTGTATTCTGTTTTATATTCTGTATTTTGTATATATTCTATTATACATTAGATTTTGTATATATCAATTTGATTTTATATTCATTTTTAGGAATATCTAACCAATGTATTTTTTCAAGGACCTTGAAAGTGAGGATATCTTGAACTAGCCAACCCCCAATTGCACCTCAATCTAATCCTCAGCCACCACATCAATCTTTTCCTGTATTTGAACCAATAATACCAACTACATCACATTCATATTCTGAAAATGAAGAGGAAGAAAATGAGGAGACTGAGTTGCAAGTAGTTGAACAAAGGCCTGTAACCCGAAAAAGACCATGGTTTGTTAATGTGATTGGTAAGCAACTATGTACAAAGTACTACCTAATATATTATACATATATTTGTCTTTATAATAAATTAGTAACAATTATTTTCTCACATTCCGTAGATGATCAAGGAAAGAGAATTACAAAACAACTACGAACCAATAATGTGTGGCATTTACCTCCTAATGAAAGGATTGTTGTGCAGTGGAATAATGAGGGCCAACCAATTGCAGATGGTGGAGCATTATTGAATAGGTTCTTAGGTAGCATTGCAAGAAGCTCTAATTCTCTTCCCATTAGCTATTCTAGTTGGAAGAAGATTCCTAAAGAGAGTTGCCTCGTGATTTTACTATGCATCATGCACCAACGGTAATATCTAAATCTTCATTAAATTAATATATGTTTGATATTATTATTTGGAAAATTATTAATTATCATTATTTTTTATGTTAGGTATCTGATCAAGGAAGTATTCCTAATGAAGAAACAAATAATCAACATCAAGCCCCGCATTAGACGATATTATTCGTTTACTTTTAGAATATGTCAACAAATATGCCTCTAGGAAACTTTTGGTTAATTATGCTAATGGGGAACAACTATGATTTCCTTTTACATTTTGGTTCATTGGTCCACTTGCTTATTATGTCATTATCATTCAAATGCTACCTCTCCAACACTTATTATATTAAGAGCATTATGACTCCTAGTCCACTACTAGTACTATTTGAATGAATATTTGTATTGATTGTTTATTTTGAAGTGACCTTGGAGTTTTTACTTTTTAGTTAATGAGATGTGTTATGAAAATGAATACTTTTATTGAAACTTAGCCTCTAAGAGTATTCAATTTATTTATATTAGGGTATGGTCATACAAAATGGTTAAGTTACTTTTCTTTTTGTTTTGGTTGTATTGTCAAATGTAATCATCCTCCAAAATAATAATGAAAACCAAAATGTTAAGTTGTCAAATGTTTTTAGAACCCCAAGCATTAAAGGAGGTTTTCTGAACCCCAAGCATTAGCGGGGGTTTTTGAAACCCCGGGCATTAGCGGGGGTTTTCGAAATCCCAAGTAAGTTGCGCTAGTTCCAAAGATTGCTAAAAACCCCCGGTAATCTGTTAGTTACACTTGCTCTTCCAAGGCAATTACAAACCCCTGGTAAAACCATTAGTTGGGGTTAAAACCCTCAGAAATACCAAATAAAATCTCCACTAAAAATAATTATTTTTGTAGTGTTATAATTAAATGATTTGAAAGGATTGATTTGTTAATTTGAGTATATGTAATTATTACATTTATTAAGTAAATATAATTTTGATATAATTATGTATAATTAATTAGTTTTATATATTATATTTAATTTTTTAATTTTGGTTATATTTGTAATGTTATTGGTTTATAAGTTTATTAATTGCCGATAAATTTTAAATTTAATGTCATTAGGATTAAATTTTATATATATTATAATTAAGTTTTTAATTGTTGATTGAACCTAATAGTAGATAATTTAAATTGTATTAGAAACATAATTTTTTGGGTGTTAAATTAATATAATTAAATTTGAAATAAAATATTTATGGGAATATGAAGAGATGGCGGCAAATGAAATTATTGTATGTCTTATCAAGGTGTACAAACTGATATTTTGGAGCATGCTAATCTATGTGGTCATAACGTTTGGATTTGGAGGAGACATTTCCTTTAGTTTGTTTAAAAGGAAGTTCAATCACTATGGCTTTGTTTGTTCAGAAACGAAGAAGGAAAGCAGTTATCCTCAGGAGTTACAGAAGGGTCCGACCATCAAATGTCTACCTCCAAGGCTTCTAGCTTTACCAATTTCTACTAGAACTCTATGATGGTGATGGAACCCTTAGAGGTTGGTCCGTTTGCATGTTTCATTTTGTTTAAGTTTTTTTGTGTTTCATGTATAAAGTTACTTTATGGACGAAAGTTTAGATTTTTCTGTGATCGTTTGCTTCAAGCATGTCCTTTATTTTTTGTTCAAAGTTTTTATTTTTATGGATCGTTGTGGTTTTGTGTATCACAGGACTGGCTGGAGTTTGAAGAAGGTTTTGATGAACAATGGGGAAAATCACTACTGATGGGGACAAACTTTTTCAGTAATCCAAAAGGAAACGTGATCAACATAGAGTTTGAAGAAACTCTTCTTGCTCAAAGACAAATCCGTGTGGTTGAGCAGATAATGTGGCTTTATGAACTAAACGATGTTTATTACGTGTGTAGTCTTTATTGTGGAGATCGGTACTTTCGCATAAGGGTGTTCGATTTGGACTGGAATGAGGTTGTGTATCCTGGTAGAAGAAACAATGGTCTTGCTTGTGACCCTTTGTCCTCAGTAAGATTTTTCCAAGCATTTAGGGTGCGGTTCATTCCAAACACGGTATGGAACTTTAGTCTATTTTTTTTAAAAAAAATTGTAGTGTAGATGTGTAGTTATAGGCTTTCTGTTGATTGTTGTGATAGTTGTTGATAACCTTGCTCAATTACTTCCAAATATTTTGTGAGCACAAAGTTTCGTTTAACGATCGGGTGAAGTGGTATGATCCTTTGTCACAGAAGTTTGAAATATATGTGGACACAGATGAGGGTGGGAGGATGGTATTGTTTGGTTCTTGTCAGTACGTTTCATTCTATGGGTTCATTTCTCCTTGTTTCCTACATTTAAATTATGTAGGAAACTATATCTTTGTTCACAGGATCTTCTCAGCCGAAGGAGTTGAAATAGATTATAAGAGAGATTTGGGCAATGCTTGCAACAGCCAAGTTCAAGCTGGTTTTGGTGATTATGAGAAAATATTAAGTTCTTATGATGTTCAATCATTTTCTTTGGTATGGTTCATATTTATAGTTATGTGTTTATAATTTTAGTTTATATTTATGTTGTTTTAACACATTTTGTTTCAATGTAGTATATGGATGCGAAGTTTGTAAAAGAATGCTTGGTGAAGGGGAGAAAAACTTACGTGCTAACAAATGGTCAATCACAATATTGGAACTGCAAAATTCGTTAGACAGGAAGGAGTTCATTTGAATGTTATCTGTCATGCGGTTGGAAGAGATTTTGTAAGGAAAATGCGATTGGAAGAAATTCCACCATGCTTGGCCCCACCTTGCTTGGAGAACGAGCCATCAATGTGGTGTATATGTGTCAACAATTTAATAATTGTTGCTTTAAATAAAATAGGCAGTGTTTGTACTATATTTCTGGTTCGGAGAAAAATAAAATTCTTAGATAAACAACAACCGAAGACCGTTGCTTCTTTATATTTTATGTAATGATTTTTTAACCGTTAACATATAAATGTGGCCTAAAGCTTAAAATGGTGTAATGTTGAAATATGATTAGAGTAAGAAACTTCCAAGATTTTATAACTGGGAGATGACGAATTATGTTTTATTTCTCCTTGGAATCGTACTAAAAGTACAGCTAGTAAATTATATGATCAAACAAAGCCACTTGCGGGTTTCTTTATCAATGGTAAGAGATCACAATAAGGACAAATTTAGAAGATATATAATACAATTTGGAAAACTCTACCAATCAACTTCTTCAATTTCTACTTGTGAGGGCCTTCACAACTATTGGACTCCTGACATAATGGATGCCATCAGACCATATCAGTTTTCCAAACACGTAGTTATTCGTAGCCTTTCCTTTCATGATCTTAAAGGTTACTTTAAAGCGTTTTTCTTCACCAACATTTCTGAACTTTAAGATGCTTGGCTTCACAGAAACAGTGATTCCGTTCGGGTTTTGAACGTGAGCAATGTATGTCCTTGGAGAACCAACATTTTTCAATGTCCTCGTAACTGTCACTGAGTCAGAGAGATTTGGAACTGTGATTGAGGGATAATTCAGGTTGAGGAGACTAAATTTCTTGCGGCACACATATGACGAACCTTCTGTGAATACCGAGATTTGTGTCTCGTTGTATCCTAAAGCACATAAGAAGTTTAGGTAATCACCAATTGTTGTGTCATAAACTAATCCCGGATCCATTGCTATGTTTGGTTGAACATGTCCTGCCCCGTAACCGAATGGTGTTGACATGTCATCAGTAGCATTCAGCAGAGGCTCCACTTCATTATCGAGTGTTGTGGCTGAAAGTAGCAGAGGACAAATTATCAACTTGTTAGCAGCTATATTTACCTCTAACTAATCCAACTTGCGTATTTCTAACATATTTTAAGACAAAGTTTAGATGCAGTTTCATAAATGTTTTGTTTCACTGTTTGCTCGTGACAACCTCTGTTTTACAAATCAGAATGAAGATTAATTATTTCGATAATTCATGTAATAAAGGTATCTATTAAAGGTCGACAATCAGTTAATTATTGAGATGAAATCACAGTTCTTATCAACTAACAGTGCCTAATTTTTCTAAAGAGATTTATGGTAGATTGGTTTGAAGAAAAAGGATTGAATTGTGAGAAACCTTGACTCACCTGTGGTCATGATTGCTGATTTAATAGCAGCTGGACTCCAGGAAGGATAGGAGGCTCTCAACAGTGCCACAATGGCTGAAACATGAGGACACGACATTGATGTTCCTGAGAGTGAATTATAAGGAATCCGACGCTTATCAAACACTTGATTGGTTGGTCCTTGGGCTTCAGTATAGGCTGCTATAACTGACACTCCCGGTGCAGTGACATCAGGCTGAATATTAGGACAAAGTAGAGTTGCTAGATAGTTATAGATCTAAGGCATGACAACAAATTTGAAGGAAAATTATAGTTGGTGAGTAATGGCACCTTTAGGATCTCTGGCACGACAATATTGGGCCCTTTTGATGAGAAAGCAGCCATAGACGGTGCTGGCTTAGTACCCAATTGAGTCTTTGGATGTGTAATATACGCCACTGGGAACCTAGCAATAGATTATTGTTTACATGTTGAATTGATGTAATTGGTGAAGAAAAATTAGAATGGGATCTTACTTTGTTGAGTTGATGTAATTGAAGACAGAAGTACCATCAGTGAAATTGATATGAGAAGCAGGAAGGACATGAGGATCAGCTATAATTTCATTGCCACTGGCCCTGTCATTAGCAAGGACCATTCCCACGGCACCAGCTAGTAAAGCTTGCTCTCCTTTGTCCACTCTCGCATTTATCCCTCGGAGACATACCACGATCTTTTCCCTCACCTTCTTGGGATCCAAGGTCCCATTCTGGCACAGCACGCTACATGCATGTCAAGTGTAAGTGCTGATTTTCAACCACTCATGCCAATAATGAGTTTCAGACGTTTTATACTTACGCATCTTCTGTTCTTGCACTGCCCAATTTACCATCTGTAGCTTTAATAATTGGGTACAACTTTTGTTCCAATCTTGCAGCTGATAAGCTTTCACCCTTCAAATCAACCAAACAACATTATTCACAAATTCCCAAATCGCTACATTTTGCAACACCAACAATTTAAAATAATGACTTTCATGGTATGTTGAAAACCAAAGAAAATTTATCAAATTCAAGGAGATTAAAAAAATGATAAATCGTGATTTATTGTTGAACCTTAAATTAAATTTAATGATAATTATGTCACCCCTTAACTTAAGAAGAATTAATAAAATTTATTTAAGCTGCATTATCCAGTTACATATAATGTTTAACAAAATTATGAATTTATTATTTTAAAAAGTCTATTTAAAATTATTTCTTGTTAGTTTTGTTTTTTTGTAAGAGAATGATTTCTTGTTAACTAGTTGCAATATTAGTTAACACTTTAAACTTTCACACTTTGTTTCGTTCAATGAAAGTTAAAAATTGAAAATAAAAAGTAGATCCACCACAAAATAAAATTGAACAATAAGAGAAAGAATGAGTCATAGAAAAAAGCGAGGTCAAGTTACCAATTAGATCTTTAATCTTGTTATTTCTATTTTACTTCATCCAAATTACAAATTCTGAACAACAAATATAGCGAAAATAAAATTTAACCTTTCCCATTCTTCTACTTTAATTTTAATGAATCTAAAATCTTTTTTCATTCATTGATTTTTATGTAGTTATTTTCACCTTGTTTTTCTTTTTAAAAAATCTTATCGGTGAAAACGACACTCATCAAAATAATAAATTCTAATATCAGTTATACTTTGTATATAAAACTAATAAGATAATTATTTTTAGTCCATCAAATTTGATATATTATTTCTGATGATTCACTGATTCAAATTTTCCATTCTTTTACTCTACTCAACATTTGTCACTGTATATTAATAAGTGACATAAGTTTTTGAAAGTTTATTAAAATTTTAAATACGATTTTAGTGGTCCCAAAATAAAAACTTGTATATTTTGAATTTCTAATTAAAAAACTTATATATTTTAGTACTTTCATTTTTTTGAAATACTAATTTTACCTTGAACCATTTCTATTTCATTCTCACAAATCTAAAATCTCAGGTAAAGGCGCAATAATCCCTATACCAACTAAAAGAAGCATTTATCAAAGCTTATCTAACAATGCTATCCAAATAATCCTTATAGATAACTCGAAAACCTTGTAGCATTGTTAAAAATAGTAGTGGGAAAAGGAGAAAACCTTGAAGGTGATATCGTCACCGAGGACAACATAAGCTGGGAATTCTCTATCCATGGTGCTGGCGGCAACCGTAAGATGCCAGGGTGCAAGATTTTCTACAGTGGCATCCGCAGGCCCACTATTTCCGGCGGAGCAAACCACCACAATTCCTTGCTTGGCTGCATGGAATGATCCAATCGCCACGCTGTCATTCAGCAGGCTGGAGGCTGAGCCACCGAGCGACACTGATAGCACATCGACACCGTCGTGGATGGCCTCGTCAAATGCGGCCAAGATATCAGCGTCGAAGCACTCGTCACCGGCGACGGGGGGCCAGCAGACCTTGTAGGCCGCCACGCGGGCTTTGGGCGCGCCGCCCTTGGCTGTTCCGAAGCCCTGGCCGAAGACGCTAACTCCAGGGACAGCGTTGCCGGCAGCTGTAGAGAGGGTGTGGGAGCCATGGCCTTCCTTGTCGCGTGGGGATTCAAAGGAGGAGTCCAGTGGGCCCGCTGCCGAGGCGTAGCCCTTGTTGAAATACCTTGCACCGATTAGCTTCCTGGATACGCATTCAACATCTTCAACTTAGTGCGTTTAATTCAAAACACTTCTTTATCTTTAATATATATATTCAGAGAAGTGAGATCTCAAGACTAATATAATATCATATTAAATAAATAAAAATTATTTATTGTTTTACTTTATAATCTTGTTTTATTAATTACAAAACCTCGTATCTTTTTAACATGTAAAGATAAAAAAATAAGATAAAGGATTAAACTAACAGTCCAATTAACGACAAAATTTAATTAAAAATATAAAAAAAATTATAACTATCTAATAAAAAAATTTAATACCAACTCAATCAAATATACTCATATTTATAAAAAACTTAAAACTTAATTAAAATTTTATTAAAAGTTATTAACTTTGGTGACAAACCTTTTAAAATAAAATAAAAAATAGATAATACGTTAGACCGATACATGAATTCTAATAAATTTTAATGATTCATGAAATAAATATAAGATCTAAATTCATATGATTCAGCTCATATCTTTGGATGTCGGAGATGTTGTGGCCCCAATTTTTTAAATTTTGTATATGTATAATAAAAATTTATGAATTAAGTTAAGTAAAACTTTAATTTTCTTTATAAAACACAAGTCAGTTTCATTCCCAAAACACTCTCACTTTCCTTCGTTTCCAATTTCTCCTCTCAGTTCCTCGTCACTCTCTAATAGCTTGAGCTCTTGTTCATCATCTAAACGCTTCCTTTTTCCTCTCTTCTTGATTTAGCATAAACACTTGAGGCAATTGCAGAATCCTCCGTTCAGGCTGAACATTTTCCTCCTTTGCGTAAGTTGTCACCCAAGCGAGAACTTATTGCTTGAGCGAGAGAAGTCTCGCCTGAACAAGAACTCGTAGAGTTTTTATCTGCTCTCTGTTTTGAGCCTCGCTCAAGTGAGAATGACCCGCTTAGACGAGAGAACATATGTCGCTTGGACGAGACCTTTTGGCTTGAGCGAGAACTACTACAATAGAGTATTTAGTTTCTGTGAGTTATGGATGAATTAATACCTTTAATTCTAAAGCATGAATCAGGAGAATGAGCGTGTATGAGATGGTGTTTGATAACAAGTGTGAATTTAATGTGTGATTTCGAATAGGAGAGATGTTGTGATTTGAGAATTCCAAGGAGAAATTCTAAAGAGTATGTTTTTAGTGTGTGTAAAGGCATAAAGACTCACTATTGGAGGTATCCTAAGTTCCTTTGAAAAAGAAGTATTAACTATTTGAATCTTGCTCTGGCTTAACTTTATTGTAACAGTTGGACCTTCATTCGTTCCTTCCATATTTTGTGCAACCATTTTGGAATAGCTCCCACCTCAAATATGTTTCTTTATTTCTTTAAGTTTAAGAGTTATCCTCAGCAAATGTGGGCTTTTATAAGTAATGTTATTGGTAGAGGTTTATTAAGATTATTCAAATTTTCCTACAAAGGATTAAGTGTGCTTTTCTAAATATTCAAGCACCCCCTCACAATCTAACCCTATCAGAGGGCTTCCCTTTATATCAGACTAGGAAACCCCATCTTTAAGGTGCTCAATAGGTGGAAGACCTTGAAATACCCGAGCAGGAACATTGCCCCATGCTAGAACGATTGGACACCTTTTTTAGACTAAGGAATTATTATGCCTTGAATATGGACGAGTAGATTAAAATTTTACATTGGTATAAATCCTTACTTGTTCTTATCTCAAATACTTTTATTTTTATTTCTAACTAAGTGTTTTCCACAAAAGCTTAAATGTTGATATCTAGAAAAGAGTTAGCCCAATGACTTAAGCAAATCAGGAATGCCCAGGCTTCGAAAGTTGCCTCCTCTACTCGGGGGGAGATGCCAAAGAGGCCCTTAGTTCTGATAAAGAGCCCACACCTTTCGACTAGCTCTTAACTAAGCGTGAAGTTATTAAAGGAAAAAAGATTGCTACCGCTGCAGGTGTTGTCACATCTTAGGGTTTTTCGATAGGGTTCATTACGATGAGATTACATAAATGTGATATGAGCCTAACCCATTAAGGAATTGACACCAACCAAAAACCTTATCCCTTTGTTTGGATGAAGCGTTTCAACAATTCTAAGAAATTGAAATGCAATGCATTTGAATTTGCTACAATTGAATTCTCTTCATTTTTTAAATAATTTGTTTGGATAAAGTAATTGAAATATCTTACATTTCAATTTCTTGTTTGGATAAAATAATTGAATTTCTCTTATGAGATAAACTTTCATTTTAACAATATTTATTTTAATATATAAAAATTTGAAATTAAATTTAAAAAATATATTAGTCAATTTAAAATATTTAAATTCAATCAAATTTCATTTGGGTCGACTCAACTAAATTCGACAAATTTTTTGCCGACATAAACTCAGTTCAATTTGGCCAAATATAGGTCAAGGTCGACTTGGTTGAATTTGACTAGGGACGAGTCAGCCAAATTTGATCGAGGTTGACTCAGCCAAATTTGGTTGAAATTCTGATGGATCCAACTCGATTAAATTTCGCCAAATTTCGGCTAGGGCCAACTCTGCTGCATTCAGCCAATTTTGGTCGGGGATAACTCAGTCCAATTCGACTGGGTCGACTCTGCCGAATTTCAGCCAGAGTTGACTCGACAAAATTTTGATTGGGGCTTATTTAGCTAAGTTTTGCCAAATTTTGGCTAGGGTCAATTCAGCCAATTTTTGGAGGGCACCATTTGGGCCGAATTTTGGTCGAGGTTAAGTCGGCGAAATTTTGCCAAATTTCAGTTGGTGCCAACTCGACCAAATTTTTGTAAAATTTCGGTCAGGGTCAACTCAATCAAATTTGTCCAAATTTCTCTCTCGGCCAACTAGGTTAAATATGACAAAAATTTTGATCGAGGTCAATTCGGTCAAAATCAGCCAAGGTTGACTCTATCGAAGTTGACCACTATTTGGCCAGGGTCAACTTGGCCAAATTTCGAACATATCAGACTCGACATAATTCAACATAGTTTCAGCTAAGTTCAACTTTGGTTTTATTTGACCAAATTTTTGTCGGGGACAACTTCATTGAATTTGGCAGAATTTTATTCGGAGTCAACTCGGTCGAATTCAACCCAATTTCGTACGAGGTCGATCCAATTGAATTTCAATCGGGACCAACTCTGCCAAATTGGACCAAATTTGATAGATTCAGCCCTGGTTAAATTCCGACAGCACCGACTGAATTAGGTCAAGTCGGTCGTGACCAAAATTTGGTCGTACTAGGTTCTGACCAAATTTCGATCAAGTTGTCTCCAACCAAATTCGTTTGAGTTAGTCGTAGCCAAATATTTATTCAAACTTCGTCGAGTTCGCCCTAACTGAAATTTGTATGAATTCGGGCAAGTCAGTCCGAATCAAATTTCAACCAAGTTGGCACCAAACAAAATTTGATCGAGTTCACCCGAGTTTGTCTTAGTCGATTGTTGGTCGAGTCGAGCCCGACCTCTTTTTATCTTGACCAATGAGGAATCCCACAATGTGTGAAATTTCAATTTCTTTCTCTTTTTTTAGTGAATTTTAAATTTTATTATTTTAGTTATTTGAATTACCTTCTTAAAATTCCTCAATTTCAATTTCTTTTTAATTTCTTCATCAAAACAAGTTATTTTACTTCAAATAAATTCAAATTCTTTAAATAAATGAATTAACTCTCTTAAATTGTTTCATTCACACACAACATATAATAATAAGTTTATGAATTTCTTTTTTATATAATATTTAACTTTGTTATTTTATCCCATAAATAATTTACACTCATACTTCGATTATTCTCAATAATAACATAGTTATACTTAGGCAAATTATAAATTTATAGCATTTACTTCATTTAGACTTTACTTTTAATTTAAGACGCACATTTTAAATAATTAGTCTTAATTTTTATTATGCAAGAACTTATTATAATTAATTAGTTCTACAGACATAAGAATCCAAGTTGAGTTTTAAGAATTCTCTTACGTTAAATGGCAAGAATATTGATTCTTACTATTCAAAAAAGTTTTCATTCAATCAGCACATCTCCTTAAATGCTCAATTTCGGTCCACTTGTTTGGTTAAAATCTTTTTAAATTAGCATAATCAACGAATAATACTTTTTTTTAGAAATTGATAAATTATAAATATATTTTATTAAGAAATAATTTTTAAATTTATGAAAACAATATGTGGTCAACTTTGAAAGATTGAGCCACGACAGAAATCAATTGGGCGGTGAGTTTTTGCGGCACATATCTTTCATTTAATTTCATTCTCGTAAGTGTAAAAATGATACAAAATAATAAGAAAACGAAAACTAGTAAGTCAAAAAATGCACAATTCAAATGAATGCACTTAAACCTTTTCATTGAATGCCAATTAAATAAGAGTGCCCAAAGATAAAAGGTGGGAGGAATTCAAGAAATAGCTAATCATAATAGATTTTTCAAAGAGATCATCGAGAACATGGACAGAAACTCAACTCACAATTAATACTATTTTTATTCCAAAATTTTAAGATAATAGATTTTTATTTTTACATTATATTTATCTTTTTTATTTTTACTCGATGAATGATTTGGATTACTCAAAGAATATCGAAGAAACTCAAACGAAAATAGTACCTGTTGCATCGAAAAGTATGATCAACTCCATTGTCACAGATTCCTCTCCACTTTGATGGAATTGGTCCCAATCCTTCTTCACTAAAGCTATTTGATTCAGGCCAAACACCTAAAAGTATGTGGTGGGAGCAAAAGATTGGAAAGAGTGTGATCAAAATAAGATAAGCATAAAAGAAGATTCTACTTCTACAATCTATCCTTTTCAATCTCATCCAAATGCCCCTTAAAGCTATCATCAGGTCTTGTTTTAATTCTCATTGCCCCCACCCACAGGTTGGCCAACATTTTGAATTGAAGCTGAAGTATGCCCTTACCAATTTTTTTGGTGCTGAAGTAATATAACCACAAAAAGTTTGGAACATGATCAGGTTATTGATAACATTTCTAATATGGGAAATCGGTGTAATGTATAAATTAGAAAATATTGTAAGTGTACTTAGAAAAGAAGTAGTGTACAAGCTATTGACTACAAGATTCAAATTAATAATATATTAACGTTTTTGAAATGATCGAAGTTTAGAAACAGATCACGTGAGTGTAGTAGTCAACGATCTAGATAAAAACATTATAATAAGAAGAAGAATAGTAATAATAATGAAACCCAATTAGTTGGAAGCTGTTGTTGACCAGTTTGAAAAGAATAACAAGTTTTAAGCACATAAATCAGGAAACTTACCTGTATCCAGGTTTCCAATTATGACTCCTTCACCAAATCTGGCTTTCTTCCAGATTGAGGTAGATGGGATGATCCCTTTATGCTCTAGCCCCATGAATTCCCATGAACGAGTGGTGTGTAGCTTTCTCCCACTGTTCTTAAAAACTGATAACACTTTGGGGTGCTCTACAAGCAAGTTTGGAGAAGAAGGGTAGGCTCGTAAAGAGAGAAAGGGAACACAGAGAATAGGAAAAAAAAGGAGGATATATGATTCTTACTTGCTATCTCGGCAGCTACTTCTTCTTCCAAAGTTGCAGCAAAACCATTGATGTGTCTTGTGTATGAGTAAAAGATGGAGTCCTTGGCTGTATTATGACTACAAAAATGCAAACTCAAACATTTCAATTGGTGCAAATTTGTACCAATAAGATGCTGTAATTGGAGCTTTTTCAAACCTTCCCAAGTAAGATTCCAGAAACTCATAGTGGGACTGTGTGACTTGATTGAAGTCAACGAAAGATGAAGATAATGCTGGGCCGTGTGAGTGAGCTCCCAAGTACACCACATATGACTACAATTGAAATGGCGCAGAGATTAGAGCACAACCTAGGATTTTATCTTTTCAACTGTTTTTCTTTTATCTTCATTCAAGATTGCAAATTGCCAGGCCTCACCTTTTTCACTGCAAAGCTGGGTCTCTGCAGTAGACACACAAGAAGAATTTGGAGAAGTTGGATGATGGTTGAACTTGGTAGCCTCATTGTTTACCCTATAGGAAGCTTCTCCTTCGCCTTTCTCCTTGTTTTGAATGAAACAGAAACAAAACCTTGGGTTATTATATAAGGTAACAATCCTTGTAAAAAACATAAAGTTAGTGTACTTTGTTTACATATCAATCGGATTCAGTTCACCAATATCCGAGAAACTAAAACAAAAAGCGTACCTATTGCAGTGGTCACATATTATTCCACACTCCACTTTTGATGGAATTGGTCCCAATCCTCCCTCAAAGAGTGTGATAAAAAAATAAGATAAGAATATTGTAAATAATAAAAATCCTACATCATGGTCCTGTTTCAGTTCTCATTGGCCCCACCAATTTTTCACGCCTAGAGTTTAGGCAACTTTTTGAATATGAAGCTGATGTATGGCATTACCAACTTTTTTATTGGTGACCTTATCATGACATCCTTGGACTGTATCCAGCTTGCCACTTGTAGCCCCACCTTACAGCATAAGCACACACTTTTTATTTTATTCAATGGACAGAACTCATAATAATGTGTACTTCTGTCCCAATCTAACTACCATTTATGACCAACCTTATGCCTAAAAATATATACACAGACTAAATTTTATCACACTTTCTTAAGTTTTAAATTGTTTAAAATAATAATATGTAACAGAAAAAAAAATCTAATATATATATATATTATATATAACTGACAAATGACAAGAAGAAGTTGACCACATTGCAAAGGTGGTCCCTTTGTGATAAAACAACTGGAAGTCGGCTACTCCGTTAGTATTCTCCAACCTTTTCACGTTCATTGTAATCTAACCACAAAAAGTCTTGCCGAATATGTAGCAATTGTTAGAAAAATATGACGAAAACACAATAAATAAATTTTATGGCGAATGAAAGATCTATTCATGGTGTACTTCTTGAATATTTTTAGATACTCGATGGGTAACCAATTTATTGAGTCTATAATGATTTAATTAAGAAAAATAAAAGGATGTACTTTTTATGGGCTCCCGACTCATTATGTAATTTAAATATGCAACACTTGCATCAGGTTTGAGAAAAGAAAAAAATAGAGTGAGACATAGAAAAAGAAGTTGTGAGTGTCTTTGGTAAGAAGCCATTAGAGATAGTGAAGAAGAAGAAGAAAAGAGCAACCGATTTATCCTGTGCAAGTCTGTGCAGAGAAGCTACCTTGGAGAAAAGATTTCATTCCTCTTCTCATATATTGGGGTTCACTCTATTGTTTATTTAAAGTACCCATTGGGGTTTGTTATCCACCTCACCTTGTTGATGAAGATAATAATGATCCGTTTATCCTTGGAATCTCCAAAAATTTGTGGTGGTGTACCCATTAACTTTTATTAGTGGAAGTTCTTACTGCACAAGATCCTGTGGATTTTTCCTCCATATTGAGGATTTTCCACATTAAAAGTTTTGATGTTTGTCGGTTTCTCCCTTCTCTATTTTATGCATTTTATTATTTTGCATATTATTTATTCAGAGAAGATTTGATCTGAGTTTTGCTTTCGCACTTGGTGATCTGTTTTTCTTTGAGATCTTCCCAACACTCAGAACTAACAAGAACTCTTTTTATAGAGTAGAAAAATAAACCCAAGATCATAGAATGATAAGAAAAGAAGAGAGTTTGAGCAAGGAGTTGTGAATCTTTTTTTACCTTTTGGATAGCACTAAAATACCTATTTATAGGTTAAAATGCACCAGTGCATGAAGGGCTTTTGGCAGCAGTTATTTTTATGTTCTGCACCGGTTCCTGAACCAAAGCATATTGGGACGAGGCCAAAAGCCTTCACCTTTTGGCCTCGGGTGTAACCCGAAGCCATAGATCCACGTTTATGTTTCGGTTATCCTGGAAACTGAGGCCATAGAGTCTCTAAATTTTTAGAGATTCATTGCAGCGAACCTCACTACTGTTCGCCGCAGCGAACCTCACTACCGTTCGCAGCAGCGACCCTCACCACCATTACCTCGCCACGAACTCCACCGCAGTGAACCTCACTACCGTTCGAAACCCTAATCGCGAGAGATCACTACGCTGCCTCCATCTTTAACGCAGGAGCGATTTAGATCGCGCCTGAACCACCTTTGCACCACAAACAAAAAAACGCGAGTTCTTCTCCGCCACGAACACGAACTTTGCACCTCTAAACCACCTCCATAGCAGCACCTTTGAACCTTCATCAGAGCAACCGCATCAGACCATTGCGGCAGCAATCCGCCACGAACACGAACTCGCTGGAACAAACCCACCTTCCTGCACCTTTGACGTATAGCCACAACGCCACAACAAAGTGGCACGGAGCAATGACAACCTTCATCGAAGCACAGTGGTGGTTGTGGTGGACGGTGGCGCAATGGTGCGACAGAGTGTGGTGGAGTTCGCGCAAAGAGAAACAACAACTTCAAGTTTGGGACGAAGATGAATAGTGATGGGTTCGTGAATTTGGAACCCTAAAAATGGAATATGGCCTCAGTTCAATTAATAACTGAGGCATATAGTGGAATAGGCCTTGGTTCTATTCCACCCGAGGCCAAAGCCTCTGCTATTAGTGGCAATTTTGAAAATTTGGGGAACTTTGAGGCGTTATAGGCCTCGGTTGAGTGATAACCAAAGCATAAAAGCCCTTATAGGCTTCGATTGGATTGGGACCCGAGGCAAAAAATTTCAAAAATGCCACTGCGTCTTTATAGGCTTTGGTTCCACAATAATGCAGAACTGACAACGCTCCTCCATAAGGCGATGTAAAAACGCGATTCTACACTAGTGATGGGTTGAGAAAACCCAACCTCCTACGCCAACGTTCCTCAATGAGCCGCGGAACTGACAACTCACCCATTATACCTGCAAAAGAGGAAATGCAATGTGCAGCTGGATTTTGCGATTAATTGTTGCCAAATAATGAAGGAGTCATGGCAGAAAAGGTGGGCTTCAATTCAAGCAATCAAAAACAAACTATAATGCTAAGAAATTCTTTTTGCAATATTATATAAACTCTGTTTTTACAACAATCCTCCACATAATGAAAAAGGAAGAGATAGAAAGAACAAAAGAAGAAAATCCTTAGTCTCACATAGGATGTAATGCATTATAGCTAGTATTACATGTTATATGAACTAATCATAGATTGAGAAACTTAAAACACATGTAGTTGGTATAATAAGATATATGAACCAAAACACTTAGTGTGTGTTAGCGGTTTATCAATCACAATACACCATCACAATTCTTGTTTTTATCGTTATATTGTGCTTATTAGGCCATGCACGTGCCTAGTATTCATGAGTGCTATAGAAATCATATCAAAATCTCATACAAGTGGCCACACTCAACCGTCATATAGGGGATTTCATTAAGTGCATGCTGTAAGATCCGTGAAATTTAAGTAATTAAATAATTAATAATCCTATTTGGTCATCCTCATCTTCCTCTTGGTGGGGTTCTATTCTCTTGTTGATCCAACCCATCATGAAACTCATCTTGTTGTTGCTTCATCAACCTTTCTACCATGATTAACAAACAGATCAAGGTAACAAGAACAATATATATATATATATATGGTGTTCAAAAATTTTCTCACCCATTCATGCGTTTGCACTCACATATTGGCTTTCACTACAAGAAAAAACCCTATTACCTACAGTCAAAATCCGTATGTAACTCACAAAATCTGTAGATAATATAGTCGTAGCTAACGTTACCTACGGATAAATCCATAGGTAATTACATACCGATATATCCGTAGGTAATTACATATGGATTAATTTGTAGATAATTACATACAGATTATTCCGTAGGTAATTACATACAGATATGTCCGTATGTATTTACCTACTAATATGATCTGTAGGTAATGTGTTTACCAGTTTTAATAAAAATATTTTTTTTCTACAATACCTACAAAATATTGGGCAACTTGAAAGTCATCATAAATGTTCAAAATAATTATTACAATAATAAATATAGAAAATTTATAATAAGAAAATTAAGAGTATCATTAAAGTAAATAATTGTGATTACAGTGATTGTATCTAAGTTTAACAATGAGAAATTTAAACACTATACAATACAATAATCTTAATAAAAAAAATCCAACCATAAGCTTAATGTCTAAGAGCAATTCTTCCGTGAAAATTTTAAATCATATACAATCCAACCATCATAATAAAAAAAATTAAACTAGCAACAATATATCTAAAATCAATTATCTGGTGAGAGCTATTTTCCAGGATCATGAGAGCACATATAAATGATTTAGAATCACTCTTAACCTTGTCAAACTCTTTCTTCCCACCATGTGGAATTCCTGAAAAAAAAATTACAAAAGAATAATTATTATCTTAATAAAAGTTGTCCCATTAATATTAATTATATTTTTATATAATATGCAAAAAAAATATAACCCCTATATACTATATAACTCGAATATACCATACATTTCTTTTTTTTAGCAATTAAAAGTTCATACATATTTTTATATAAAATTAATATATATATATATATATATATATATATATATATATATATATATATATATATATAACACACACCACTACATATACTTACCCATTTTTCATATAATATTTTTATTATTCTTCAATATTTTTCTA
>Ga0099822_1003235_pt1 | contig 20816 bp, 7 predicted proteins | sample CowpeawhiteBW_FD_76839 | JGI IMG/M metagenome (GOLD analysis project Ga0099822, IMG submission 76839) | Root nodule microbial communities of legume samples collected from California USA - Cow pea white BW | ecosystem: Host-associated > Plants > Roots > Nodule | place: USA: California | collected...
CAGCTACGAACATGAGTCATATATATATATTTACCACAGAGTAAGTTTTAAAAGTAATGGGGTGGGGTGTAATTTTGTTATGAATGGGGAAAAGCAAAGTTTATGGGAAACGGAATACAGATTTCGTTTCATAACATTGTGAAACGTGTTCTGTAATCCGTTTCACAATGTTATGAAACGGAATTTATATTTCGTTTCAAAAAAAATTGCAATTTTTTTTATGAAACGGATTACAGAATCCGTTTCACAATGTTATGAAACGGAATTTGTATTCCGTTTCCCATACATTTTGACTTTTTTCGTGGCACAACTTTTGTAATCCGTTTGGTAAAAGTTTGAAACGCATGCCACAATCCGTTTCATAAAAGATTTCGTGATATAGTTTATGAAACGGAAAACAAATTCCGTTTCAAATCACAAACAGAAAAAAAAATATTAAAGTTGTCAGGGACCACGGACCACAGAAAATGAAACTGAGCAAATTTTAAATGAAAGCAGAATAGGATGGAGAAGAAACAGGAGAAGAAGAAATAGTAATAGTAACGTTTTGGGGGTGCAGGGACGTTGGCGATGCAGTATACCCACTTTCACCCACTCTCACTCGTATGTTAAAAAAGGATATAACGGTCAATTTTGGAGGTACAGAAGAACTGTTGGAGGTGCAGGGAGAATACCCCAATTTTCAAACTAAATCTTTCTTTTGTTAGCCCAAATTCTCTCAAAGAAATATCCAAACCAGATTCGAACTTAAAGTGATTATTTTCGAATATTCATATTTTTAAAATTTAAGTATGTGTTTCAACCAACCTATATAAAATAATTCACTTTTTGAAAATATTTTATCTAAAATATTTAGAACGTTTTACTAGTGATTATTTTAACTAGCAATCTACTTTTTTATTTTTTTTATTATTATTATTATTTTTTATAAACGTTTAAAGGGGAAACAAAATTTAAAGTGAAGCATGAGATGGTATATCAGTTATAAAAGTGAGTGAATTCTTTCTTTTCCTTCTTTATACAAGGCCACCCACTTTTGTATCACTTTCTAGATTTCTGTATTAATTTCTCAGACTTCATCATACTCTTCTGCAAGAAGAATCATGTGAACTCTCCTTCGTCGCCATTAATCCACAACAAGAAAGAAAAACAACCTACTAAATTGGAGTAATATATAGTAATAATACATCTAGAACTAAAATAAATCACAAGAAAATAGCCTAGCCCAGTTAATCTTACACACAAACATTGCATGAAGTTGCTTAATTTTGTTTTTCAAGAGCTCAAAATTTGCTATATACTCGTTCAAAAGTAACCTACTATAGCTATGGATACCACTGCAAAGTTCACTGCACTTATTCTCTGATATGAGAAAAACTATATCTCAGACTAAGTTCTCTGTGTTACAATAACTTTTACCGGTTTAGTTGGCTCTTGACAGAAAACAAGAAAGGTTTTGTGACAGACACACAGTAATCACCTCATCTAGTAGCCAAAGGAAACCAACGTTGGTGGAAGGAAGATTGGTAAGCCATCATGAACAACACAAAGAGAAGCAACAGTGCCACTCCCCATGGAGACCCTCCAGCTCTGTGAAGCGACTCTCTCTCTTCCGGCAACGGTATTGGGAACGATGCTCCACTTGAGAGGCAGTGAACCACCAGCAGCAACAGCAGTGGAACCAGAGCCAGAAAGATCTTCACCTGCACAAGCAAGTCCTCGAACAAGGACTCGTAGTTTATGTACCAGGAGAATGCTAGCACGAAGAAAAGGATGAACACGAAGAACACAAGGTGGAGTGGGAAAGACAAATACTCCCACAAGTAGTAGTAGTACTGATCATGGTACCTTGCCATGTTTGTGAAGAACTAGTGGCTCAGAATTTTAGATGTGTGAGAATGAATGAGATCTTGTTAATGTCTCAGATGTTGTGTGGAGCCTTCTCTGGGTTTCATTTGAAGAGAAAGTTAGGTCAAAAAGGTTTATATATAATGAGGAAATCACTTACCACATTCATTATTCATTCTTTCACGCCCAAATTAACTAAAAGTCTTTGAATTTATGTCATAGTTAACTTTTGATTTTGTCTGCGTTTAAGAAAGTGAAATACGAATTAAAGAGAAAGTAGAGATTCCACTTTTTTGATTTCATTGTGGTGAGGAGTGAGAAGCATCGAGATTATCCGAGTGAATATAGAAAGAGAATAATAATTGGTGGTTTAGATTGAAAATGGTGTGATCCAATGGGGAAGTGGCAGATACTATGAACAAGGAACAAGAAAACGTGTGAAGATGAGAAAATCAAGGAATTAAAATTAGAAATTTAGAGGCAGTGAACACTGTAGTTTGTGATAAAGAGGAGGCAAATGGGGTCATTCCATTGGGAAATCTGCGTCTTGCTTATTGCCATGTGTGGCCCATGTTTCCATTTCCAAGCTTTATTACCACATTCTTCACAGTATCTGATTCTTATCAGATAAATTTGTGTCCATCTGTATATTCCAATACGCGAATAATAAAAATACAGAGAAAAAATGAAGACATCTTAAGCAAAATGTATAATTACTAGTTTAAGTTTGTGCAGAATTTTCTCTTATATATATAGCTAGTTATTATTATCTCTATCAGAAAAAAGATACACACATGGCAATATTCTAGTACTCTGTCATCCATGATCATCATGCATAGTTTCTCATCCCTTCGTTTGTCTTTTTCTCTTTTTGATAATGTTCCCCCCTCCTTCAATGGTTGCTTTCTATTGTTTTTGAAGTATTCTCTTACCAGTAATAATGCACTATATAGAATCAACTCTTTTGGTTAGGTTGGACCACTGCAGCTTAATCCAGACATGTAAACATGTTCACTGTTTTCACAATGGAAAATTATATTTTTTCTTTCATTTTTTTATTTATATATTTTACTTTCTAATATAATTCAGTGTAAATTATTAATTTTTTTAAAAAAAGTATCCACATTAAACTACGTCAGAAAATAAAAAATGTAAGTCAAAAAAAAAAAAATCATAATAATATTATCCTTTCTTCGTATCATATGTAAGTAAAATAAATCAAACTTACCTTCATAAAGTCCATGGTACATAGGTCTTAACATTTTGAGTCTATTTAGAGTTTTTCTCAGATTCATTTAACTCACCGAATACTAAAATCTTATATTTGAATTTAGTTAGAGATTGTGAGTTGATAAATAATTTTGAAGAGTTAAAAATAATATTTTTAATATACAATTTTCATGTAAAACTATTGGAGTCTATTTTTTACGTGTCAGTAAGGTAGTGCAGATACATTTTCTTAACTCTCCATAAACGTACTACATTATCTTCTTGATCACCAAGAACACTTACTTTATTTTCTACTCTTGGAGAAAAAAATTAAAAACTGTAAATTTGTCAACATGATTAGAGGTTGAGGTTACCCATAATATAATATAGAATGTTAATAAATAAGATGTATGATATATGAAAAGACAATTTTTATAATATATGATTTAAGTACTTTGTGATTCAGTTGTTGACTAGTAATAAATACTTTATTTAAAATAAACTTATAGATTAACTAAAAATAAGGTAGAAAATATTTTTCAGACGAAGTTAATATACAAATTATGTCACCAGTCTGGAAATTTTCTTTATTTAACAAATCATAATTATATTTTTAAATATAGGTGAAAAATTGCATTTTAAATCATATTTTTTAGTTTATTTATTTTATTTTTTGTGACCAATTAATCCACCAAACTCACACACGCCATGTGTGGGTGAGATTGGGCTTTCTAAAAATGAATCCGTTTAGAATATGGACTCTGCAAAGCGCAAGTTTCACATGTTTTGGGTTGCGGCAGAGAAGTCCATATATCCATCTTTGCGTTAATAAATTTATTAAGAAAAATTACAGAAAAATCAACAAAAACGAATAATGGTTTCTTAAAAAACAAATTAAAATCAGAAGTCATTTAAGGGTAGAAAACTTATTAGTACCAGTGAAGATTATTATTATTTTTATTGAATGTGTATGATTGATGAAACTTTCAAAAAGTAGTTATTTTACTCCTTAAAAAAATAATATAAAAATAAAATTGATGAAAATATTTATTTATGTATGGTAATATATTAAATTTGATCTCATGTATTTTTTAATGTTTAAAAATAAGTTTTAATTATTTAAAATTCTTTTTTATAATTAAACACTAAACATAAAGTGATTGAATTTGATATTACTGTTATAGACCAATTTTTAATTTTATTAACTTCAATAAATTCTTAGATTTTTTTTTTTAAATTGGTGCTATAATCTTATTTGTTAAGATACGAACTTTTAACAAACATTTTTTTATAATTTTATAGATTTATATATTTATTTATAATAAATTACTTTATTAAATATATATTTTAAATTTATATTTATATGAATTTGTAAATAGTTATAAAGAATTCGTTACATAATTTCAGTTGTAAATAATTTACAAAAGTAAAAAAAGCATAATAGAAATTACTTTTTTAATAAACAAAATTGTACTTAATAAATAAAAAGTTTAGTTAAAAAAATAAAATTAGATGGTCTAGTAATATTAAGTCTGAATTTGATCATATATCTTACATATACGGATATAAAACAATTCATATGGTATATGCAGATAAAATTTGCAACAGTAAAAAAATAAATATTGTAAATGGATATTTGCGAACAATGGATATGAGTCTTTTTTATATCCGCATATTAACGAGATGGGTATAAATATCATGGTATCAGTGAATATTTGTACTCGCTATATTCTAATGATTAAACCATTAACACATTGAAAATTAAATGAGTTATTTTTTATCAATTAATTTTTTAAAAAAATTTATTTTTTTTTGTAAATTGTTATTCAATATTATTTAAATGAGTTATTTATATTTTATTTAAAATTTATAAATGTTTGAATTTATGGTTAAAATATATTATTAAATGTTACACCATTTTTTTATAAATATCCACAGATATTTGTAAATACACATAAATATTACAAAAATATGTAGACATTCATATAATAAATACCCGTATGAATGTTGAAACAAATACAAGATGAATATTTATCTGATGAGTAAAAATATACAAGAGCTATTATTCCTATCTTATTCACCTAGTTCATATTCATATCTACTTAATCTTATATGGATGCTATTTTTATATTAAAACGTTTGATTAATTATTTGTAAAAGTTATTATCATATATAAAGAAAAAGGTATTATATACGGTTGATACAAGTGGACATACATATTCATTTAATCTCATACATTATTAAATATCTGTCTTAGATTTTAAGACATTTATTTATTATTTTTTTATGCAAGCCATTTTTATGGTAATTATATATATACCAACAAATAACTAATTTATTTCATTTTATTAAATTTTAATATAATATTGGCAATGTATTACATATTTTATTATTAATAATTTTAAACAGTATAAAAATAAAATTTATAAACTTCCATGAAAAAAATTAATATTTCATAAAAAATATAAATAGAATAAGTTATAAAAGCAAGAATTTATTTTAAGTTATGCCTTAGGTGGAGGGTTAAGAAGAGGAGAGAGTAATATTGAGTTGTAAGAACTTAAACTTGGTACAAGCTACTCCTCCCTTTTTCCTTTTTTTTTTTTAATTTTATTATTATTTTAAGTGGTGGTAATATTGAAAATATGTGCTTCTAGTATATGCATGATTGAGGGACAACTCTAACACAGATAGATTCCATGTTTTTATTTCTTATTTCTTATTTCACATATAGTCATCACATGGATTTCACACGTAAACCGTAGCATCCGCAACCTCCACCGTGTCTCTAATCTCCTCCGGGTCTTCCACCAGGTCCTCCGGGTCCTCTTCCGGGTCTTCCTCCAGGTCCTCCACCAGGTCCTCCTCTGGGTCCTCCTCCAGGTCCTCCTCCGGGTCCTCCACCAGGTCCTCCTCTGGGTCCTCCTCCAGGTCCTCCACCGGGTCCTCCTCTGGGTCCTCCACCCGGTCCTCCACCCGGTCCTCCACCGGGTCCTCCTCCAGGTCCTCCACCCGGTCCTCCTCCGGGTCCTCCTCTGGGTCCTCCACCGGGTCCTCCACCGGGTCCTCCTCTGGGTCCTCCTCCGGGTCCTCCACCGGGTCCTCCACCGGGTCCTCCCCTGGGTCCTCCTCCAGGTCCTCCACCGGGGCCTCCACCATCTCTTCCCCAGTCATCTAATCCTGCTCGTGTCTCTGATTCTTCTGCTGCACACGCATATACAAACATTTTTAAATATATAATATTGATTTTTTCATTTTTTTTTTTCTTTTTCCGTAAGTTCGGTACTTACGAGTATAGTAACTAAGCATAAAATTGACTTACGGTAACACGATTAATAATTAATATTCATGATAAGAGACTACATTGTGGTTTGCTTTACATATACATGTTGGAGAATAAAGAAAGTTCCAATAAATAATAAATACCTGCCAAACGCTACGTTACATAGTGCAGCATAGCATGTAGAATACAGTATATATTATTGACTATTAAATTTTCACAATTTTTTCAATTTTTTCTTAGAATCTTATATTATAATAATATTTTTAAAATTTCTCACAATTTTCTCTTAATTGTATTTTTTATTTCATTTTCATTATTTTAAAATTTTTCAAAACCATTGAGAAAATACTATCTCATATGGTATATTATATCGTAACATAAAGTTGTTAAATTTAATAGTCAAAAAATGAACAGGCTAAGGTGATGCTGACGGCTGAAAGTAAACCGAATAGCCTAATTTCTTACTTCAGGTGAAATAAACAACATAATTGCATGCAATGACTATGTTTAGAAATTATGAGATGTAAGACGAAAATTATATTTTGATCTTACTTTAATATGAATTTTTATTTTTGAATTACATATTTTTTTAATTAAACTTATCTTTATCGAAAATAATATTTATTTGTAGTTCCTTATTATCCTTTCACTTAAATGTGTAAGTTTTTGCTAATATTTTCATTAAAGTATCCTTATTTAATCATTAATTCACACTAATTTATACATTGTTTCAGGGAGAAGATAGATAAAGTCCAAATAAATGCAAGACGATTTCTTTACCTTTTTTAAATAAATAATAATATTGCACCTAAATAATTTATAACAACATGTATATTCATATCATTAAATTATGAAATCTTATTGATTGAAGAAATACCCAATAACATGATATATTATAACAAAATTTTCTCATATAGTAATTCAATTAATTAATATTAACTAATCTATTGAAGGAACAAAACAAAATTTTGAAGTCCTAAATAATAGGGCCTAAGATATCGAAGGAACAGTGGTTGTTCTTTGTGATACGAGGAAGGAACAGATGCAATATACTTACCCTCTGTAACATGTTTGGATGGCTCAGTTGCCATAGCAGAGATGAGAAGCAACGCGCAGAAGAAGCAAAAGAAGAAAAGGGATTTGGTATTCATGATTGAAACTATAGGTTTAGAAGTTGTTGTGAGATAGAAACACTGCGTTTCTGGATAGCTATATTTATAGTGATGATGGAAGAAGATAAAAGAGAGGTGAAAGTAAATGATAGCTCTTGGTTCGATAATGGTGACGTTTAGAAGACAGAGAGAAAAATGGAGTGAATGATCCTTATCACCACGGACTGAGCCACTGAAGGGTTAAACTGGGACAAGTGTGTAACAGAAGATGGCAAGTGGCAAGTGACTCAGGGAATCTGCAAACTCATTGCTTAAAATATCTAACATAATTTCTACAAAAAACATTAAACCAAAAGGGTATTCGTGCTGTATTTTCGGTTCATCAATGTCTCAAATGTTCTACGAGGAGTCGTCAACTTTATCTGAAAATTTTCATAGGTTCAAAATAAGGGCATGAAAATTTGTGATGTGGACGACACAAATCAAACACTTTATATGCAGGTAATAAATAATTTTAAATAATAAATATTAAAATTCTAGTTATATTTTAAAGATATAAATTAAAATTTTAACAAATTAACTATGTATTGAAATATAATGACAAATTAACCTTCTAACACTACTATTTTTTAATAAATGATAAGAGCAAAAATTACGGAAAGTTATTGACTAGGTTAGCTCTGAGTTCCTTTGAGACAGAACAGAGGTTATATTTCATTGGATGTTTCCACCCTTCCAATCTTCAAAAGGTAACCCTCTATTTTTTTATTTTTTTTTATTTGGACATTGCATTCTAAGCTGGAGTTTGTAATTTTTCACACACATTCATCAAATTCTAATGCTCCCTATTTTAATATTACTAATTATAATTTAAATTATACTTTATTTTCTGAATGAAGTTGATTTGGAGCTTTTAATTTATGTTATTGTTTAATGTTTTCAAATACTGAATGATGCAACTGAATATATTTCCAGTCAATTAGCTAAATGCTCATAATCCACCAAACAATTGTGCCCTAAAAGAAACAACAAAAAGCGAGGCCCAGTCTATTACTAAGCGAGGGCCAAAGCAACATGTAATTAACCTTTGAAATAAAAATAAAAAAGTGAGGGTTAAATTTCACGTTTAATATTTATTTTGAAAAAAAAAAGTGAGAGTAGATCCTCACTAAACAAAATTTTTAAAACATAAAATTTCAGCAAAGTTTAACCCACGCAAATAATATGAAGAAATTTTTTTATTAGTAATCAATTTTAGTGATAAAAAAAATATTATACAATGACCAATTTAGATATCAATTTAAAAAATTAAAAATTATTAATTATTAAAATACTTATTATTATAAATAAAAAAGTATAATTGGTTACTAAATTAATCATTAATTAATTAGAGACCAATTTAGTAACTAAATCATTTTGGTAGCCAAATCTAGGTTGTTAATTTTTAGTGACCAATTTCCTTTGATAGCCAAAATCATGATAACTAATTTTAAAAACCAATTTAGTAACCAATTATAATTTTTTATTCATAATATAGTAATTATTTTAGTAACCAATAATTTTTTATTTTGTAAATTGGTATCTAAATTAGTCACTATAATGATTAACAATTTTTGGTCACTAAAATTAGTTACTAATGAAACATTTTCTTGTAATGTATTTTTTTTTTAAAATAAAACTTTAACATGGGCTTAATCTACACAATAAATTCGTTTTTGCAAAAAATAAAAAATTTAACCGTCATTATTAATAGTAGTGTACACACAGGCGTTGTCACGCTTATGTGTAGGTATTTTTTAAATATACGTAATGATAATGTAATGTTATTAAGTTAATATATCAATAAAATTATATTTATTAAAAATAAAGTGAAATATATCTGAATAGATGAGAGAATAGTTGTTGATAAATAGAGAAAAAGAGAAGAACATAAATAAACGATTTTATAAAAAATTTGTAAAAATAATATTCAATTTTCAAAAATTTAATAAATAATTATATTTTAAAGAGTAAAATTGATATTTTAAACCGTGCACATGAAAAAAAATCCTATTATATATATTGATATAGATTAACAAAAATTACAGGCGTTGTTCTCGCACATGTGTTATGAGACAATGCTGTCCAAATGTAACATCATTACTCAAAAACAAAACATTCAAGGTGCGTATGATCACCCAATCCAAATTAAAACGTTGCCAAGGTTTGAAGTTAGAAACCGTAATTTCTTTGACAGAATGTGGTGCTGGTGCATAATTATAAATGACTTTCAAGTGAAGGATACTTAAGAACTTGTTAGTCGTGTTAGCTTGCAGCAAGGGACTTTATTATAAAGTTTTAAACCTATATATATTTGGTTCAATTTTTAAAGGTAGGGATTTCATCAAACGTTGCTACAACTAGAAATAACATTTGACACAATCCTATCTCACCAATTTATGACATTACAAGAATGAAGAAAGATGAAACCAGAACAAGTCTCGTTCTTTTATGCATAATTCAGATAATAAACAACGGAACTATACTCATCCAAAACTATGTGTTAAGGTTGCAGGAGGTTTCAGATAATAGCGTTGATTCCTTGTAAATCAAGAGGATATATATGTAGATATATTATATTATTTATTAATAAGAAGTTAAAATATTACAAGAATAGGGGAGAATGAAACCAATTATCACATTGAAAGCTACATTATTTAAGTGCAAGTTGTGTAACTCTGGAATTTGGTTTCATATGCATTCTCCTTTATTCTGCATCTCATTATCTCTTTCAATATCCTCCTCCTCTTTCTCCGCCACCTTTTCCTCCTTTACCACATCCGCTTCCACTGCCACCACCGGCACCACCACCTCCTCCTCCATGGCTTCCACAACCTCCGCTTCCACTGCCACCACCGCCACTGCTTCCTCCCCCTTGGCTTCCACCCCCTCCCCAACCTCCACCACCTCCAATACCTCCCCAACCTCCACCACTTCCCCAGCCTCCTCCACCCCCACCCCCTCCACCACCTCCACCGCCTCCCCCACCTCTACCTCCTCCACCTCCACCACCTCCCCCACCTCCCCCACCTCCTCCTCCTCTTCCACTACCACCACCTCCTCCTCCTCCGCCTCCACCACCTCTTCCTGGGCATCCACCACTACAACCACCACCTCCTCGACCACAGCCAGATCCACCACCACCGTATCTGCCACCTCCTCTTCCTCCCCTTCCTTTACAATGGTCGGTACCATAATCTAACACGAGTTTCCTACCGCTCAAAACTGCAAAATCGCCACGTTTAGGATTCATGGATCATGTTTATTTCCTCTAACTACCATGATTTGCAAATATTCCAAGTAACTAAAAGAAAATGAAAGGAAATACTCACAGAGTCCCTGCTCGTCATCGCTTCCAGTAAAGTTTTCGTCAATTCCTGAAGCTTCACCAGCAAAATAACACACGTCAATTTTACATGCATTTCATGCACCAAACAATTTCAAATAGGAATGCATTTCTAAACTTTGATTAATCTTATGGCATCACAAACAAACATCGAGTACTATATTAGCACGTCGTTTCTTTAACAAATTCAATTAATTGACGAAAAAATAAAGTGCATTATCGATAACCTAAAATAAAGCTTCGAGAGCTTCGTACCTTTTCCCTCTTCTTGAGGTGGATCATCAGCCACAACCGCAGCGATGAGAACCACTGCGTATAGAAAACACAGCAGAATAAAAGGGTTGAGATTCATTTTGTTATTAACCATAACAACACTTGAGAAGGATGAAAGCAAAGGTCAGGGAAAACCCTATATATAGTGCAAGAAAAATATAAAAAAATTCATGCGAGTTAGTGAGCAGGACCACATCAGAATAGCAACATTAATATCTTTAGCTCTTTTTCGCGAACTTTTAGGCTTTCTCTAACTCTTCCATAAAAACCTGCTATTCTAAACTGTTACATTGCGCACCACCCAGGTTCAACACCAAGTACAATGTTTCACTACATTGAAACTCAAGTTTACTTCTAACTAAGAATCAGTTTCAGTTTCGCATTCAGTGTCATCGCCATTAAGAAGAACATTTTCTCCTTGATTTGATGTTTTTTTTGACAGCTTGAATACGCGAATTCATTTAAGATAAAGATGACAACCTGGCATGTCTTCTACGTCAGCGTTTCTGACATTCTTTCAGTCAAAGAAAGGGAAAAAGATTGGAAGATGACACAGGAAAGAAGGGTAGTTTCACGTATCATAACAGGCCTTTCTTTCATAGTAATAATTTAATTTATATATTAATTTAACGATTAAATATGTCCTTTCTTTAATTTTGATGAAAAATTAAAATTAGTTTTTATTTTAATTTTGATTCAATTTAATTCCAACTTTTAAAATAATATGAGTTTAATATTTTAAAAAAATTGTTTATTTGATATTTCAAAGATAACATTTTAGTTGTTAATAAATTTAACAAAATTTAGTTAAAATATTAAACACATTTCTAGAAATAAAAATTAAATTGATCCAAAATTTTAAAAAGAGACTAATTTCAATTTCAATAAAAGTTAAATTATCAAAAATATATTTAACCTTAATCTAACGTCTTAATTTAATATAACTTTTAATAATTACGGCTGTTAAATGAGTGTATTTTCAAAAGTTGGTGAGCAAATATCCTTTTACAATTCATAATCATATTTATATTCAAAAGTATTATATAAATTAAGTTTATACTTATTTATATGTTATAATTAGTTTTATTTTTAGTTAATGTGTGATTTTTAAAATACCTCATCAATGTTGAGTTATGTATATTGAACATATAAGATTAAACATTAATAAATGATTTAGTAGAATAGTAGAATAACGAGTAACACAATAAATCCAATAAACAACCAAATTCCACTAGAATAGATTCTAACTCATAACTATGATATTATTTAAGAAGTGAACTTTATATTTAACTCAACCATACAAAATTAACTTATAGGATGATTTTTTGACTCACTTGTATACTAGAAATTAACTTTATTTCTACTCAAGATAGGATTTTCAATCGTCTCAATGTATCATCACTCTTAAATATAACTTCATAAATTATCCGGTCCTTAATTAAAATTTTTAACAAATAATATAATTTCATTATTATTTTTTTTAAATAATTATTATCTTACTAAATTACATTGAAAACAATAATTATGAATTTCTTTTTTCACTACTAAAAGTTCTCATATTATATGACATTTTTCTTGAAAATTTGTTAAAAATATTTATAAAAAATACTTTTTTTCTGCTATTTTTTATAAAAATATTAATTGACAGCTAATTCATTCGTGAATAATTATTTTTTACAAAATTATAAATTTCGTAAATATTTCTTATAAAATTTGTTGTGAAAAATGTTTTGCACAAAATATTTAAAAACAAAATTGATATGAAATATGGTTTGTTTTAATAGTAATCGTACGCAGAGTCATTTGATTTTTCATTCGGGGAGAATTCCATAGAAAAAAACTTTCACGTTGCAAAATAATGATTTCTAAAAACTTATGTTTCTTTATATTATAACTAACTAAAATATATTCGGTGGGTATCTATTTTTAATAATAAAATATTAGAAAGAGTTTGAGAAAAATGTTGCTGATATTTTTCTTATATGTAAGACCCTTTAAACAAATTTACTACAAAAAATAATTAATTTTATCGACTATTTTTAAAAATATTAATATATAAAAATTATTTTTATTATTAATAAATTTTATAATTTTTTATTGTTATTCATTAGTATAAACACACATTTTATAATATTTAATACGGAAAATGAAAAATGAAATTTAACATTATATAAAAACTTTATCAAATATCTCTACAACTGCCAAATATATAGTAAAGGTTGCTTGTCCATCATTCTTCCCACTAAGCAATAGATGTGATAATAATAATAATGGTTATTAAATATTAGAGTAAACAAAGGCGTGATACCGCATGTGTCTATATATTTTTTAAATATGTGTAATATTATATTAATAGATGATAATATTGTAATGTTGTTAAGTTAATATATAAACTAAAATTATATTTATTAAAAATAAAGTAAAATATATAATAACAGATGAAAGAATAAATAAAGAATAAGAGAAAAAGCAGATATAGCCGATTTTATAAGAAGCTTGTAAAGATAACAGTCAATTTTTAAAAATTTAAAAATTATTATATTTAAAAGATAAAATTGATATTTTAAAATGTGAACACAAGAAGAGAAATCTCCTTTATATTTTGTTATAGATGTTAATGAGTCCACCAAATAAAACAAAATAAGGAAAATGCTAATTAATGTTTTAAGTATAGGTCAAAGTATAATTAATGATTTTTATTTTATCAATTTTTACATTAAAAATTGAAATAATTAATTTTTAGTTAAAATAATATAAATTTATATAACATATCTTATAAAGACAAAAATGTTTTTTAAAATTTATAAACAACATTTCTAACACAAAATAAATATTTTAAAATTTCTAAGATCTCTATTAAAATGTAAGACAATATATCTTTTTAAATTTGAAGAGTCTCTCATTGTAAATTATTGTCTTTCTAGAGTTCTCTGATGAAAATATTGTACTTTCATGTAAAAAATCCTTTATAATATCTTTTGTCACTCCTTCAAGTTAATTTTTTTATGTTTAATTATATTTTAATTTTTAGAAATACTAAAATATAATTATTTATTATTTATTTATTTTTTAACTTTTTTTATGTGCATTAATTAAATTATTAATTAGAGCTATATATCATTTGGGTATTTTTTGTCATTTAAATAAAATAAAATAACTTTTATGATAAAAGATTCATTTAATATTATAATTAACTACAAATTTTTATAAGGGTTTTGCTATCTAGGACACTGGTTAAGGATAATTAAAATGGATTGAATCATATAATATTTTGTGTTAATTATGATATTGAATAAAATCTGACATGATAACCATTACTGCAGTTTTATTTTATTTAAAGAACAATAATGCCCATAAGTATTACAGTTGTGTTAAATATTTTATTTAATATTCAAGAATAAAAGTTAAAAAATAATTAAATGATAAAATAATTATATTTTAATATTGCTAAGATTTGAAATATAATTAAACATAAAAAAGTTTAAATTAATAGAAAAACTAACAAAGAATAATGTTAAACATCTAAAAAGTAAAAAAAAAAACAATTAAAATATCAATTTGAGACTTCATTGAATCTCCTTCTCTAACTTCTCGATAACCTTTTGCAACATTCTTATTAGCTTAACCAAATATAAAAATCACATAAAATCTTTCAATATTTGAAATTATTAATTATAAATACATAAAGTTAATAATATAAAAAAAATCTAAACTTTCAGCAAAGATCTTAAAAATCTTAAAGTGTTTATTTTGTGTCAAAGTTATTGTTTAACAATCTCAAATGATAGTTTTGTCTATATAAATTCTAGGTTAAATCATTTAAGAAGTCCCCATTTTTGTTGCGAAATTTCAAATAGGTCCATTCATTTCTATTTGACTCAATTGAAATTTTGGAACATTCGTTGCAATAAATTCCTTTTCGTTAGTTGTACAAGTGTTAATTATGTGTCACGTGTCAGCATGTGGTTTTTTTTATATATATTTTAAAAAAATTAAATGTCACTATTGGAAGTGAAAAGTCTCAATGTAGTCCTGTATTTGTTATTTCGTCTCAATTTGGTCCTAATTTTTTTAAAACTGAATCAATTTTATCCCTATACCAAATTTATTTTTTATATAAATTTTACAATGGTATTATTATTATGATTGGTATTTTTAACAAAATTAAATTTATTTAAATGTATATTTTGTATTGAACTTTATTTAACCATTGTTTCAAATATTTATATATCAATTATAGACAAATGTTAAAATTGTTATAGCTTTTTTTTTTTAAATTTTATATTTTTTTTTATATATTTTTTTTTTTTTAAAAATTTATTATATTTATATATAAAATATATATATATATATATATATATATATATATATATATATAAATATTTCAAACAAAATTTAAATAAATATGAGTGCAAAATATACATTTAAATAAACTTAATTTTGTTAAAAATATCAACTATAATAAAAATACCTTTGTAAAATTATATAAAAATTAAACTTGATATAGGAATGAAATTGATTCAGTTTTAAAAAAATTGAGACCAAATTGAGACAAAATAAAAAATACAGGAATTACATTGAAAATTTTCACATCCAATAGTGACACGTGGCATTGCCACTGCCACGTCACATAGTCTCTGTCATGTGACACAATGTCAGATTGACACATGACATTTTTTTTATAAATTATAAAAAAAATTTAAAAAAAATCAAAAAAACCACGTGCTGATACGTGACACATAATTAACATTGTTACTGTATAACTAATGGAAAAGAACTTATTGCAACAAATTTTCCAATATAAGAACTCAATTGAGTTAACTAAAGATGGGGAGACCTACTTGAGATTTCACTACAAAAATGGAAGTCTCTGAAATGATTTAACCTAAATTTTATAATATGCATTTATATTATTTTAGTTAATGAACTTAATTATTCTTATTCTCAATGTAAAAATAATAGAATTAATGCGCATTAATTATTTTTAATTAATTTCTTAGATAATTAGCATTCTTCTTTTCATAATATTTAAAACATATTAATTATCCTTGATCATACTCTTAATTATTCTTAACTAGTATTTTTTTTATCAACGGGACCACAGTAATTTATCATGTTTAATGAAAACAGAAATATTGAAGTTCATGTAACAAGAGTATCGTTACTATTTGAGGAAAAAAATTTAAGGTGGACACCTTTTTAGGTAAGAAAATGAGATATCGACAAAATTGACAAAGTTAACAAATTTTTTATAAATAGAATTAAAGTAGATTAATTTTTTATTTTTTAATAAAAAATAAAAATAATATTTTTTTATGTTATTTAGTAATTTATAAAATTTTATAAAAAAAGAACTTTATTAATGTATTATTTTCCAGATAGATAATAAGTATCTGCTGACATGATTAGCATAATTTATGTCGCTCAAGTAATTGTAATTTATCTTATTTTTAAACATGATATTCCACACTAGATCCACCGCCACCAGATCGGCCTCCACAACTAGGCTGGTTGCAGCCACCCGATCCACTGACACCACCACTGCCAGGAGAACCACCGCTGCTGGTTCCTGATCCACCTCCGCCACCTGGCATAGCACCATGACCAGGCATGCTACCACTGCTAGTTCCACCTCCGCCACTAGACCCTCCACCACCACCACCACCCGACGTTCCCCATCCAAATCCACTATCACCAAACAACCAATTTTTATCGATACGATTACCGCCATTTTTCATTTTCTGAGCTTCACCTGCAAACACAAATCAACCATGAATAAATAATACTTTTATGCTGAAAGCTAAATGGCAATAGAAAATTTCCAATATCATAAAATATTAGGGCTTAGGCATATACATACCAAATATCTCAGGTAAATCCCTAGCTACCGCAACTAAGGGCATTGAAACAATCAAGGCCATACAAATAATTTTTCATTAAAAAGGAATGAGGAAAAGATTAAGAAAGAGATGGTGTGGAGCACTTAATTGGAGCACCTTTATACCCCTCAATCTCTGACTTGCTTAAGTTTTCATAATAAAAAAGTAATTGTACGAGCAAAGAAACTGCAGTAACAATGCTTGCTTGATGCTGATTACAGTATATTTTTACTGAAAAAACAACTTTTGACAACCCATATTTATTTTTCTTACGTCCATTTAAAAATTCCATGTAAATAAATAAAAGTATAAAATGAAAATGATTATGGAATGATAGTATAAATTTTAAAGGCTATTAACATATCATATCCCTATTTTGATCCGGTAAAGAAAGCACTCGTGTAACAATTCATCCACGTAAATAATAATATTATTAAAATTTTAAATTAAAAGTAAAATACATATAATAAAAAATACTATTATTTGAGTTTAAAGTAGGTGAGTCGATGATTCAAAATATGATGGATATTTTAAAAAAAAAAATAACTGGAGATACAACACCAATAAGATAAGAATTCAATCCAAATATAAGATATTGACCCACTACTTTTAGCGTAAAACCTTAAGGTTATAAGTTTATAGGTCTTTATCCTCATATAGTCTTCAATTTTCTCAATTTTATTCAATGCAGGACTTAAAGTTACACTTGAATTTTCAACAATCTTTCACTCAAGTGTGAGTCATTTCACATGCACTTCCCCCTCAAGCTTTTAAATTTCACAAAGTATGAGTACCCCTTATTTGTATTGTCATTCACATAATGAGACACACTTGCTTAACTCTCAAGAAAAATTTCGATATAGGAATTCATCTAAATTGATTACTAAGATGAACATTCCGCTATGATGTCAGTGTTGGATCTTTCAAAAAAAGATAACTTTATACAACACTTATAAAATATGAGGTCAACTCTCATATAAGATATTGTCATCACCTTCAACCCAAACCTGACAATAATTTATAGGTCTTTATAATTATTGTCGTTATACTATTTATAGGTGGGTAAAATCTTGAACAAATGGGTATTTGTTGTGCAATAAAATTTTTAAATGAGTTTTTATTCATTTTTATTATTTTATATTAATAAAGAGGGTTGTTAAACGTTTAATTTTGAAAAGCGGGTGTAAACGTATAACTAATCTAACTATTAATGGGCATTAGCTGTAAAATAAATAAAAAACACCAAAGTCAACTTGAAAATGCTACTTGCTTCATTTTAGAGTTCCTTTAACCGATAATAAATAGGAAAATTATACTATGACTACTAATTTTAATTTTTAACTTTCATCCTTTATTTCTTGATGTGACAGCTTAGTATAAATTATTGATTCTTTCAAAGTAAAAACATAATAGTACATTAATCAATGACTCACACTAAGTCACAATAAAAAGTCAAAGATAAGAGTCAAAAAATGAAAATCATAATATCATTATCCTGATAAATGAAACTTAATTCCTTCTCTAGTTTCTTTTATATATATAAATTATAAGAATAAAAACAAAACATTCAATAAATCATTAAATGTTTATCATAAAGTTTGTAAACCATCAACCGTAGTTTTAAACATTAAATAACTTCCGTTAAGGATATGTACAAGAATTGTACAAAAATAATATCCATTTTTATTTGACATTTTATGATAAAAAAATAGGAATGTTCACGAATTTATACTTTTAGGTTTCCAAATATATATTCCAAAAAAAAAAAAAAATCGTTTCACTAAAATGTAGCTAATAAGGTTCTCTTTAAGTCAAATTAGACATGTTCATAGCTAAATTAAAAAAAAAAATGACTAGAGACATTGTTCATGGCGAAACTATTGATTTCAATATGTATGACTCATTGTATTTTTAGAAATCGTAGTGATCAATATTTACTAAAATCGAAATTTTAAACACAAAAAAAATTGTGTTCAGAAGTGTCAAGGTTACATGATTCTAAACACAAATGACACAATATTTTACTTAGAATAAAATTATAATTCCTAATATATGAAAAATATTTTACTCATTTGTAACATTTTTTTCCAATAGAAAATAAATATTCGTTTTCTTATAGTATCATATAACTAAAATATGGGTTTTTTTTATTCATACTATTTTATTACCGGTTCTCAATCTCAAATTTAATTAAAGAAATTTAAAATTCTAATAAAATAAATAAATATTAATTTAGTCTACATAATATTACTTTTAATCTTGATTATTATAATTTTATTTGCATGGTAAATTTAATTCGAATAATGTGAATTTTAATTCTAATTTGAATGTTAATTTTGATTCTAATTTGCATGTTAATGTTAATTATGATTATAATGTCAATTTTACTAATGTTAATTCCAATGATTTATTTTAAATTAATTTAAATCTTAATTATAATAATCTTAATCTAATTTTAATAAAAGAATTAACTACTAACATGTTGATGGAGCAATGAATTTACACTGGATAAAAATAGTAGGATCATGATGACTTATAATGTGTATACCAGTGGCAGAATGTCTCAACAAAAACTGGTTGTGGTGTAGAGTGTAGTGATGCCACAACAATGAACTTGCGGGGTGAGTATAGTAGCCCCGCTTATCAAAACAAAAATATTATTTTAATTATTAAATTTTGATAATATTTTTAATATTTTTAGGTGTCATTTTTTAAGTGGTTTTCTATTTTTTTTTATTCTTAATATTTTAAAACTATTTAAAAAATGACATCTCATGTTAAGAGAAAGTTCTTAAAATTTTGTAGTCAAAATATCATTCTCCTTATAAAAAATAATTTAATGTGAGTAAGTTTCACTCTGAAATGAATAGAAGGAATAAAGTTAAAAATTATATAAAAATATATCTTTTTTATTTAATATAATCGTACATTTCTATTGTAATATTTCTTCATTTTATTTTTTTTCCTTTTCCATTCATTGGTTTATTCTCCCATATCTTAGAATCATCTTGTACATAACGTTTCATGGTTTCAAAGGCTTGTGAGAGTGAGATAAAGCTTCAAAAATTTTCCATTAGTTTGATGTAGCAATTGAAAGTTTATTTTCAAAATTTTTGTTTTAATAAATGTAACATTATTTGTTTCCGAAATAGTATTTTGTGGGCTGATGCATCAACCAATGAATTAGGAAAGTAACTAATAAGATATCGATCCAAATAATAAAATTTATGGTGTGATAAATTTAATGGTTAAACCTTTAAATTTTGCAACCTAGCAAATTAAATTAAGCTTTGCACTATAAGAAAAATATAAATAGTGACTAATTTTAAGATAAAATATATGTTTAAAGACCAATTTAGAAACCAATTTTTTAATTAGAGACTAATTTTTTTGGTAGTTAAAACCTAGGTAGCTGATGTTAGTGACCAATTTAGAGGCCAATTCATAATAAAAATTATTTTAGTTACTAATTTAGAGACAAATTATGATTTTTTGAAACTATTTTAGTTACCAATAATTTTTAATTTATAAATTAGTATCTAAGTTGGTTACTATTAGGGATGTCAACGGGGCGGGTAGGGTACGGGTAGTAGCTCCCCCATACCCTATCCGCTGGATAAATATTCGCCCCGTACCCGTACCCATATCCGTCGGGTACCCGTCTATTTTTTTCATATCCGCGGATATCCACGGGTACCCGCGGATATTTACAAAATTATTTAAAAAATAAATATTTAATCATAAATTCAAATAAAATAAAATAAAATACATCATTGTCATAAATTTTAAATAAATTTCAAACTAACTCAAGTTCATACAAGTCCAAA
>Ga0099822_1003239_pt1 | contig 20813 bp, 16 predicted proteins | sample CowpeawhiteBW_FD_76839 | JGI IMG/M metagenome (GOLD analysis project Ga0099822, IMG submission 76839) | Root nodule microbial communities of legume samples collected from California USA - Cow pea white BW | ecosystem: Host-associated > Plants > Roots > Nodule | place: USA: California | collected...
AGACAATGTTGCAAGAGATGGACATTGATGAAGTTAGTAATTTATTTAATATTTTATTCAAAAATAAATTACAATATAAATTGTCAGTGATTTTTTATTTGTTTGTTTTTCAATAATCAATCGAGAAAAGGAGACTTGTTGATCCAAACACTAATTATGATTAAATATTTATTTTTTAAAATATTTTTGTAAATATCTGCGGATACATGTGGATACCCGCGAATATGAAAAAAATAGACAAGTACCCGCATAATGGATACTCGACGAATATGAGTATGAATACGGGACGAATATTTATCAAGCAGGTAAGATACGGAGGAACTACTACCCATACCTTACTCGCTCCGTTGACATCCCTAAACATGATTGTATAAATTTTAAGATAGAATATCAAATAACTACTGAAATGTCAATTAATTAATTGTTGTGTCTATGTTCACTCTAACTAGGAGGATACAAGAAAATATGTCATATATGATAAGTGAAAAGAATCTAATTAGTAGTAGAACCACTGTCCCATCAAGAAGACAATTTTCACATAACTTTATTTCTTTAGTCTTTAATTGCTTTTCATGTGGTCTTGTCCTTCTACTAGTTTTCGTATTCGAAATTGTATTAAGTGTGTTTATTATATGTTTTCCATGTCTTCCTTCTAAATTTTATTTTATCTAAAAGTTTGAAATATATAATTTATAATATCTCTTCCCCCACATAGGTACAAGTATGTTTTACACTGATCTCTTTTGTGGATCTTGTGTATAAAAAACTTTCAATCATTTAACTAAATAACAATATAATGTATTTTACTGTTGTATTTATCTAAATTTATTTTTAAAGTTAATAAAAATTATAAATTTATAAAATTAAAAATTAAAAAATTAAAAAAATTAATAAATTTATAAAATTATGAAATATAAAATTTTATAAATTTGTAATTTTATGATTTCATAATTTTTTAATTTTATATATAAATTTATATTTTTATTAGCTTTAAGAATAATTTTAGATAAATATAATTCTTGAGATATTTTTGTATTGTGATAGTTTACGACTATGTATTATGTAACGATATATAAGTATAGTGACAGGACAAGATAACTACCAATAAAATAAATTAAAAATAAGAACTCAATTGTTAAAATTTTGAGAAATCTGATAGACTACAAAAATTTATAAATTTATTAGGATCCAAAACATTAAACCTTTAAATTAACATGTACATACTAATCTTCATTATTATTCCCGATTTAAAAAGTTGGACATTTCTTTTTTTGGATGAATTTAAATAAGATTAATTTATGTGAGTTTATTTATCTTAGATACTTGTAGGTTAATTTCATATTAGGTAACATTTGATCTTTCGGTTGATAAATTTTGAATACAAAAATAAAATCAATTTAATTTGTAAAAATTGTAAGTAGGTTCGAAAAAAAATTGAAGAATAAAAATTACACACATGAATTTAGAGAATTAAAATTATAAACATTTCATATTAAAGGGAAAGTGTAATTAAACTTTCATTTCAAAAAAAAAATAATGAAGATTAAAATTCGGAATTGTTAATAGATAAATAAAAAATAATATTTGTAATTTTTATTCTATTCAACACCGAGAATGATAAAGAAAAAAAAATGTAACAATCATGGTCTCTTTAATAAAGTCATCATTCAATACAATAAATAATAAAGGAAATAATTGATAATGATGACTACACACATGAGAACTGATACACGAAAATATCAGGGATATTGGAATAATATTATTGACATAATATATATAATATATCTGGTATTGATTATAATAATTAAAATCACAATTTTCTCTAACTCTCTCTTAGACAACTAAGGTGACTCAGTCATTCCAAATTTATCTCTCAAAATGTTGAACCTTACGTGTATGAGAGATTTGGTTAAACAATCTGCAACTTGATATGTTGTGGACACATAGGTTATTGTGACTTGATTTTGAAGCATTTGATCATGAATGTAGTGAACATCTATCTCAATATGTTTAGACCGAGCATGCATCACTGGATTGGATGTTAGTGCCTTAGCACTCAAGTTATCACACCACAAAATTGATTTTCTAGGCATAGGAAATTTCAACTCATCTAAAAGTGATATGATCCAAGTTACTTCTACTGCTAGGTCATCTAAAACTCTGTACTCTGACTCAGTACTTGTTCGTAACACCACTTTTTATTTTCTTTAGGCCCATGAGATTAATGTCTCTCCAAGGAAAACACATTGTCCTACTATGGATGTCCTATCATCTATGTTAGTGGCCCAATATGCATCAGAGAATACAGCTATATCAAGATCGGTTGAGGATTTGATATGAAGACAAAAATTTGTTGTGTCAATATTTTCTTTATTCCTTGCTAGTGATCCATGGTTAGGGAACTCATATATTGGTTGAGTTTGTTGACAGAAAATGTTATGTCTAGTTGAGTATTGGTCAAATATTGTAATGCACCTATAGTCTATCTGTATAGTGTAGGGTTATCAATAAGTTATCCTTTAGCAGTGAATTGTTTCCTTGTTACCATTGGTGTAGGACAAGATGAAGCTTTTTTCATATTAAACTTCTTCAGTAAATCTCTAATGTACTTTGTTTGTTTAAGGTACATTCCACTAACATCTCTATGTACTTTAATTCCCAATAAGTGGTGTAGAAGGCCAAGGTCTTTGAGAGAGAAAGAAATGTTTAATTGAATAATGAAAGTATCTAAATACTTATTGTTGCTCCTTGTAATTATTATGTCATCAACATATATGAGAAGGAGTATGATATGATCATTTCCTCTGAGAACAAACAGTGATGAATCACTCTTGGTGTTTTGAAAGCCCTATCTCAATAAAGTATCTTTCAACTTGTCATACCAATCCCTTGGGGCTTGCTTCAGTTTGTAAATTGCCTTGTTTAATTTGCATTTGTGGCCAGGCTTGGTTGAATTTGTATATCCTTCAGGTTGATGCATGAACACATTTTCTTTGAGACTGCCATTCAAGAATGCATTACTTATGTCTAATTGCCTAACCTCCCAATTTAAATGTATTGCAATGGATAGAATAATTCTTATTGTGTTGGATTTGACTACTGGATTGAAGGTTTCATCATAATCGAGACCCGCAGTTTGTTGAAAATCTTTGGCAATCAATCTTGCTTTCCTTCGTTCAATTGAGTCATCTGCCTTGTATTTAGTTTTAAAGACCCAATTGGAGTCTATGATGTTATTCTGCCCCTGAAATGGTACCAAAGTCCAAGTATGATTAATTGTTAGAGCTCTAAATTATGCATCCATGGTTGCTTTCCATTTTGGACTGAGTAGAGCTTCATTAACATTTTCTGGTTTCTTGTCTTCTGTGTTTGTTTCTGACAACCCTATATAGGGAAGTCTTGGCTTGTAGATCCCTATCTTGCTTCTGGTTTGCATCCAGTGTGTGTTGTCTTGCTGAGTTTGTTGGTTTTTTTCTTCTAGTGTTTTATTTACATGTGAGGTTCCCTCACCTGCATGAATAAAGTCATTGAGCGTTGGTTGATCATCATTGATAGCTAAGTCACCGAGAGTTTGTTGCTCTTCATTGAAAACTAAGTCACCTTCTTGATGATTCACCTCCCAGTGAGTTTATTCAACTATGTGGGCTTGTAGTGGTACTTGCAGTATAAGAAGGAAGAACAATAGGGATTGTTCCTGTCAGTGTTTTTAATGAATTTTTTGTGTCACGAAAGTCATCATGGAAAGGAAGAAAGTGATTCTCATTAAAGACCACATGTCTTGAGATGAAAATTGTGCCATGAGAGTTTAGGCACTTATAACCCTTGTGAGATTTGTTGTATCCCAAGAATACACATTGTAGTGTGGAATTGAAGTTTGTGTTGATTGTATGGTTTGAGGCAAGGATAACAGACACAACCAAACGACTTTAGAGCATCATAATCAGGTTTCTTTCCAAATAACAATGAAAAAGGACTTTCATTTGGGTTAACTAATGAAGGCAATATGTTGATGAGATTAACTAAGGTAGAGAAAACTTCCTACCAGTAATGTAAAGGCATTTTAGCATGTGCCAAAAGTGAGTCCTAGTTCAGTCACATGTCTATGTTTCCTTTCAGCTCTACCATTTTGTTGAGAGGTATACGGGCAAGACATTCTAAATTGAATTCCCAATTCAATGGCAATTATTTGGACAAGTTTAAACTCACCTCCACGTCACATTGAAGAGCTTTTATCTTCTTTTTAAATTAGTTTTCAACCAGACTTTTGAGTTGAGTGAAAGCATGTATTGTTTGTATTGTTTCTGTTTTTTTTAAAAGAAAAAATCTGAGTAAACATGTTGTAATCATCAATGAAAAGAACATAATACTTAAAATTAGAAGGAGATAAAATTGGGGCAGGTCCCCATACATAATTTTGAATCAATTTTAAAGGTTCCTTAGCATGAAAGGAAGAGGATTTAAATGGTAACAAGTGAAGTTTTCCAAATTGACAAACTTCACAAAATGAAAATTGATCACGTGATGATGTCTTGACATTGCAATTCTTCAGCACCTTTTCTAAGACTTTATTGTTGGGGTGTCCAAGCTTTTTATGCCAATTCTCCTTTAGCAATATGTAGACACATGAATCTTTATTGACTTGGGAGTTGACACTTGAAAGTTGGTATAATCCATCTCTAAGTTTCCCTCTTAGTAATATTTTCCCTGCCAATTTGTCCTTCATATAACAGTAGTTTGCATAAAATTCAACAAGGGCATTATTGTCGATAGTTAGCATAGATACACTCAACAAATTTTTTGTTATTTTTGTAACATATAAAACATTATGCAAGTTGAGGTTATTCAATTTGGTTGTGCCCGAGGCCAATATTTTAAATATTTCACCATTTCCAACTAAGAGTGAAGAAGTCGTACCATTGTTTTCATTGAGATCTTGAAGTTTTTCATTTTGATGGGTCACATGATTGCGAGCTCCACTATCAAAGTACCAAAGTATGATTCATAACCATGATTGTGGTAGAGGGAGGCTATGAAAGCACTATGATTTTCTCTCTTGTTATTTTCAGCATTATGATTTGAACTTGTGTATGACTTATCATAACGATAAAAGCAATTCACTGCTATGTGTTCGATCTTGTTACATACTTGACATATTGGTTTAGATCTACCTCTTCCTTTACCTCCTCTAAAGTTAGAGCCCCTCCAATTACCTTGTGTCCCTGGTTTGTTGCTTCTAAAATCAGTTTTGGTTGCAAGGTTTGCTGAAGTATTCATTGAAAGATTATTGAAATTGTTCAACTGTTCTATTCTGCTTTCAAAAGCCAATAATTGGGTTTGTAGATCAACCCAACTAAGGTTGATTTGATCAGATAATTTGACCACCACCGGATTGTAATCAACATCCAGTCCATTCAGCATTTGAATAATCAAATATGAGTTGGAGATTGGTGATCCTGCGAACATTAATTTATCAGCAAAGTTCTTCATTTTGATAAGATATTGATCCATCTTCATTTCTCCTTTGCGAGTGTTGTGAAGTTTTAACTTAAGGTAGATTGTGGTTTATTTTGTGTGTGCACCTGCTAGGCTTTTGAGTTTCATCCCAAAGTTCCTTGGAGGTTTCACAATGCAACAACTATGTTGCAATATCAATGGCCATTAAATTTCTTAGCCACGCTAGGAGAGCTTGATCTTGTGCAATCCACTTTTCATAGTCAGAATTGGTTTTTTGAGTTTTGTCACTTGTCACTAGTGACAAACGGTTTTGGACATTCTTGTATTCATAGTATGTAGCCATTAAGTTTGTAACCTCTTATCAATGGAAGAACTAGTCTAGTGACTTCCATAGGAGATAGTTATTTATGTTCAACTATACAGAAACAGTTGTGGGTAGGTCATTTTTATGATTTGTGTTGACTGCAGAAGACATCATTGGATCGAGAGCCTTCAAGCTTAAGAGCTTTGAAACCAAGAAAGATAAAATGGAGGAAAGGAATATTAGGGGTGAGCAGGGGTCGGGTTGGATCAGATTCAGATCCAACCTGCCCCATCCGACGTAACCGATATTTTAAATTTAAATATCCATTCTGACCGGTTAATACATCAGTTTAATACGAATATGGATTTATTTAGACGGATTCATTCGGGTGGGTTGATGGGGTTAAATCAAATTAATAAAAAAAAATTATGACTAAATCTACAACAAAAGTTTGACAGAAACACGTTACAAATTTCAAAGAACAACTAGAACAAAAATGAAAACTACCAAAAAAAACAAATCTGAAGCTTGAAGCTCCAAAAAAAAAAGAACAACAATGAAACTTGAGACTCCCAGAATAAACCTACAACAAAACAGACAACAAAGAAACAGAGGTACGAGTTGTTCCGTCCTTTGATATCAAATTTACATCTTCCTTCAAAACAACAACCAACAACCATTTTTATGACTCGTGGTGGCTCGCAATGACTCGCAATGGCTCGCATTGTAGATCTGCTCCAGTGAAATCGCGTTGTGGTTTGGGACAAATCTGAACGTCGTCTTCCCCAAACATAAGGGTTTTGATCGAATGGATGAAGAAGATATTTGATGCTTAGAGAGAGGGAAGAGATAAACTGCGTGGAGGCGAGGGAAGCCAGAGGAAGATCACTGATTTGGAGATGGAAGTATCATGACAGTGAATGATTTTTGTCTGAGGAAGAGAAGTGAAGCGGCAGAAAATGAGGAAGAGAAGTGAAGCGGTAGAAAATTAGGGTTTGAAATGAAAGTTTTCATTTTATATTAAATATATGGGGCGGGGCGGGTATCCATGGTTTTAAGAATTAAATATTGAACCCGACCATGTAAATCCATCTGGACCCGAAAAATTTTATTCGATTTAACCCGATCCATACAAACCGACCCGCACACATGTTTTTCTATTCGAGTAGAATGGTTTCGGACGAGTTAGGATATTTTGCTCATGCCTAAGGAATATTGCCGTGCATTTTTGTACATTCGTATTGCAGGTGTTGTGTTACAACATAATCATAATCTCTTTAATAAAGTCATCATTGAATACTAATAAATAATATAGAAAATAATTGATAATAATGATTACACAATATCAACAAAATATCAAGAATTTTAAAATAATATCATTGACATAATATATTTGGTATTGATTTTAATAATTAGAATTATAACTTTCTTTGACTTTCTTTAACTCGATTATCCCATGACAAATATAATTTATGGAACAATTTTAAGAATGTTAAGAGAAAATCATAAAAATATACTTGAAATAGATACAAATTTTAGAAGAATAACAGAATAACTAACTAGAACGTATAAAATATAGCTCAAACTATGAGTAAATTGAATAAATTCTAAATGCTCTAGCTAGAAACGTGGGTATCGTACCTAAGTACTTTTGCTTGCAACTTTATATAATAAAAGAATAATCAGATAAAATGAAAGAAGTAAATAAACAATATTTTGATCAATGTTATCACTTCATGGATACAATACATTGGTTTCCTTATTTGTCTTCTTACTGAACAAGCTTAAAGTAGTGATTAACAAAGATAAGGTAATACTAATAATACATATCCTTGTATTGCGAACCATTCAGAATGATCAATGTTCGTGTAACTCATGAAAGGCCTCTTTTTTTTTTTTAATTTAGTTTAATTATGGTGTTTTTAATGGCAATTCGTTTTTAACCAAATCCAAAGGTACTTTCTTTGGAACTTCATCTTTAACCAAATCCGAAGGTGTTTTCACTGGAAATTGATTTTTAACCCAATCAAGATATCCTCCTCCCATGTTGGTCACATCCTTAAAACCCTGTAAAATCACGTTAAATTAATAAAAGTTAGTATTATGATAAAAAACAATAATATTCTAACAAATAATTTTGATAATTATAAGAAAATAAAAACTATTTAAAAAATGTTACATCATATTATAAAAAAAATAATCAAAATTTAATTATTAAAAAATCATTTTCCTAACAATTAAAACTCGACAACTTAGAACAAAAACATGGAACATAAAGCAAACGAATGAAAAATAACATGGATCAGAAACTTGTGAAGTTTACTAATACTTACTTCTGTCAGAAGATCACTAGTTGCATACACAGATCGCACTCCACTTTGACAACCCTGTAATCCAAATTCATTTTATACCCACAAAAAAAAATGTTAACGTAATTTTGCATTATGAATGCGTTTAACTAATTATTTTACTGATAGTATATATCGTGCCGTTAACATATACTAGTAATTTTTCATGTTATTAAATAGTCATTCAAAAAAAATAATCATGAACTGTATTTTTAATTTCTTGTTTATTAAAACTAGTTATTAATAAATTAAAAATATAGTTTACTTAAAAAAGTATGTATCAGAGATTGATTAAAAGTGATAAATGAATGAAACTAATTTCAAAATCTTTGACTAATCAAATTTAAATATGGTAGTAAACGTAGATATAAAACAAGTTTAAGCATGAAAAGGATAATAATTAAACTCAATTTTTTTATTAAGCATCGAAGAAGAAAGTTACCACGATGATGCGATCTTCTTTCTTGCACGCTGATAAAACCTCCTTCAGAAACTCCTGGTTCTTCACCCTACCTGTTCTCCAAAATCACAAGATTTCGCATTCTAATTATAGAATTCATTTTCAATTACCACTAAACAAAGAACATTCATATCCCCAAAAGTAACAAATGTTTTACCTTCTGGTGTATTAAACATGTACGGAATGTTAATGATCTTCTCAGCATCCACATGCCCTTTCTGAAACTCTTCCACCGTCCTATTAATTACAAAAAATAAACACGATTTATGCATAAACCCAGAAATTAATTTCAGTAATTGATTTTCAACCAACAAATAAAAAGAAAAGAAAAAAACAGAGCTTTTTATTACCTGACATCGAGATAAACATGACCGGTCTGGATCAAACCCTTGGTTGCATGAACATCAATGGTGACAACCTCGGATCCCGAGCTTCAGAAGGCCAAAACAAAAAAGGACAGATATTGTAATCCAGAAGGGAAGAAAGACAACCACACACAATTTGTTGATAATAATTAAAAATCATTAATAATAATGATAAAGTCATTCAGTGACTCTGAAACTATGTATTAGGAAAGTAAAAACGAAGGGAAATGTTGAAGAGAGTGGTGATTCTGAAACAAACCTTTTGATTCCAATAGAACCCATGAGGGGAAGTGGGTGTTGTTGAATTGGTAGCGTGTGGTTGTTGAAAGAGGTGATATTTATAGGGTAAGGAAGAAAAGTGAAAAAATGGAGGGAGAAGATTTGTGATTTGTGGTGGTTATGTTGTGTATCTGGACCGACAATGGTTTTATGATACAACAACTGATATTGTGTTTGATAATGTAAAGTTTCCAACACTAGTGGATGGATAGGTTTTAGTGAAAGAGATTGAATTGAATATATAAAATAAAAAAGAAAATAGAAAAGTGATTGAATTGGGTGACGCGTCAGATTAGTAGCAGGGTGTGTCGGATTCCATTTTACCATGCTTCCCATTCCTTTCAAGATAAACTAATTAACTCAATCTTTTATTTATAGAATTTAAACATAATTCAAAAATATTTACGCATTAAAAAATTTACAATAATTCCCACAAATTGTGATTTTTTTTTTTCGGATGTAATATATTTTTAAAAAATTAAGTAACTACACTTATTTTCTTCTTCAAGTCACAATTTAAGATTCACGATGCTGAACTCTGAACTTTGAATTTGGTTCCTTCTCGGATTCTCCGGCTATTGATTTTTAAATTTGAATTTTATAATTTAGTTTTAATTTTCTTTTATGGAGTATTGGTATATTTTGAAAATTATGTTTACGTAAAATTATTTATTGTAAAACGTTAAATTTAAAATAATAAAATAAATAAGTCGAATGAAAATCAAGAACTTGAATGATACAAAATACAAATGATGAAAAATTCAAGTGTAAAATGAGAAATTCCATAATGAGTTTAAATTAGTAACATGAGAATGTTACAAATTTATTTTTGATGAAGGTTTTATATCGATTGTGAAATACCCGTCGAAAATAATTCAAGTGTGAGTCAAAAGTTTCACATTAAATAAAATAAATAAAGTTAAACATTATATAAAAATAAAGACCCATAACACTATTATCTTAAGGTTTTAGGATTAAAGTGGTGTCAAAGATTTTATATGTGTAAGACTTATGTTATATATATGCGGACCAGAATCTTTCAATGACTATGAAAGTAAAAACAAGGGACTCACCCTTTAGGGGAAATTATTATAAATAGTTTAAGTGTGAGTCAAAAGTCTCACATTTGATAGAATAGACAAAGTTAAACATTATATAAGAATAAAAACTCATAACACCATTGTCTTAAAATTTTGGGTTAAAGTGATGTCAAATGTCTTATATGTATAAAACTTATGTCATATATATGCCGATTACAATCTCTTAATGATTATAACCTTATAACCCTTATGAAAAAAAGTAATGAGAAAATACAAATGGTGAAAAATTCAAGTATAAAATAAGAAATTTCATAATGAGTTAAGATTAGTAACATAAGAGTGTTACAAATTTATTTTTGATGAAAGTTTTATATGGATTGTGAAATACATGACCGATACAAATATTTATTGATAATATAAATTATAATTTATCAATAGATTTATTATTAATGAAAATATATGTCGATAATTTAAATTTTAAAATATTTTTGTAAAATTCATCAATAAGTTTGGTTTACAGGAGAATTATTTCCTTTGGTAAAAATACATGTATAGTTACGAAAATTTTTACAGTGCATGAATAATATCAAAAAAGTAAAATAACATCACACACATCAGGATGCACATTTGCACGCAGGCATGCACACATATGATGCATTGGAGATTAATCAAGAGGGAACTACACAAAGGTGTCAAATAACAACAAATTCTCACTTCTATATTTGATTTGGACACTTAGTATGATTTAACTTGATTTGAACCTATTTTGATCTAACTTTAATTTAATTTGACTAAATTTGACTTAAGCCTAAGATGACTTGACTTAGATTGATTTAAGTTTATCTTAATCAAACTTTATCTGACTTAAAATTAAATTTAACATATAATCAAAATTTAGTCTAGCTTAATTTTAATGTAACCTAATTCAACTTGTCTTCTCGTTTAAACTAAACTCAACCCTTACCTATCCAACCTTATCTTGTTAGATTTAAATATTTGTATTTTTTTCTCTCATCCTTAATTCTCATTCTTAAAATATTAAAAATATCCTACCGAGTTTGAGAAATTAAAGCATTAAAATTGTGTTTGATAATGTGCAAAACAATTTCCAATTTGCAAATTTTTTTATAAACTAAAATTATTTAAACATTTGGAGATTAGAGATTCCTTAGGGAGTTTATCATATCCAATATTTTTATATCATATCAAATATTTTTTATAAGTTAAAACTATTATAATGACAATTAAAAGGAAATGAACTATTTAAATTAATTGTTATTTATAATATAATATAATTAAATATTTTAAAATAGAAAATATTAACTATGTTTGTCTAGAACTTTAAAATTGATGTTTTTGAAATTTAAAATAAAGAAGAGCAAAAACAAAATTAAAAGAATATTTTTGTGAAAAAAAAGAATGATATCTTTTTTTTTAACACAAACAATGATAACTATAACTGAGTTAACAACATTGGAAACAAAACCTAAGAGAAGAAACATTAATTTGATTTTCCTAATATTGGTTGTTACCGCAACCCACCAAAATATGTAGTTGAACCCGAATTGAGGTTTGGATGGAAGGAGAAAACGCTGCAATGGCGCCACTGCCAGAGGCTTTCCTTCACTTCCTGGAGGCCAATGGGCTTGATCCTTCCCTTTACACTGCAATCGATTCCACCCCAAGATACATTCGGTAATTCCAATTCCACCCTTTCTACCCCTACTTCATTTCTGCCTTTCAATTTCACACTTTTTTTCCTATTTATATTTTGTCTTGGAAGGTTAAAACCTGGTTGTGAAGCATGTATTGAAGAGGTTGAAGCAGAGGTTAAGTGCAACCTCGAAAAACTAGAGTGGTTACCGGGCTTTTTCTCTCTTCCACCGCACGTTCAAATTGCTGGCTCTAGGGCATACCGAGAAGGAAAGGTAACTGATCAAGGAATCTTGCTTTGGCTCTTCATACAACAGTCAAGTAAATTTTAATGCAAAATGTAATTTTTGAGAAGCAAAGTTTGTGAATGTCTTTTTGTTTAAAACTTGGCTGTTGTTGGATTTCCTCTGAATCAGATATATGGAATTGATGCTGCTTCTGGAGCTGCGGTTATGGCTTTAGAAGTGTCACCCGGAGATCATGTCCTCGACCTGTGTGCTGCTCCTGGTAGATGTTTCTTTCTTTACTTGCTTGTGTTTATAAGTCTCAAATATAAGCAAATGTTAACTGTTTTTACCAATCTCAAAATACCCTTCATTCAATGGAGGTTTTGTTGTGTCAATGACTCTCTTGTTGTGTTTTTGATGTGAAGTTCCAAGGAAGTGTGATGCGGCTAAAAAGTTTTGTTTTTAAATGAGATTGATACAATTGAAGGATGCTAACTATCTTTCTTAATTAGCATGAGTTTATTTTTCCTTTTTCTATATGAGACTAGAGGGAGTATTCTCTTCTTCGTACTGTTGCAAAACTGAATGATTTTGAGATTAAGATTGCTTTATTTCGGGAAGAAAATGGATGAATGGCTATGTTTCAATGATGCTTTTACGTGCTTGTTTCTTAGCAGGATTCTGTTTTTAGTTGAAAGAGCAACATTGAATGTAATTGATCAGTTTCCTAGAGAAACGATTCAATATTGATCATAATTGTATTTGTAACAATTTTATTTTCAGGTGCTAAACTTTGTATGATATTGGACCTTCTTGGTGATTCGGGCTCTGCGACAGGAGTAGATGCTGCAAGGCATCGTTTGGCCGCATGTAGGACGATGCTGCAAAAGTACATGCTTGGGGATCAATGCCGGCTTTTTGTTGCTGATGGAACATCATTTTCAGTTATTCCTACCAGATCCCGTTCTGACTGTGAATCATGTAATTGAAGTTTAGTTGTTATAGAGATGGTTCATCCTGGAACGCAATAAATTAAATTTTATATTATATTTATTATTCAGTGTTGCTTGTTTTTGAAATGTTTTCTTTCTATCAAGTATCAAACAGGTGAGTCTGGATCGGAAGAAAGAGTGGATGTGTTCAAGGAGTGGACATCTAGAAGACCATGGAAAGAAAGGAAAAGAGCTGCCAAAACTGGTTCTCCACAATTGATGTCTAGCTCTCAGCCTCCTGAACTCATTTATTATGGACATCGTTCTGGGGTTGTTGGTCTTACTAAAGGAGAATTATTTAAGACTTTATCTGACGATGAGCTTGCAAACCATGGCTATGACAAGGTAACTTATACTTCATTTTGAATTTATCTTGCATAATTCTTTGCTTTCAGCAACCCTGAATATTTTATTATCTGTTGGGATTTGATGCAGGTCCTTGTGGATGCAGAGTGCACTCATGATGGTTCAATTAAACATATTCAAAAGTTTGAACATTGGGGTTGGAGAACTCTTCAACGCCGTGTGTTAGATGCTGAGAGGACTGACGACTTACATGCTCTTCAGGCAAATGGCTTTATTCTCTTGAGCCATTACTACATATTCTCTACCATAGAATAGTTACTGGAACAATCATCATTAAACTTTCTCTCTCACACATATTCTAACACACTCCCATCATTAAACCAGTGCAGGATTATTTACTGTGTTAGTGTCAGGCATTAGCTTTGAATGTTTTCCCTTTTTGATAGAAAGCCTAAGGGGTATTGGCACGCCAATCATAAACTGAGGCACTCTTTAGAGTATGCTCTACGTAATGCCTAAAACATTTGTGAAAATCTCTGTGGGTACATAACTAAATTGTTGAGGAAGAGTTCGGGTGATTAAGATGATTAAACTAGCTAAGTCTGCAATGCTACCTTTAGACCTTATAGAATATAGTAGTGAATCAGAGATAACAAGGAATGTTTACTTATGCAAAACTAATAAAATAAGAAGAAAGCCTTCATTAAGAAGGCCTACCAATTATGATCTTATTATGTTACTCCATAAACATTGTATGTCAACGACTGTATGAGCATCAATCCATCAAAGCATATTATAACAAGAGTATACGGATTTTATTTAAGTTGGAACTTGTAAATAGGACATGTCTCATTTTCAGTAATGTGATTGCAAACTGGTATTATTTCAGTTGCATTGACACTAATTTAAATTTGTTTGCCATATTTAACCCAAAAGTATGTGAAGAAGATATTGTAGATTGTTTCTATTGCCATGTTTGGCATAATTCAAACATGAATGCCGTTAGTCTTAGATTTCACCTTAGTTTAACGAACATACCTTTTGTGTTTGGCCGCAGCTTAATCTTCTCACCAATGGTTTCAGACTGCTAAAAGCAGGAGGTTCCCTTGTCTACAGCACTTGCAGGTAACCTGATTACTTTGTAATTTCTTCGGCTCTTTTTAATACAATCAGCACACAGGTGCCATATCATTTGCTAATTTTACTGACAAAATACCTTGTCGATTAGCTTGACTGTTGCTCAGAATGAAGATGTGGTGGAACAATTCTTGAAGGAAAATAGAACTGCTGGTATGATCTTCACCCTTCAAATTATTTCCAGTTGGTGAAAATTATGTATGTATCATCGAGTACTTCCACTGGTCCATGTTTATTATTTCGTGGTATCCATTTTCATCTAATCACATCCATTTCAGTAATATGGTTAGCTTTTGTACTATGCTTGTTTCTTGTCAAATGTTGTGTGCTTCTCTTGTAGACATTCCCCATTCTTAGATGCGTGCACATATTGCCTCTATCCTGAAGCCTTTAAATCCTCTTTCACCCAACCTGCTACTTTTGTGGTGGGAAAATTTTCTGCTCGAATGTTGTCATAGTTTTACAAAATTATCAACTGGTCTGCTTGATCTTTTGCGATATATTTCTTATTTCGGTGGACACGGTTAACTTGCAAAAGTTTATGCAGGATAGGTACTAGTTAGTACTGTTTAAGTTAGGATGCTTCTGGATATCAGAAATATTTTTTGTATTCACGGTATTGCTTCATGTTTTGGCAGTTGAGTTATGTGTTCCTCTATGTTTTTGCATTCTTATTTCAATCTACAGAGCTGACAGAGATAGATGCTGCCAGAAATTGGCCTTGCAAAGGTGGATGCATACCAAAAACATGGCGATTTGACCCTTTGACATCACGAACCAGTGGCCTCTTTATAGCGAAGTTCACAAAATTAGTCATTTGACATTCTAAGTTAGAAAATATTCATTTTAAATGCAAGGATTGATGAATTTTTTTCTTGTTAAAGGTATCCTTACAAATAGTTCTCCAAATGGAAATATGAATCAGTAACCATAGCGTTTGACATGCAAAAGATATGTTACCAAAGTCAATTTGTTTCCATTTTAGACATGTTAGATAATTTCTTTAAACAGCTAGGGAGGTTTGAGTAGTTGAGTTGTAATATTAACAATAGAAAGTACTTACACTTAGCCTATTTCCTTTCTTGTTCATTTCATTTATAATGGAGAACTGATGGAAATTATTTGTTTCTTTTATCACATTTTTCAGTGGAAAATTTGTCATGTAAGGGTGCAATATCTTGCATTATCTATCTAAAAGGCTTGTTAAGGAGTATTGAGACGTAGCATACTAAACTATTTTTTATCCAAATGGTCAATAAAATTGAAGAGAGGGATGAACTGAATTTTATTTTATTTTATTTTTCTACAAAACAAATTTTTCCTAATAGATTTTCAAAAAATTGAATTGGTCTAAACAATATTAGAGTAAGTGCAAGTAGAAGTAAATTCAATTTAAATAATTAAGGAAAATAGAATGGTAAAAAAATTGTATCAAATTTATACGGGTTCAACTGTAACACAACTCACATTGTGTCCTCAAGGTTTTACTATTATTAGATTAGAGTTTTATCAAAATTAATTTTAATATATTTAGGTTTGATTATTTCTCCTAGAAACTTAAGAGTTCAGAGATTAATCTCTTATGAGCTTCTTATTGGGCTTTTGCATCTTGCACTTCCATAAGTGCTAACTCCACCCCCACAAAAAGTTTGAAATACCCGTTTTTCCCCTTGGCATTTTCTTTGAAAGTTTCGCCTCTTCCACTCACAGTTATCTTCCGCTGCGGTTTCTCTCTATTGGTGAGGTTCAAAGTAGAAGTATTTATGATTAAAGTTCAATCAAATCCTTTTTGATTAAGAGGTTGCATCTTTGATCAATACTGATTAAAGTTTCCTTACATGGTTTTAAATTGCTATTCATGATCATAATTGCGACTACAATAGTATTGTTGTGATATTATTATCAGTTGTAACAACTTGTAACCCAGTGAGAAACGATTATGTAATGTTCATTATGATACGTTTGTAAGCGTATACTAAATGTGAAACTACTGAAGATTGATGTTAGTATGATCATTGTGTCGGTAATTAATTAACACTAAAATTAGAGCTAAGACATGACCATGTTGAAGCTTGGTATCATTAAGACAATATGTGCCTAATATTGTTTTGGATTTAAGGTACCATAGTTTCGTGAAAAATCATATGATTTGTTTGGCTTGATCGACACTTTTAAATCACATGAGTACTTATTTTCTTATTGGGTTTAATGTAAATGACTAATCAACTAAGTGAGTAATATTGTAAGACATGTGAAAGTGAGCTAACTCGGCTCACACGAGTTGGCTCACCATGAGTCGAGTTAAAAATGAGTGAATCCAACCCGACTAATTTTATGGTGAGTCAAAAATTTTGCAACCTGACTTAACTCATCACGGGCTGGTGAGCTAAGGGTTGGTGAGTTAAGTGGGTTAGCTCACTAACCCATATAAAAAAATATTTATGTATTTATTTCTAAGTATTCAAATATTTAAATAATTTTTTAAGCAACCCATAAGATAACAATCAAAGTAAAATTAAGAACCAATGTCTTCATCGTACTCACCACCAATCTATGATGAATTATTTCCAAGAAAGTGTTCATATCGTCCAAGAAAACATGACTAATATTACACATTTCTGTCATGTTATTCAACAAAATATAAATAAAAAAATACACATTTTTGTCATGTTAATTTAGAAAATTTTGTTTATAAGACACTTGTTTGAGTAATTTACTATAAAGATTATAGTTGAAGATTAAAGTATCAACGTATATAATTTGACAATCAAATTAATTAAACATTCAAACTATTCAAATATTATTGAGAAATATTATAGCATTTAAAAATATGAGATTGTGAACCTATATAATTAGGGGTAGTAAATAATTATTAAAAAAATTTAAAAAATGTAAAAAAATATTAATGGGTTAAGTGGGTCAACTCACTCTCAACTCAGCTCGAACCCGTTTAACCCATGGATTAAGTGAGTCAGGTTGAGTTCAACCCACTTTTAAAAAAAACTAACTTTTTCTCAACCCAACTCAGTTCAAACCCATGGTGAATCGGATTGGCTCACAGATTGAAATTCATTTTTACATCTCTATATGTAATCAAGAGAAAGGTTATATAGTGAAAGATATACTTACAATTGTGATTTAACACTGAGTGACTTTTTGTGAATGAAAACTTAATTAGATGTTTTTATAATGAGAATATATTAATTAGAGAGTGATTTCTAAAATATTTTTATAATTAAAGATACACAATTAGTTTTTCAAATGTGAGAGAATTCAAATTCTTTTCTAAAACTTCTTATGATTTGTAACTAATTATGATCAATTTTATGATATTTTAGCCTAAATAAACTATTTAGGTTATTGCTACCCGAAAAAAAAAAACAGAATTCCAACAACAAAAAACCTCAAAAGAAAAAATATGATGGGAATTTAGTTTATCGCAAAAAAAGAGAGTATTTAAACAGTAAAAGAAACTAGTTTAAAAAAAATTGATAGTCTATTCACGTCAATAAAATTAAAAAGTGAATGCCAAAAAAGAAAGTCTGAGTACTAGTTTGAACCTAACACATGGACCATAATAAAAGGTGTCCAAGATTAATAATCAGTAAGCTAATTTTGTCTCACACATTATCAAATGTTTTTTATTATCTAATTATAATCTTTAAAATTTATAAGACATGAAGAGTAACACTTCTTGAGGACTTGCTGTTAGGGATGGAACGGGGATGGGAACAAATTTCATTATCACATACCCAACTTTAATTTCATCTCCATTTCCATCGATAACAGATATATTCTCATACTCGTACCTATTTTTTTAATGTTTTAATATTAATTAATTAATTTTTATAAACTAATAAAAAAATTTAGGTAAAAAATATAATATCATCAAATATTCAATATTAAGAGAAAAATTTTATATCAAATATTTAAAAAGAAATTATTATTGTATACATTTGAAATTAAAATACCAAATAAAACTTCATGAGAACCAAAATATTTATTAATTTGCAAACATTAATGGAACCTAGTTGATAAAATTTTAAAAATATTTTTGAAAAAATATAAAAGGAAATTAAATATTCAAATTAAAATATATTTTAAATATTTTTTTACTTCAATTTTCTAAGTTATGATGAATCTCTTCTTTATACACTAATAAAAGTTATAATACATCATTTGACCAAAATCATGCAAAAAAGAAATATTAAACTAATAATAATAAAATTTTAACATAAATTTTGTATCTTTTGAACTTTAATATATATTGGATGGTGATAAAAAAAATCATGACAATTACATTAAATTTTTTATCATAGTAAATAAAATTTATTTATACAATTATAGTGACAAAAGTACAGTATGATGGATAATAAGTTAGAAAATAAAATATAATTATATAAAATATATCAAAATAATATTCTACATTATAAAAATAAACAATAAATAAAAATATTAAAAAAAGATCAAATGTGTGTTGTAGAAATAATTTGACAGACTATTGAATGAAATCACACAAAGGAAAATAAATGTATAACTAAGGGTATGATAAGATAAAAAATATCTAAGTACAAAAACTTTTCAAATATAAACATAGTCAATGGTTAAGAAATAACAAAAATTATTTTAGCGACCAATGAGTTATTGAAACGAAACAAAAATTAATAATAATAGAGTAAAGAAGACAAATTTTTTATATTACTTAGTAAATGAAAGGTTTATGCTATTAAACATTTAAATCGATAGGGTTAAACATTCTCATGTGAAAGGAAAATATATAATAAATAAGAATATAACAAAAGAATAGAAATATTCAAATTTGAGACATAAAAAAATATTTAATTGACATACATCATTTGAACATAAATAATTGCATAAAGGTTATGATAAGATGAAAAATATATTGGAGATATGGGAATGAAATTCATGACAAACCAAAATTAGAAGAAATAAAAAAATAGAAAGTCTATAGTAATATATATGGTTATTCATTAATTGTGAATATTTTAATAATTTAAAGAGAACATGGATATTAGAGCTGTCAAAATGGGTTGGAATCTCGCGAGTCAACCTGGCTCACCACGGGTTCGGGTTGGGTTAGGTTGAAATTATTTTGCAAATTTCAATATGGGTTGATTTCTGACCCGACTTATCTAGACCTGACTCATCCGGGTTGAACCCGTGGTGAGCCGGATTGGCTCACCAACACGCAGATAAAAGGATCTCACAAGTATTTTTTTATTAAGTTGGGCTTTACATTTGGGTAATGTTAGGTTGTGTTTTTAGGCAACACATAAATAATTTGTATTTTGTTGTTTTGGTTTGTATTTTAATTTTATTAAAGTTCATTTAGATTTTAATTAGAATTATAATTTAGTTTTGACTGAAAATTAAATAAAAAAATTGTATTTTTTTTAATTAAGTGAACCTGTGAGGCAACCCGTTTAACCCGTCAACCTGTGGTGGGTCGGGCTGGATTCGAATTTTTTTGGCTCGTTATAAAGTGAGCTGAGTTGGGTTGACTCACTAAATCATCAATCCGTGGTAGGTTGAGCCGGGTCGGGCCGGGTTACCCATTTTGACAGCTCTAATAGATATGACGGAAACAAGTATTATGGCTAGGTATGGGGACGAGGATGGTTGAATATGTACATCCTCATACCCAATTAAAAAAAATCGGAGATTCTCCATATCCAGTCAATACAGAGATTTTCTATCAAATCGGAAACGGATTTGGACAATACCCACGTAAATAAATTTATTTGTCATTTCTACTTGTTATATGTCAAGGCAATGAAATTCAATCATAACTTAATTTTTCAGAATATGTATAATAATAAAAGTTTGTGTCAATTTATATACTATAATTTAGTAATTTCACAGGTTGATGTAAAATTTTTAATACATATCTAATATTAAAGACATGGGATAGAATGTTCATAATAAGAACATCAAACATAAAAGTATATAAAGATATAAAAATGGATGTTAGGATAGGTCCAACTAATATTAATTATAACAAACTCTTAATGACTCTACCATTATATTAACATCATTTAAAGCTGATTCAAATTTTAAAACCAACTCAATATATTAAGGTTTGCACTTCATTTTTCTTTATATATATATATATATATATATATATATATATATATATATATATATATATATATATATATATACATATATGAATAAATTATATTAATTTTTACATAATTATATATTATATAAATATATAGTAAATATAC
>Ga0099822_1003241_pt1 | contig 20807 bp, 14 predicted proteins | sample CowpeawhiteBW_FD_76839 | JGI IMG/M metagenome (GOLD analysis project Ga0099822, IMG submission 76839) | Root nodule microbial communities of legume samples collected from California USA - Cow pea white BW | ecosystem: Host-associated > Plants > Roots > Nodule | place: USA: California | collected...
ATGCAAACTTGGTCTAGACTTTTGTAATTGGGCTTGAATGGACCCAATTGCAAAAGCTAGATCAATTATGACCCAAAACTACTTCTAGTAATTTTACAATTTATTTTTAAAACATGGCCTAAATAATGGGACCAAAAATAAAGTCTAATCTTATGTCTTGACATGTCTCTTATTATTGGGCCTTTGATTCGACTTGGCATTGAGGTGCATGTGGGCCATGGAATGGGCCTTGGCGTTGGCCTAAGCTATAAGCGTTGTTGGGTTCACATCACTTTCTTTTCTTTTTCTTTAAATTTTTTTTTTCATTTTTTTTCTTTTCTTTTCTCATTTCTTTTCATTTGTGAGTAGAGAAACAATAGTTTTCAAGTCCGACATAAAATGTACAAATGAGAAATCCATGAACAAAGCATGTGTGCGCACAACCCCACTTATTGTGCGCAACCCCACTTAAAAGAAAATACATATTCCCAAAACAATTCCAAAACTCCAAAATTTCCTAAGGCAGGATGAATCGCGGTTTTTCAGGCTAAAGGCTTGTAATGAGCTAGAAAACAATGAAAGGGTATGTAGGCTCAAAAAGGGCTATCAACAAAAACAGTTCAAGGTAGGCTCATCTGGCTATAGGCTATCGGAACAAAATTGCCTAAATCATATCCAAACATGCATGTGAATCAGAAAAGCATCAGAAAGAGTTAAGCCAAGGTTACTATGCAAGCATTCAAGAGGCATATATCACACAACAAAGAACAGAGAGTGGCTCAAATCCTCACACAGGGTAAAACAATTCAAAAGCAACTTGACATGTAAAGAGAAAACAAGGATATCAGTCCACAAAACAACCAACAACTCATCCTCCAAAAGTGAAGTGAGTGTCCCAAACAGAAAACAAAAACTTAATAAAAGTGAAGTGAGTGTCCCAACAGACTCCTCACACACTTCAACTACATATTGTCTCAATCTGACTTAAACACAAAATCAAACAATCAAACATCAGCAGATAGGCCTGGATAAATGCAATAAAAGTAAGGAAGGAGAAAGAAAACTCCTTGAATCATGGTGAAACAAAAGTGGGGTAAGCAGGGAAGTCTCCTCCATAACAATATCCACTAGAGGAGGGTTGTTGAGGAATGACTTTTGGAGGGAAAGGAAGAGGGATGAGAGGCGCAACAATAGAGGTGAAAGGCATAGAGGGCACCCTATATATGGAAGGAACAGCTTCATGAACATCACGCTTTCTCTGAAGTGTGGCAGGGTCAACTTTCGTCTTAGGTGTAGGCTGAGGAGTGGGAACTTCAATCTTCTTCTTCCCAATCTCAATGTCATAGCACTCAAATTTCTCGGATTCTCCATTGTCTGTGATGACAACTTATCATAATTCTAAGCTTGTGCTTGGTTTAACTAAGTGGCCATCTGCCCCATTTGATTTTTCAAACTCTGAATTGAAGCTCTAGTCTCCTGTTGGAATTACATATTTTGAAGGGTCATCATCCTGACTAACTCCTCCAATGAAGTAGAAGATGAAGGTGCAGTAGGAGCTGGGGTGGCAGCAAGAACAGGTGGAATTGGGGCAGGTTGTGCAGGTGCAACTCTTTGTTCTTGGTGAGAAAGTGGCTGCACATTTTGAACTTGTTGGTTTTGCTGTTGTTGTTGGTTGTCCCAACTCAAATTGGGATGATTTATCCAGCCTAGATTGTATCTGTTAGTGGACTAATCATGGTTCTATTGGTGTTGCTCGGGCAACCTATTGTTGAAAATGTTGGCAACATAAGCTTGAGCGTTATCAGAAGGTGTAGAAGCCATGGCCTGTTGCAAGGCGGGGAAAGAATCTGTGAAATGATCAACTAACGTGCAAATATCACAAACTCTTGTAGTAGAAGGTGTAGCTCTTTGATTCGCAGCAAGTTGGTTGACTAAGGTGGTAAGAGCATCAATCTTGGTCTCCAACTTCTTAGTGTACTTTACAGCTCCTACATCATGAACTCCCCTAACAATAATAACATCATTTCTTGCACCAAATTGTTGAGAGTTAGAAGCCATGTTCTCAATCAATTGCCTTACTGCTGCTAGGGTTGAATTACTAAGAGCACCACCACTTGCAGCATCAATCATGCTTTTATCCATATGGTGCAAGCCTTCATAAAAATACCGAAGAAGCAGATGCTCATATATATGGTGGTGGGGGCAACTAGAACACAAATTCTTGAATCTCTCCCAATATTCGTAAAGACTCTCCCCAGACTGTTGCTTGAGGCCAAAAGTCTCCTTTCTTATGGTTGTGGTTCTGGACGCAAGGAAGAATTTGGCCAAGAACAATCTCTTCAAGTCATCCCAACTCATGATGGACCTGGGTGCATGGTAATACAACCAATATTTTGCATTGCCCTCCAACGAATGAGGAAAAGCCTTCAAGTACACATGATCTTCTTGTATATCTGCGGGCTTCATGGTGAAACACACAACATGGAATTGCTTTAGATTCTTACACAGGTCCTCACCTACAAGACCATGAAACTTTGGCAACAAATGGATTAATCCAATTTTTAAAACACAAGGAACTTCCTCCTCAGGATACTGAATGCACAATGAGTCATAAGTGAACCCAGGTGCAGTCAGCTAACTCATTATCCTCTCATGAGGTAGAGATTGAGCCATGTTATCAGTATCAAAATGAATGTCAAAATGATTAGAATGCACAATATGCTCAAAATGATCAAAATGCACAAGAATAGGAGTATCAGGTGAAATAGGAAATGTCACAGAATATGCAGGATGCACAAATGGATTCCTATTATGCCTAACTCCTTTGTGGAATGTTCTATCAATTTCAGGATCCAGTGATTGTAAAATACCAGGATTCCCCCTAGTTATGCACTAATGAACCCAAAACTGTAAAAATCAACAAAAAGTCAATGAGGGGTAAAAATGGCATAAATTGAAGTACCTCGGATTGGCTTGAAAATTTTGGACAAAAATCCTAAAACCATGAACAATTGTCACACAAAGTTTGCCTATACAAATAAAACACACAAAGTTTGGCTAAAAATGGGAAAAATATTAAGAAAAAATGAGTTAAATAGGAAAACAACTTCGTTTGGGGATTCTTAAAAGGCATACCCGCCTTGTGGAAAGCATTGCAAGAAAATTAAATTTTACCTAAATCGACATAAAATTTGCCTGTTTCGATAACCAAAGCAAAAGTTATGGTCGTTTGAAATTTTGCTAAAATATACACAAATTTTTCACTATGAACACTATTAAACACTACTACAATGACTCTAACAACAACACACACTCACTGAAACATAAACACTGCAATGGTAGTACTTAAAAGAACAATAACTTCACAAAACAATGCACATCAACTTCAACCACACTTAACCCAACATATAACAAAACAACACACACACACAAAACATAACACAACACAGAACAACACTGAAAATAACTTTGACTGAAAACGTTGGTCCTCGGCAACGACGCCAAATTTGATCGAGGTCGAACCCGACCAAGTAAAACATGAAAATAATAATATATTTAGAATTGGTTTAAAAATAATTTCATAAATATTTAATAAAAAAAGTCAATATTAATATAAATATCAATACAACATCTATACAAATAATAAATTTAGTCTCAATTTAGAGACAACCTTACTTCATTTAAAAACAAGAATTGAGACACAATTGAATAGAAAAGACATATATAAAGATTGAATTAAATTAAGATAATGACAATTGACACTGTCTTGCGACGTGACATTGGCACATGAGCACACCACGAGACTTAACTTGTAGACAACGAAATATTTTTGCAAAAAATAAAAAAATAAAATAAAACAACTATAAACTCAAACATAACTAGGATGGCAACGGGGCGCGCCGAGGACGGGTTTCGCTATCCCATACCCATCCCCATCAGAAAAATTCATCAACATCCCCATATCCAAATCCAACAAGTATCAAGCTTTTGTCCCATCCCCATCCCCACCGAGTAACGAGTATATACTCGTACTCATACCCGTACCCACTTTCTTACTATTTCAATATTTAATTAATTTTTTTTATAAAATAATAAAAAATTACAGCAAAGGAAACATAATATTATCAAATATTCAATATTAAGAAGATGATTATTTCTTCGATATCAAATATTTATAAAGAATTTATATTATAACTGTATACATTTCAAATTAGAATACTAAATAAAATTTCATGAGAACCAAAACATCTATTAAATTTACAAACATTAATGAATTCTAGTTGATATTTTTTTAAATATAAAAGGAAAACAAATATTCAAATTAAAATATATTTTAAATGTTTGTTTACTTCAATTTTTAAATTCTAATGAATTTGTTTTTTACACACTAATAAAAGTTATAATACATCACTTGATCAAAATGATGCAAAGAACAAAATTAAACTAATAATAATAAAAGTTTAAGATATATATGGTATCTTTTGAGCTTCAATATATGTTGGATGGTGATAAAAAGAAATTCATGGCAATTACATTAAAACTTTATATTATAGTAAATAAAATTTATTTATACAATTATAATAATTTTCTTACACATTATTAAAAGTTACATTATATAGTTACAATACATTACTTGGTCAAAATAATACAAACAACAAATATTAAACTTATAATAATAAATTTTAATAAGTATATTGTATCTTTTGAACTTCAATATATGTTTGATGATGATAAAAAAAATTAATGGTAATTACATAAAAATTTTATATTATATTAAATAAAATTTATTTATAGAATGACAAAATTACAGTATGATAATGAGTTAAAAAATAAAAATTAATTATATAAAATATATCAAAATAATATTTCATATTATAAAAATAAACAATAAATAAAAATATTAAAAAAATTATAGAAACAATTTGATAGACTATCGAATGAAATCACATGAACAATGTAACGTCCCATTTAATTAATGAGCGTAATTAAAAGAAATGCCACACACAAATAGTACAACAGCGCAATCATGTGGTCCTTAACACAACCCCTACAAAGCTAGGCACACCACGATGTCAACAGAAAACCAGATGAAAAGTCTAATAGATGAAGATAGAGTAATAAAGCATAAAGCAATACATTGGTCATAGCCCTAAAGAAAGCCCATTAAGAAATTAAAGTCCAGGCCATGAGGACTATGCAGCGGAACCATCACCTCCCTGTTGCCCACGGGTGTTCCTCGCATCTGCTCACATCAACAAGTTGATGATCATCGCAAAAGAGAGTACCACACAGCAGGACACACAACAATAAAAGTAGGGTAAGCTAGAGCACAAAAGATTTCATCCATACAATCAAATATATTTTCACAATCTCATATACACATATCAACCAAGCATGTTATGACTCCTCAGATAATACACTAAGACACGACTCGACTCATCCGGATACGTATAACCTGGTTGGATTCAGCGGATGCTCGCACTTGTGGTGGATACCTCTGCTCACACCCGAGCTATGTGTTACAAGTGTTACAATGAATCAATTTCCCTCACCACAAGGTTAGCCCTTAATGAATTTCAGGCCTCCTACTACTCTCACCACAAGAGTTAGTCTGCTCTAGATGAGGCTAACTGACTCCTTAGAGTGCCAGGATGCAACCTTACCTTGAATCCTTACCTAGTTATACAGATGGGACACCACCATGGACACCCACTAACAGAGGCCATGGAATTACGTCCCGACCACTGAAGCACGACCCTAAGACCCAATCTAGAGATCTCAAGGATTTATGCATTGACTGTCGACCAAACGTATTCATTCAATCAAGAAAACCCATCATGCATATATGTATTTACACTATAACGATCGTTATAGTCAATCTCTTTCGCATCCCAGCTCAATCAATACCAATTCATGTTTCATACACCATTCGTGAATATACCATTCCTACTCATCTCATTATCATGCCACTTTAATACCAACCTCCTCATTAAGGTCACATGCTAAGTTCATGCCAAATCCATCATTTACAATCCATGAATCACATCACTCATGTAGGTTTATTTATCTCATGCATTTAACACAATAATTAAATCCAAGCAAGCATAAACCATTTCAGATTCTAGAAACAACCACACAATCACACTGCCTCGCCCAGCTCCTTGCTCAGGCTGAAGGGTCTCGCTCAGGCGAGAGGCTCTCGCTCAAGCGAGCCCCCTTCGCTTAGGCAAGGGCTCGAACAAGGGAAATAATAGCCTCACGCGGGATCTCGCTTAGGTGAGACCCCTCTCGCTTGGGCGAGATGCTCGCTCGCTTAGGAGCAACGTGGGTCGCCTGAGCGACCGCTCGCGTGAAGCAGCTTGGGCGACCCTCTGTTGATCTCGCCTAGGCGAGACATGCTCGCTTGGGCGAGAAAACTAGTGCTCACCACTGTTCTCTCGTGCACAAATATTCAACAGGTCGCCAAATGGCTCAAAAATATCATACACAGGTTCGCATCAACACCCCAAGCATACTAAATCGGTAAAACAGAGGTACAAGTAGTATAACTCAAAAGAAAGGGCGGACCCTAGCTTCCCGTACCTGGAAAACGTTAGCTAAGGCTTTGATACTCGAACAGTGAAGGACAATAGCTTAAGGAACAGTTTCGCGAACTGAAAAACAGTGGGACAAATTCAAAACGAGCTCATTAGAAAGCTCTAACTGAGAACATAAGGAAGAGACGAAATGAACATAGAGCTTGAGTTGGGAGAGAGTTACGCAGAATGGAAGAATGAGACTGAGCTTGCTTGGATATGGCGATTCCAAACTCTAGTAGAGAATGACGACAACTGCTCTAAGGGATGTGAGAAATCTGTTTTCACGAAAAGTGAGCACAAGTTAGGGTTTGGGGTACCTTAGGTCAGAAATTGGATTGGGCCAACTTCTTTAGGTCCAAAAGATTGAACAGCCTTTAAAATAAGATGGGCAAAAACAATTGGTCCTTACAAACAAAACAATTTAATTAACTTTTTTGATATTTATGACAATACTTTTAAAATCCCAAACTTTAAACTAAATAAAATAAATGTAAACAAATCCAAATTACAGTGGTTTAAAAAATAACAAAACAATTTACTTAACTTTTGATATTTATGACAATACTTTTAAAATCCCAAACTTTAAACTAAGTAAAATAAATGTAAACAAATCCAAATTACAGTAGTTTAAAAAATAACTTCCCCGATTTTTATGGATGTAATTTCATAAAATAAAACATAGTCAAGAATACTCTTTTATAGTGTTGGTAAATATAGGAATAAATATTTCCAATTTTATATTATTTGAATCCAAAAGGATACCTTGAAAGAAGCTTTTCAGGGGAAAATCGACGTACAAAATATACCCTGACCATTTAGTTTATCATATATATATATATATATATATATATATATATTATATATAATATAAAGAGAATTATGAAATGTACTCAATTAATAATATGAGTCTATGAATTATGGATATGAAATTATCTATAGATAGTATATTATTTCTTTTTGACTGCGTTATATCACCGTATGTCTTGTAACAAATAACCTAAATTAATTCCCAATGGTATAAATAGATAACCAATTTATCATATTAAATTTGGTGATACACATGTATTTTGATTAATATTTATATTATTATATAAAAAAATTCCTTTTTAATTTGCATATTTTGTTTTAATTATACTTTTTTAGTAATTTTTAAATTAAAATAATAATTTTACCAAGTTTATCTTTTGAATAACATTTACTTTTAAGTTTAACTGTTTTTTTAATTTAAAATCGTTTTTTTTTCTAAATTTAATTATCTTTTTTTAAACTAAAATAACTATTATAATAACAAAACTATATGAAAAAAATATTACCAACAATAAGATTATGAAAATTATTTAAATTTACTTTTATAACTATAATAATAAGTTTATTATTAAAAAAAAATAACGAACATTCGCGTAGATATTTTCTCAAGTATTACAGTAAAGAAATGAGCTAACATATTCTCATCTCATATTAAAAGCGTTTTAAATTTTTGACGGGATAAATTCTGTAAATTAATGACAATAAAATTTCCAGATTAGATAAAAAGCAAAAAAATCGGAAAAGTAAACTTTGCAATTTAATAGTGTTTATATTTCATATAACGTGTATTTAAAAGCTCCACCATAGTAAAATGGCAAATGTTGTGATACCCTAACTAAGTGAAAGAGAAGTATACATCACTGTGCCTCGCGAGCGAGCGGGAAAATCTCACAAACAACTCCCAACAAAAATTGGCGGGAACTGGTTAGCCTTTCACTCCACACTTCTCACTCTTCCACCGCCTCTCTCTCTTCCGATTCCAATGAGCAACAACGCCTCAAGAAAGCGGGCGGCGTCGACGGTGGCGCCACAACCTCCGCCGCCGAAGCAAGCCGTAATGACTCAGGAAGAGGACTTCATGGACGAAGACGTGTTCATCGACCAAACCCTTGTTTCAGAAGACGAAGAGTCCATCATTCTCCGCGACATCGAGCAGCGCCAGGCCCTCGCTGCGCGGCTATCCAAGTGGACCCGTCCTCCTCTCTCCGATGATTACGTCGCACAATCTTGTAGCGTCGGTGTGTATTTTCCGTAAATTGTTTTCCCTTCGCCTAGGGTTTTGTTTTCCCCTATCATTGGTGGAGTTTTCTTGGTTTGTGCTCTGAGTTTCTTTGTCTGGCTTTTAGTTTTTCAGCAGCTGGAGATTGATTATGTGATCGGGGAGAGTCACAGGGAGTTGCTGCCGAACATGTCTGGACCTGCTGCCATTATCAGAATATTTGGTGTTACAAAAGAAGGTCTGTTCGTGTTTATGCTTTATTTATGTCACAAAATTTGGTTTCTCAGACAATAGGAGATAAAGATTGTTGATTTGTTTGTTTATAATGTTGCCCGAGCAAGTAGGGAAGAAAGAAAACCTGAATGACCCACGCAACGAACTGTCTCCAGTTTTAGAAATTTGTAACAATAAAGAGAACTGTAGTACTTGATGATGCGTTTGAGCGTTTCTGTTGGTTTTCTATCACTAAGTCAAGTGTGGTTTCGGCTGGTCCAGTTTTTAGGGAAAAAATGTCGGCACTGAACCAGTACGTTCTTCTAAGTGGAGAAATGAGCAAATCATTCTCAATTGTTTTGTTTCAGTTCTGCCAAGTCAGTTTTAGGTTAACCACTTTTTCTTATATAAACACTAAGTTGACTTCACTTTTTTTACATGATCCACTTATCAACAAATTGCCCCTATGTCTTATTAAAAGCATAATCATTAGATATACATAAGCAATTAATTAAAAAGTTTCATGATAAGTAGAAATCTAATCTATGAATATGTTAATGTTGGGCAATATATGCATAGATAGCGAACTACACAATTTTAGTCTGGCTCCATAGCTGAAAGCTTGAACAAACGATATATGCTTAGGAAACCAAACTTATTATTTGAGTTTGTTAGATCTCAACCTAGTGCACAAATAGTTTGTTTGATTCTAGACATGAAGTAATGAATGTTTCAGAAAAGGGGAAGTAACTTATATTTTGTTTGTTTGTCAGGACACAGCGTTTGCTGCAACGTTCACGGCTTTGAACCATATTTCTACATCTCTTGCCCTCCTGGAATGGGTCCAGATGATATCTCTCATTTCCACCAAACACTTGAGGTATGTAGTACCTAAAAATACAATTTTTTGTCTGGTTTTTAATTTAGAAAGGGAATAGGGTTTATTTATTTAACTCACAGATTGCTTTAATTACTTGTTTTTGTCATCTTTCAGGGGAGGATGAGAGAAGCCAATAGAAATAGTAATGTAGGAAAATTCGTTCGCCGCATTGAAATGGTGCAGAGGAGAAGTATTATGTACTATCAGCAATCTGATTCTCAGCCCTTCCTCAAAATAGTAGTTGCACTCCCAACAATGGTTGCCAGCTGCCGTGGTAAACTTCTATATTTTCAACAGACATTCTATTCTCCAATATATTAATCATCTTGTCAAAAAATCGGAAGTTTAGAATTACTTAAATTATGGTTAAGCTGCATTCTTGATTCTTATGGCCTTATCACACACTTTTGGTTAAGTGTTTAATCTTAGCTTCATGCATCTTAACACTAGTGTGTCTACTTTTTTTGAAAGTTGTTTGTCGACATTACTTCACTTGTGAATCAATGTTTCTTACCAATATTTCAAAACTGTTAGGTATTCTTGATAGAGGTATTCAGCTTGATGGTCTGGGAATGAAGAGCTTCTTGACTTATGAAAGCAATGTACTTTTTGCCCTACGGTTCATGATTGATTGCAGCATAGTTGGTGGAAATTGGATTGAAATTCCAGCGGGGAAATATAAAAAAATAGTGAAAAACATGTCTTATTGTCAGTTGGAGTTTGATTGCCTGTATCCTCTTTCATGTGTTAATAACTGGGTTTAAGGGTTATGGGAATACCAAAATCTTTATATTGTTCTGTTCTCCCCTTAACAATATTATAGGTATTGTGATTTGGTTAGTCATGCCCCGGAAGGGGAATATTCAAAGATGGCTCCATTTCGCATATTGAGTTTTGACATTGAGTGTGCTGGTCGCAAAGGTCATTTTCCTGAGCCTAGCCATGATCCTGTTATCCAGGTCCTTGCCTTCCCTTTTTTCACCTGCAAATTAGTGCATAGTGTTATTGTTTTTGATATGAAAATTCTCATTTCTTTCAGATTGCTAATTTGGTTACTTTACAAGGAGAAGACCAACCACTTATTCGTAATGTGATGACCCTTAAATCATGTTCTCCTATTGTTGGTGTTGATGTGATGTCATTTGATACGGAAAGAGAAGTCCTGCTAGCTTGGAGGGTAATTTCATTGTGCACATGTCCATATTTATACTTATCAAGCAAAAGAATTTCAGAAACCCCCCAATTTTTATTTACCACTCTCTCTGACTAAACTTTGGATATGCTAATTAAATAACTGACATCTTGCATGTTTTGTTTCATAGGATGATGTTTTGTAGCTCTTATAACTTCATCAATGGTTAATGCTATTAAATATTTTTTGTTTCTTGAACTTGTATATCATGAGTCAATTTGATATTATGTAACTGTTGATTGAATTATAACTTTTTCTTTATTTCACCCTTACATTCTGATGGAGGTGTTCTTTTTCTTGCAGGATTTCCTTCGGGAAGTGGACCCTGATATTATTATTGGATATAACATATGCAAATTTGACCTGCCGTATCTTATTGAGGTGCTGACTTGACTTTCAAACAGTACGCTTTTAGAGTTGATAAATGGAAGGTTTTTTCATTTAAAACAAAGGTTTCGTGCATGTTGTTGGGTTACTTATTTAATTTATTTGTTATTTTCTTGGTTTTTAGAGAGCTGCAAACCTGAAGATAGCAGAATTTCCAATTCTTGGCCGTATTAGGAACAGTAGGGTTCGGGTGAAGGATACAACTTTTTCATCAAGGTAAAGAGATTTAGTCTTCTGTCATGTACATGTTTCCTGTCATTATTTGATAATAGTCGTATTCTGCTGGGTTGTTAGGTTTTGTTAGTTTCATTTTAATGAATATAGAATTTTGGATTTCTAAAGCAATCTTGCAGTTTACGTTCTTAGTGAGTTTTGGAATTACTTTCTCCTTTTATTTTCTGATTCTAAGTCATTTGACTATCTACCTCATTGATACTTGATGGTTTTGTAGGCAGTACGGGACCAGGGAAAGTAAAGAAGTTACAGTAGAAGGGAGAGTTCAGTTTGACTTACTCCAGGTTATGTCAATATTGTTTTGTTTAAATTACCTTGTGATTGACACTCTGAGTTTATTGCTCAACAGGTTTTTTTGTTATGTTTTCATTTGCAGGTTATGCAAAGAGATTACAAATTAAGTTCTTATTCACTAAATTCTGTCTCAGCACACTTCCTTTCTGAGCAGGTAAAGTCATTTTTTTGACATCATTTCAACCATTATTTCCCCCCTTTATTGTGTATTGGCACAATGCTAAGGCTATTGCCTTCTGACCTGGAGATGATAAGTTCAAATCTAGAATGCATCTCTTCTTGGGGTATAAGGTTGCATACATCTACCCTCCTTGGTCCCATTAGGTGGGAGCCCTGTTCATTGGGTCACCCTTTTATTTTTTCTTCCTTTATTTTCTGTTTCAAATACATCTGGGAAGTGGAATCTGTTAATGAGATTTGGATCCTGATTGAAAGTACAATTAACGTCTTTATATTTATATGTAAACGTGGTACCTGTCTATGTATAACTGTCTATGTATAACCATCGATGTAGTTGCAGATTTACATGCATAAACTCATGATTTGATATGAGCACTGGTCATTTCAATTGGATTGCAATGGGGTTGTAAAATTTACAGACATGCTTTTCAGTTGGTTCTTTTATTTGGTGTTTGTATGTTTGCATGTGTGTCTATGCTCCTTTTTTGCATTTTGACCTATTTATATGCCTAGCATAATCTAAGCAGCTTCTTTTTGCTGGAATCTCGTCTTTGTTCTTGGATGTTAATATTTTATAGTGCTTGTCAATTTATTAGCTTAGTAACTGCATGTTCATATAGTGCAGAAAGAGGATGTCCATCACTCTATTATATCTGATCTTCAGAATGGAACCGCAGAAACTAGGAGGCGCCTTGCTGTGTATTGTTTGAAGGTTTGTTTTCTGGTTCCTTTGTCCTAGGATGCTTTATTGCCACTTTTTATTTAAGTGATTGTTGTCTAGTTTTTTTCTTGTTTCCTATCTAGTTCTCACTGTTCAGTAAACTTTACAGATATAAACATAGAAGTTGGCGATATTTACTTGGTAATTCAGTTGATGACGAAAATTATGATCTGACTGCAGTTTTGGTTTGCCTCTTTTGTTAGTTTTATGGAATACTTCTGTTTGGAAAGGATTTTCCATGTTATTTGGTGGCCCTGGGCTTTCTGTTGGAAAGTTGTGAAGAAGGCTATGTTTCATCTATCCTTTTGATGTTTAGCAAATAAGGTTTTTTACCACTTAATTTTATTGGCCAAGTTATTACTTAAGCTGTCTGTAACTAATTCTAACCAACTGATGACAGATGTTATTTGACATCTGGTGGCATATACAATGGCAGTAATATACCCGTAAAATTTTCAATAATTTTTTTATCCTATTATGCTTACTAATTTAGCTTTGAAATGTTTTATTGTGCATGGTTCTTGTTTTTTTTTGGGTGAATTGCTTGTGGTTCTTTACCCTATTAAAGTGTTGTGTATCAGATATGGTGAATCCATTATGGGTATTCTAAATGTGAGAGAAATCGACCATTCAAAATTCATACTCTGCTCGTCAATGTGCAGGATGCATATCTTCCTCAGCGGCTTTTGGATAAACTGATGTTCATTTACAACTATGTGGAGATGGCTCGAGTAACAGGTGTTCCAATTTCTTTTCTACTTTCCAGAGGTCAAAGCATTAAGGTAAACATCAAAGTTCCTATATAATTAACAATGCTTAGAATCACCAAACTGATTGACTCGTTAAATTTGTATCAGTAATTGTTTGTTTTCTTTTCTTCCTTTCCAGGTACTTTCTCAACTTCTTAGGAAGGCAAGACAGAAGAATCTGGTCATTCCTAATGTCAAACAGGTTGGGTCTGAACAAGGAACATTTGAAGGTGCCACTGTAAGTTCATTCGTTTCTTTTTCATATTCATTATTTTAACTTTTAATGGGTGTTATTCACAAGTTCTTTCCAATTTCATGTGTATACAATGCATGTTTGTTTGTATGGATCTTCTAATATGAAATGTTGTATTAGCTACCCATTCATATAACTATTTGATGCCTTATATTTTCTGAGAATTTTATTTATATTTTGTCACTTCATGTTGAGAATAAAGAAAATAGGGGTTTGAGATTAATCTCCCTTGTGTATAAACCACACATAGGGTAATCTATTTATAATAGAGAGAGGTACAAGTAAAAAGAGTAACTGAAAATAAAAAGAGTAAATAGAAGATATTGTTTGATATTGTGATTAACAATATCTAACAATATCTTAATAATATCAAACAATATCTAACACTTCAAATTATATACTGAATTGACTGATGATTGAATTTGAAATTTAAAGGCTCATAGCATCATTATCTTTTTACTTTAAGATTGCATTGCATCAAGGTTGTCAAATATGAGTCTATGTAACTCGTTAAGGTTCTACAAACTCAAGACTTTACCTAAAATAGTATTAAAGATACCTATTCGTCCATTCTCTCCAACTAATGAATGTTGTAATTGTTGATACTTTACTCTAAGTAGTAACTATTGATGTTTTGGAATCCCTAACAAACATGTAAAGGTCGTCTGGTTTGAGAAAATGTTATTTCTGTTTTTATATGCTTTTTTGAAGGATTCACTATTTCTGGTATAAGTTTTGAAAACAGTAAACAAGATGATATTTCTTTAATTATTTGTGAAAAGGGAAAAACTAAAAACGTTTCCTCAAATCAATTTGGTCCTTAGCTATGAATTGGACTTTTTATTGTTAAAATGCCTATAAAGAACGATTTATACATTCTGGATTTGCAGTTGTTCATGGACACTTGTTATTTTTCCCTTTTGTTCTTCTGTTAATGCAAGAAAATATAGAAAGCATGCTCAAATTTCAAGTATTGTCAAGCTGTTGCCTTTTGGTGCATAATTTTTGAACTTTACAACTTGCAGGTGTTGGAGGCAAGAGCTGGATTTTATGAAAAACCAATCGCTACGTTAGATTTTGCATCCCTATATCCATCTATTATGATGGCCTATAATTTATGTTATTGCACTCTGGTAAATATTTCATTGTGTTGTTAGTTTTGCTAAAACATCCGAGTTTTGTTTCATTAGAAACAATTATGGATATTTCACTGGATTAGTAACAATTGGTAGCTTTTTTCTCTTCGTGTTAACTGTTCTTTAAGGTCACTTCTGAAGATGCTCGCAAGCTGAACATCCCTCCAGAGTCAGTGAACAGAACTCCATCTGGTGAAACATTTGTTAAATCAAATCTGCAGAAGGTATGTTGTTTGAAAAAAATTACTACTTTTCCTTTTTCTTTAAGGCTCTCTGCTGATTTCATTTTAGAGGTTAATGCTTATATGAAGTTGAGGCACTGATGTAGTGAAGATAAATTTAGGGAATACTTCCTGAAATACTTGAAGAGCTATTAACAGCCCGGAAAAGGGCAAAAGCAGATTTAAAGGTATCCTTTCTATACATGTGAAAGTTGACTTTGGGTTTAGATTGTTTTTTCTTTGAGCTGTAGTGTTTTGGTTAATGCAAATCCACTAATTGAATTCTGTATATTATCTCTTCCTGTACATGATTTCTGTCAAATATCTACTTCAGGAGGCAAAGGATCCCCTGGAGAGGGCAGTTCTAGATGGTAGGCAGCTGGCCCTGAAAGTAAGCCACTCTTAATGTTCTTGTCTTTTTTCCTTGTCCTTTTTTCTTTTGATATTTGTTCATTTCGCTCTACTGCATAGTTTGTACAAACTGTTAATTAATAATTCTTGGTATTGGTAACATTTTAAACTCCATTTCTATTTCCTTTTGGTCAGATTAGTGCAAATTCCGTTTATGGGTTTACTGGGGCTACCATTGGTCAGTTACCATGTTTAGAGATATCATCAAGTGTAACAAGCTATGGTATTGCTTTCATTTCTTAGTTTGTTTGGTGTGCTTTTAAATTATCTTTTTGTTGAATTTAAATAGCATCTCCATTGAGTTCTGATTATGTTTCATTGGATACCTTTAAAGGTCGACAAATGATTGAGCACACAAAAAAACTTGTGGAAGATAAATTCACGACACTTAATGGCTATGAACACAATGCTGAGGTATAGTATTTAGAAAATTTATTGTTTTGATACCTGTCATCCGCAATGGTGTTTCATGGGTTAGAAGTTGAAGCTATCTTGTGTGTTTTTATTGGTCCTTGTTAGATATGGTTAAAGATATTATTAGATATTGTTAGTTACAATCTTATGTGTTAGTTTTAAATGTAGTGGGCTTAGGTTCATCTCTTTGTATTTTTCTATTTATAAATACATAACACTGTGCTCAACACACATTAGGGATTCATCCTATTCCACTTTCTCTTTTGTTTTGACAGTCCTTATTACTGTATTTTAGTCTGCGGAATTTAACATTGAACCAACAATATAAAATTTCTATCCTTGCCAATAAATTTTACATTTCCAGTTATGCATTCGTTTTCTTAAATTTAATGTAGTTATTTTTTTTAACGTGCTGTACCCCCTGAACAATGGCAAATGACTTGCAAAGTAATGTTATTCTTGCTACTAGGTAATATATGGAGACACGGATTCAGTCATGGTACAATTTGGTGTTTCTGCCGTAGAACAGGCTATGAACTTGGGGAGAGAAGCTGCCGAATATATAAGTGGAACTTTCACAAAAGTAACAGTTTGTTTTTACGTTTTATTTTATTCTTTTATGATAGCCTTCGAAAGTGATGGATTTCTAAACGTGAAAACTGTTGTGTTTTTCTTGAAAGCCAATTGATTTTTGTGGATCACTTATTTTCATAATAAGGAAAAATGTTTCTTTTTGTTTTCTCCAAACAACGAAGTAACAATTGATTCTAAAATCACTGCTTTTTATTTGCACTATATTCCAATAAAAAATGAGCCCCTCAATGTACTACAATATTCTCAATTTGATTATTCCAATCATTCCCCCTATTCTTCAAATATGGAACAAAAATTTACATGGTTTCTCAAATAGTCTAGATTCAGCAATTATAATGTTATTTCTGAATTTATATTCACGTTAATTACAACTTCACAAAATTTGCATCTAGAATATAGGTGTTTTAGTCTGCAGATTATTTAAGCTTCAGATTCAGTATCTCTAATCATAATTCTATAAAACTTACTATTTTATTTGCTACATTGGTTTGTCCTTACTTATTTGTTGTCGTTTTGATTGTGAAGCCCATCAAACTAGAATTTGAGAAGGTTTATTATCCATATCTCTTGATTAGCAAGAAGAGATATGCCGGTTTGTTTTGGACAAAACCAGACAAGTTCGACAAAATGGACACTAAAGGTAAACATTATTATTTTCCTTCCCTCTTGATTTGCTGAAGTGCCTATTAAACTAAATTTGCAACATTGAACAGGTATTGAAACAGTTCGAAGAGACAATTGTTTGTTGGTCAAAAACCTGGTGAATGATTGTCTTCACAAGATACTGATTGACAGGGACGTTCCAGGGGCTGTCCAGTATGTCAAGAACGCAATTTCAGATCTTCTCAGGAATCGTATGGATTTATCACTGCTGGTTATTACAAAGGTGGGGAAGTCTATTGAATCTACAGACCATGCAATGGTCTTCCTTTGCTATTTGCTTTTAGAGGAGCATTCAGATAATTGATGCGAGTGCATTACCAAAATAATATTCGAACTTGGAGCTCACATGCTTGCTTTAACAGGGTTTAACGAAGACAGGAGATGATTATGAAGTAAAGGCAGCTCATGTTGAACTTGCTGAAAGGATGCGCAAGGTTGAGTAGATATAATCAAATATATTGGTGGTTCTGTCTTCACCCACTTGTTTTTTGAAAAATTAGATTCTTGTGGCAAAGAAAAAAGAAGCCAGTGTTATAATACATGATCATTTGCACTATATGTGCCAAAACATCAAATCTTTTATTGGAATTGCACTTTAACTATGTAGGGAAGTAAGAAATAATTTATTGATAACAATCACACCAAGTACACTATCAATTGAATTTGTAACAAACAATCTCTTTAAAAAAAAAATGCTAATATAAATAAGAAGATTTTAAACATATATCTCCTAATCAAGTTCGTCTCCTGAAAATATTCTTATCTTAATAAACCACTATTTACAACAATTACCATGAATTATTTTTAATTAAGATGTTGGATTCTATGGTTACCTCTTGGGTCCTGTAAATTGAAGTTTCAATGTTGTTAACTTATTGGTGGAACCATACGGTATTGTTACTGGATTTAGGTTTGTTTTTAGGCTTATTGAGCTTAAAAAGCTTGTCATGTCTCAGTTTTTGTGGGCCATAAGTGTGATTTATTTGATTTTATAATTGACAGCGAGATGCTGCCACTGCTCCAAATGTTGGAGACAGAGTACCTTATGTAATTATCAAAGGTGCAAAAGGTGCGAAGGTAATACTACATGTTCCCCTCTGTTTTTTTAGTTTTTTAAATATTTGTTTAGATTTTCTATAGACTAACATGTGTAAGAAAATCAGGCATATGAGAAATCAGAGGACCCTATTTATGTTCTAGAGAACAACATACCAATAGATGCTCAATACTATCTTGAGAATCAAATTAGCAAGGTTGGTTTATCATTTCCTTAAATGTTTTGGATTTCTCCAAATTGCTGTTCTTATTAGTTTCATTGTATTCCAGCCGATCCTGAGAATTTTTGAGCCAATTCTGAAGAATGCTAGCAGAGAACTTCTCCATGGAAGTCATACAAGATCTATTTCTATTTCTACTCCATCAAACAGTGGCTTATGGAAATTTGCTAAGAAAGAGCTTACCTGCATTGGTTGTAAAGCGGTATTAGGGTATCTATCCCACCCATCTTTTTGTAGTGTTCTCTTCTGGTGTTATATGAATCATAAGAATAAGGGACTAACTGTTGTCTTGGGATGAAGATGAAAACCTCTTCAGTTTACACCTATAGGCTTCAAGTTGTATTTCCGCTACTAAAATACCTGATAATTTTGTGCCTTGTTTATTAAGACATCTAATGTTGGAAATTATTTGTATGTATTATAATGCATGAACATATGTCAGTATACAGGAGGTGTAATAAATTTTTGTTGCACTTGGTTCAGGAAGGATCATCACACAGTTTGTTCACATTGCAAAGGAAGGGAAGCTGAGCTATATTGTAAGACAGTATCTCGAGGTAGGGCATCCGTTGCATCTTTTTGCACGATTTGAAATGGTTTTGGTTGTGTACAGGATGGTTACAGTTATTTTTTAATGCACAAAAGTCACAAAACAAGTGTTGTGGTTGTAGTGTCCGAGTTGGAGACGCTTTTTGGGAAGTTATGGACACAATGTCAGGAGTGCCAAGGTTCACTTCATCAAGATATTCTCTGCACAAGGTATGTCCATGTAGTGAAACTGCTTGGATGGCTCGGGTTCTCAAATGGTTTTAAGAGGCACCATATTACAGTATTAATTAATCAACATCCTGGAGTCAGGGTGCTTTTTACCCCCTTGGTATAACAGTGTCAAATTATTGTGATATCCTGGTTTCTTACTCGTGTTTTTCCATCTATTTTTTGTGGTTTTTGTAAAAGAAATAGTAATTTCGTTTGTGGTTTGGTTTCTCATTGATAGAATGTTACCACTGACATATCGTGTACTAATTTGTTGCAGTCGGGATTGTCCAATCTTTTATCGACGAAAAAAGGCACAGAAAGAAATGTCCGAAGCACAATCGCAATTGGACCGGTGGAGCTTTTAGGTTTGGCCAGGGTCAGTTTTTTTCTCAATTTTCTTCCATCTCCAGTCTTTTGTCTTCACAATCATTTAGACATTGAATTTCACTCATTCATTAATCCAAATCCAGCTATTGCAATAGAAATAGCTGGAACATTTATCTAATATTTTATATTTTAAAATAGAAAAAAGTTTGATGAATTTTAAGTCATCATAACTATGTTGTATTTTGTTTAACATTTGAACTTTCTCCTAAGATTCTGCAGTTTTGGGTACGTGCTCGTGTCTAGGGATTATTTAGAGATTATTAGCTGGGAATCGGGGCTAAGAATTATTCAACAAAATTCTATGATCATCTGTTTCTATTAATTTAAACTTACGGACCACAACCTATTATCACTGAAACCTAATGTATAGCATTCCAAGTCTGTTTAATTATTTTTGATCTTATTATTTATTTATTATATTGAATTTGGTCTCCATTGATAAAGAGTTCAATCATGTTTTTTAATTTTTTTCTAAATGCAACAATGTAACTTTTTTGGTATGTTGAGATTGAAGTTGGTTATAAAATTGTATTATGTAGAATATAAACTGTCATTTTTTTTTTTTATTTGTTAAGCATCTTAATACTAAAGGATAAGTGTAATAGGTTGTGGAGATGGTATGCTAGGCTCTGGGATTGTGTTTCTATTTCAGGAAGGGCATGTAGCAAAGAGTCTAATTTGTTGCAGAAATTTGTTTCTTGTGCAGAATTTGACCTTGATGTTCCCCACAATCCTGACATTATTGAGAGTAAGCCCACAAATGAATCCTGAAATGATGATAAGCTTTAGTTATCGGATGATATGCAGTAATTGCTGTACTATTTTGATTTTAATATTTTTAATTCTAGGAAATATTGAAATGAGTGTTTACTATATGTCATGAGGAGATGCGAATGAGATGAGATTATGGATGTATTACCTAGAACGATCAATTGAGTGGGCTGTACAAAGACTAACTGATGCGTGAGATTTTATTTTGTATATATAAAAGGATCCTGTGTAACCTCGTGTTTAGTGTAGATCAATACATTTTTTTGTTCACATAAAATAGGATATCTACAAGTCATATGTAATACCGATAAAATGTTACAATTACAAAAAAAACAGTAGTTAGAAAAAGATAAAATAATATAACACTATATACAAGATAAAATGATAGAATATTATGTACATAAAGTAGTTATAAAATTAATCCATTTATTAATTTATACGCACACAAATATATATATATATATATATATATATATATATATATAAAT
>Ga0099822_1003243_pt1 | contig 20803 bp, 20 predicted proteins | sample CowpeawhiteBW_FD_76839 | JGI IMG/M metagenome (GOLD analysis project Ga0099822, IMG submission 76839) | Root nodule microbial communities of legume samples collected from California USA - Cow pea white BW | ecosystem: Host-associated > Plants > Roots > Nodule | place: USA: California | collected...
CTCGCACCGAGACAATGCCGGCCATTCCGTCCACCTTGACGACCACCCCCTAACGGTTCGTTTGGCCAAGGCCAGGGAGCTGATTGTGGCGATAACTGCAGCAACCACCAAGGTAAACTCGTGCTGCTCTCAGCGTGGTCTCCTCGATTGTTGGAGTGGACCGCCGTTCAACGCGATGAGCGCAGATCGTCAGAACAACTCATTTGTCGGACCGATATTGCTACCCCGCCTCGCAGTTCGAGACACTTGTCGGCCATCTCTGCCGTCTCGCGCGCGTGGGTTGCAAGCAGCAGGGTGCTTCCGCGCTCACGAACCGCGCTCGTCAGCAACCTCATCACGCGTTCTGCGCTTTGCTCATCGAGATTTCCGGTCGGCTCGTCAGCCAGGAGGAGCGCAGGATCGTTGGCCAATGCTCTGGCAATAGCCACCCTTTGCTGCTCGCCCCCGCTGAGCTGGGACGGATTGTGGTTGCTGCGGTCGGTCAGACCGACGAGATCGAGAAGTTCGCGGGCGCGGTCTCGGTTCGTGTGCCCCAACGCGATCATTGGGAGTAACACATTCTCCAACGCGGTCAGCTGCGGAATCAAATTATAGCTTTGGAACACCATACCGACCTGCTCAGCCCGATACTTTGATGCCCGACTCCCGGATAAGCGGCCAACGTCGGTCCCCGCCACGAATATTTCGCCCTGATCGGGCCGATCAAGTGCCGCGACGAGATTGAGAAGCGTGGTCTTGCCTGAACCGGAGGGACCGCTGAGCCGAACGAACTCGCCCTTTTCGATCTCGAGTGAGACTTCGCACAATGCGCCGACCGTGCTGCTGTCGCTACGATATGTCTTGGAAACCGAGCGCACGGACACAAATCCCTGATTCACGGGCTCCCCTCCGATAGATTCGCTGCAACCGGCTCTCGCAGAAGCCGGACTATGGTGGGACCGAGACTGACGCTGATGGCTGCAATCGCGATGGCTCCCAGGGAGGATGCGACCAGCCAATCGATTGTCGGCTCCGTTGGGCCAAGATCAGCCATCAGCGAAGGCATCGCGAAGGTTCGCGGGACCAAAGCACGGGCAGCGAGACCGCCCGTGACGACCGCACCCAATCCTAGCACCAGTCCGAATATGATCGCGGGCACGATACCCATCCCGGGGGGAAATCCGACGGCTATCAGCGTGGCATATTGCCGCCGACGCTCGAAATAAATGTCGTGCAGCAGGTTTGCAGCGAAGGATCCGGCCAACAGCGCCGTCGCGATGCTTACGGCGGAAAACAACGCAAGCGTCAGATCGAAATCGCGTACCTTGCGCTGATATTGCGTGTATCGCTCCGTAACGAAGATGCCCGGCTCCAGCCGAAAGGCTTCCTGTAGCTTGGCGACGAGCGCCGGCGTCTCGGAAGCGTATTTTGCAACGACGAGAGCATCGGTCAGACTATCGCGACCGAAAATGTCCTCGCTCGTCTGGATGTTCACGAACGCACCACTCGAGACAACGGTCGAAGCCGGCCTCAACGAGGGCGCTTCAGCCGTCCTTGGCGGAGCGCCGCGTAGCTCTAATTTGTCCAGAATGCCAATAACGGTGAGCTGCTGATCCGTACCGTCTGCCTTACGGACCGGGAAGCTTCCGCCGACGTCCACGCCGAGCGCGCGAGCTGATGCCTGATCGAGCACCGTAGCAGCACGGTCTTCCTTCTCCAGGAATCGACCGCGCGCGAGTGAGAAGCCGCTCAGATCGCGCTCGACATCAGAATCGATACCGAAAATGTAAATGTTGAGAAAGCTGTCGCCGGTGACGACATTACGAAACAACGACTGCCGCTTGACAACCTGATTGTCGCCTGCAGCCGCTTCCAGTTCGGCGGGATCGATGAGCGGTTCATAGACTGGAATTGTGAGTGGCGGCAGATTCCCACTCCGCGGCGTTTCAAACAGCGCGCGATTGAAGCGACTCTTAACCTCGACGAGGTCGGGCCGATCCTGACGCACTGCCCTGGTCAATGTATTTCGCGCCCCCTCGACCACCATTAGCGACGCAGCGACGGTCGCGGCGGTGACAGCGAGAACGATGCCCGCCGCTATCGCTTCGACGAAGCGGCGGCCGAAGCCTCCGAAGGTGAGCTTCATCCAGATCATACCGACACCCGAAGGAGCCGGGCTGGCGGTTGTGCAAGCGGCCAAATCAGGACCGGAAGGGCGGCGGTGCTCGCAACGACAAGCACAATCCCGGCGGCAAAAGTGAACGTGGAAGCGCTTCGAGCGAATGGCAGAATGCTCACCGTGACTGCGGCGATGACTATGGCTGCAACAAGGACGGCGTACAGTCGCACCGCGAAGTAGAGCAGGACTTTAGGCGGCGAAAAGCCCACGGCCAGGAAAATGCCAAGTTCGCGCCAACGTGCCAGGACCAATTGAATCTGCAGACCGGCTGCTCCGGCCGCAACGAGTACAAGCAGGAGGAGGATGAAGAACGACGCGCCTCTTTCCAGCTTCCCTTGTTCCTGGCGTGCCGCTTCGAAATTGTTTCGTTCCGGCACTCTCAGGCAGAACGTGGCTCCGCTGAGAGCGTCGCAATCGTGTTTGAGGCCACGCCGATCGAAGAAGGATATCGCCTCGCCTTGCACTGACGGCACTGCCCGAACCGAGTTGGCCCGCACGACCAGTGCTTTGGGTACTGCCACTTTCGGGGGTGATATGCCGCGAGCAGCCAATTGCTCCTCCACAGATCCGAGAAACTCCTTCAGTAGCTGCTCATTCAAAAGAATGGGCAACGTGGTTGCCACGCCCTCTGGGGCATCTGGGCGACGCACAGTGAGAACTTCGCTGCCGCGCGCAGCAAGGCGCCAAAATGGTTCAAATCGACCCTGGTCCGGACCGATGAGATAGAATGTACCGATCAGGCGCAGCTTCTCGTAGCGTCGAACGATTGGCGGATTTGCATTCACATACGTCAGATCGACGGTCGCTTCAGCACCAGGCCGAATCCCGACGTAGTCAGTGATCCCGGAGGGGACAACGACCTCGTTGGGATCCGGCGGATGCACCGTTCCAGACGTCATAAGCAGAGGCGCGCCGAGCACCGCCCTTGGCGCGTTCGGATTGAGATCATGGAAGTTCACGAAATAGTCCCGGATTGGATCGAACGACCGATCGACGCCCAGCACAGTGGTTCGGGCGCCGAGAGACTCCTGCTGCTTCTCGTTTTCGAAGACCACAAAAGAGGTATCGGCCACCAAACCAAGTTGCGTCCCATTGTATGGAGCCTCGACCGACTGCACGTTGTCAGCCGAACGCAGCGCCTGAGCGAAATCCGTGACCTCGCTCGTAGGCACATTTCCGAGCTCAACAACCAATGTCGCCGCTCCAGACTGTTCATAGTAGGTCAGGAGTTGCGCCTGTCGAAGACCCACCTGCCCCATGAGGAACGTGACTCCGATCAGTGCGAGTGCGATCGCCAGCGCGGTTATCAGAGACCGCAGCCACGCTCTTCTCAGATCGACGAGGGCCAGCCAAATCAGCCCGCGATCCACGGGCAACTCCTACCTTAGTTCCCGTTCGATATCCTCGTGAAGCTCCTCGACCATGCCGGAGATCGTCGATTTCACCTTAGTCGCCGGTGCCCCACTCTTGAGCTGCTTGTCCAGCGAATCGAACAGCAGTTGCTGTTCGCGAGCCTCGCGTGCTGAAATCCTTGGCGCCACGCCGTTCCAGGCGGCGCGCGCTTCCCTGAATCTGGTTTGAGCTTCAGCCGCGTTGCCTGACGCGTAGGCCGTATCCACCGCGCGCAACGAGCTCACGATCCGATCCACCGACGCACCTTGGGACCTCTTCTGGGCCACCGCGGCGCCGCTCCAGGCTGCACCGTCAATCCCGAGGCCGATCGTCACCACGCCGGCCGCCAACATCAGGCTCATCCACATCGGGGCAGTTCTCATCGCATCCTCCTGTAAGTCAGCACAGAGTCCCCAACCTGATTATTCCCGCTGGTCCGACGGCTCGAGACCGTTCCGCTGGCGGCTCGTTTCCTCGGATCCACACTTCAATTTTTGTCGTCTTTCGGCACCGCCACCACTGAAGAGTTTCTGAAATCCCTGTCAGGAAAGCTGCGGAAGCCAGGAACAGGTCTATAATGTCGAAAGCCGCTCTCACGGTGGAGCACATTGTGCGAATTCTGATCATTGAGGACGAGAAGAAGGTCGCGAACGCGCTCCGCGAGGGCCTCGAATCAGAGCACTACGAAGTCACGATCGCGGCAACCGGAGAAGAAGGCTTTTTCCTCGCTAGCCAGCGCTCCTTCGATCTTCTGTTGCTCGATCTTATGCTGCCGCGCCGGGATGGTATCGATGTCCTCGCGACACTGCGCAAATGTGGCAATCAGACACCGGTATTGGTCGTTACGGCGAAGGACACGGTCGAGGACAGAGTGATTGGTCTCGACCAAGGCGCTGACGATTACCTCACAAAGCCGTTTGCATTCTCCGAGCTGCTCGCGCGCATCCGGGCACTGCTTCGTCGCGGACGCATGGACCAAATCCTCAAGCTCCAGCACGAGGATCTTGAGATGGATCTCGTCACGCACAAGGTGTCCAGAGCAGCGCATTCGCTCGAGCTAACCGCGAAGGAATTCGAATTGCTGGAATACTTCCTGCGCCACAGCGGCAGTGTGGTGTAGCGGGAGATGCTGGCGCGCGACGTGTGGCACGCGACGGCACGGGCTACACCACTCGACAACGTCATCGACGTTACAATCGCGCGGCTGCGTCGCAAGATCGACGAGCCCTACGAAAGAAAGCTCCTGCACACAGTGCGTGGTCTCGGATACCTTCTAAGCGGGAGGCAAGAATGAAATTTCACTCGCCAACCGTGCGCGCGCGACTTACGCTCTGGCACGCAGGCGTGCTGACGCTGATCGTGTGTATCTTTTCAGCAGGCATCCTGCTTTTTGTCGGGGCCCGCCTCTACACCGCATTGGACGCGCAGCTCGAGAGACAGATCGCAACCATCGGTAAAGTCTATCGCGAGGAGCCGGACGAACTGAAGGATCTTGCCTCCGAGTGGGGCATTACATTGTTCCGGGTGGACGATGCCGGCGGCCTCCGTGAGCAAACTGAAGCATGGGAGCGAGAAGAGCTATCACGCGCGCTGCAGTCAGGCGACCCGACATCGCCGCTCTCTTGGACAGCTTCGGACGGCCGTCGCTATCGTGTCCACAGCTTTACTGGGGCCTCCTATCGGGTGGCCGCCGCGCTTGACGAAACCTCCCTGCGCGAAACGATTTGGACGCTCGCCATCATACTCGCGTTGGGTATTCCCTTTGCTGCCGGGCTGGCGGTCGCGGGAGGTTACTTCCTTGCCGGCCGCGTACTCTCCCCGGTCGGCGCCATGGCGCAAAGAGCACGAGAGATTACGGCGGAATCGCTCGCCAAACGGCTGCCGGTCGATAACGCCCACGACGAATTCGGGCGGCTTGCAACGGTATTCAATGACACGCTATCCCGCCTGCAAGATGCGTTCGAACGGCTGCGCCGTTTCACCGCCGATGCTTCGCACGAGCTGCGCACCCCGCTCACCGCGATGCGCAGCGTTGGGGAGGTGGCGCTGCAGAATCCACTTGATGCCGTTGCGTACCGCGACGTCATCGGAAGCATGCTGGAAGAGGTCGACAGGCTCACGCGCCTTGTCGAGAGCCTCCTGATCCTCACGCGCGCCGACTCGGGAAAGGTCCACCTGGTGGCGGAGGATCTGGACCTTGGAGTCGTGGCAGGAAATGTCATCGATCAGCTCCATGTGCTCGCCGACGAAAAGCAGCAAGAGCTCACCCTCCGAGCTCCGATCCGGGTCCCTGCTACGGGAGACGCCGCGCTTATCCGGCATGCGCTCATGAACCTGATACACAATGCGATAAAATACACCCCGACCGGCGGCAAAATTGCCGTCGAAGTGAATGCGGCGGGCGGCCGGGCTATGATCGAGGTACGAGACACGGGCCCAGGGATTCCCGCCGCGCACCACGATCGCATTTTCGATCGTTTCTATCGCGTCGACACCAGCCGCTCCAGGGAGGAGGGCGGGGTCGGGCTAGGGCTCGCGATCGCTCGCTGGGCAGTTGAGGCGAACGGCGGACACATCGAACTCGCGAGCGATGGGACCGAGGGAAGTTTGTTCCGGCTCATTCTACCGGCTCGGGATGATTTGTCCGCGGCCGACTGGGACCGATGGTCGCCCCATCAACTGCGCAGGCGAACGGCTGCGTCATCGCGAAACGTGTTGCGCTAGTCTGTGCCTACACTCTAGACCAGTGGCCAGATTAGAAACGTCGGGGGATTCTCGCCTTCTAAAGCGACCGGATGGAGCCACTGACTATCGGTGCTACTCGGGTCGCTACGGCCAGCGCCGCCAGTTCATCCGCCTCCAAGGCAATCTTCCGCGCGAGCATGACGTCGCCTGGGACGAGATGACCCTCGGGAGCAAAGCACAAGATACCTCCGGATTTTCCTTCGAAATCGATTTCGTGCACGTTCGCAACGGACCCGTATTGCACTCGGTACCGCATACGAGTCGCGCCACCGACGACATCGAAGAAGCCCTGCTCTGCAAACTGTCTCCTCTGAGCCGGCGTCAGCCATTCGCGCAGAAGCGTTCGTCCTTTCGCTTCTGGTGATTTTTCGCTGACAAAGCTGCAATACAGCTGCCGCAGCGCACGAAGTCGCGAAATTTGAGCTGCACATCTGCTGATGCTCAACATGACGATCGCCCTCTATCCACCTTAAAGGCGCCGGACGAACAGCGTTTCCTTTGCGGTGGGATCAAAGGCAAACACTCGCAATGCTTCACCCTCCGCAGTTCGTACTGCTGCTATATACCCGTCGTTAGTCAACTCTCTGAAGCGTATCTCAGCTTCGTCCACCGCTTCGATATCGTCGGCGTCGAATTCGTGGCGAGAGTGGCCGGTATGATCCATCACAATCTGGATAACCATCGAACGCGCTTGAATTGCAGGTACGTCACTTCCTTTTGTCATGGGGTACTCCTCACATTGGCTTGGTGCCCCTAATTCCGTTTTGACGAACCCGCCATTTCACCAACCCTCATCGCGGCTGCAGCAGGGGATGATCCACCCTGCGTCTGCTGTTGCAGCGATCGGCGCTGCGCAGGAAGCAGAGCGCACGCTCAGTCATGTTGTTGTGCTTCGGCTTTGTCGTCGTTGTCACATCGAAGTCCTTGAAGAGGCAGCTGAACCGGTCGCTGGCAAAACGGCTTGCCTGATGCTGGTCGGAAGCGGTCGTGGAGTTTCGATCCTTGCCACGAGCGGCAGAACCAGGAAGAAATGGACGAAGTAATACACAGCCCCGACCCGGCTCATGATCAACCAAGGGCCCTCAGGCGGCTGCCCACCCGCGTAGGTCAGCAGCGCGCAATCGGCAACTAGCAGCCAATAGAACACCTTGAACATCGGCCTGAACCGCCCTGAGCGAACCGGGCTGGTGTCCAGCCATGGCAACGCGAACAGGACAAGGATCGAGGTTAGCATGGCGACGACACCGGCCAGCTTGTTCGGGATGGCCCGCAGGATGGCGTAGTACGGGAGCAAGTACCACTCCGGCACAATGTGGGCCGGTGTGACTCCTGGATTTGCGGGTGTGTAATTATCCGGATTGAGAAGTGCATTGGGCTCGTAGAACAGGAACCAGCTGAAGAACAGGAAGAGGACGACCAACCCGAACAGATCCTTCACCGTGTAGTAGGGATGGAACGGGATTGTGTCGCCCGCGTCCTTCGTATCGACGCCGGTCGGATTGTTGGAGCCAAAGCGGTGCAGCGCGACAAGATGCAGGCCGACCACTGCAACGATTAAGAACAGCAAGAGGTAGTGCAAGGAATAGAAGCGATTGAGCGTCTGATCACCCACCGTGAATCCGCCCCACAACCAGGTTACGATGCTGTCACCAACTCCGGGGATAGCGGAGAACAAATTCGTAATGACGGTGGCACCCCAGAAACTCATCTGACCCCATGGCAAGGTGTAGCCGAAGAAGGCAGTCGCCATCATCAATAAAAGTATGACAATGCCGAGCCACCAAAAGTAGCTCGCGCGGCGGCTTATAGGATCCGTAATAAAGACCGCGAAAGATGTGGATGTAGACCACGGCGAAGAAGATTGATGCGCCAGTCGTGTGAACATATCGGATCAGCCATCCGTAGTTCACATCGCGCATGATGTGCTCCACTGATCGGAATGCTCCGCCACCAGCCGGAACGTAGTGCATCGCGAGCACGATCCCGGTCACGATCATAATTACAAGCACGATGCCTGCCAGAGACCCGAAATTCCATAGGTAATTTAGGTTTCGCGGCGTTGGATACGAGTTCAGCTCGTGATCCAGGAATGTAAAGACGGGAAGCCGATAGTCGATCCAGCGAACGACAGGATTTGACAAATCTGTCATGACCATTCTCCTCCGGTCACCACGTTTCGCATCCGCAAGGCGCCAACGAGCTATTTGGCGTTGGATATCGGTTCGATGATGCCTTCAACGACCAAGCCGTTGCCCTGCGGCGTCATCACTACCCGCCGCCCCGAGGCGGCCACCGCGTAGCAGCCGTCGTCCGGCGCCGGCAGGTCCAGGCCAAGCTCATCACCACGGATGGACCACTTCCCGTTGCTCTTGCGGCCCATCGAATAGCCCCTGAACGAACCGTCGCGCTCGTAGACATCGCGCCAATGAACCTCGTCGGTGAATTGCTTTCCCGCGAGCGTGGCCCGGATCTGTGCGCCCGAAAGCCTTTGAAGATCGTCGGCAAAGGCGTGCCCGCCGCCGATCGCCAGCAACACCGCGATGCTGGCGGCAATCGTCGTGGCCGAAAGGATCTTGCGCCGCACGCTCGGCCAGCTCCTACTTCTTTGCTTTGCACGACTTCAGGCACATCTGATACTCGGTCTTGCAGGCAGGCCCGGCGTAGTTCTTCATACAGGCTTGGCGTTGCTCGCTTCAGACCTTGCACGAGGTTTGCGCTTCCGCCGCCCGATTGACGGCAAGGAGTCCTGCTAGCATTGACAGTCCGAGAATAAGCTTCCTCATCGATAGTCTCCCCCTCTGCAGTTCGTATTGGCTCGATCCGTCTTGAATTTGCTAACCCTTGGTGTTGGCGGTCTCGTCGAGCGCGGCGCGGAGCCCTTTTGCCAGCTTGATCGCATCGTCATTGGCCCAGAAATGCATGAAGAACAGGCGCGGCTGCTCGTCCAGCATGTGGCTGTGCAGCGCGGTGACGTCGATGCCGCTCTCCTTGAGGGCCTTGATCACGGGATTTACTTCGTCTCCCGTCAGCGCGAAGTCGCCGGTGATCGCCGCCTTCCCGCCGCCCGCCGGCTGAAAGTTGATGGCCTGCGCCGCTCCCATTGGACCAACCGGCGCGCCAGCGGTCCACGCGATGCGGTGCAACAAGGACAGCGTCATTTTGCGAGTCCCGCATAAGATCGGTCGACAGCCGGCCAATTGATCGCCGACATGAAGACGCCGACATAATCGGCAGCCTTTGCGCCGTAGTCGATGTGATAGGAATGCTCGTACATATCGAGCGCCAGGATCGGCGTGGCCCCTGCCAGCGTATGGCAGTGATCGGATGCCCATTGATTGACGAGCTTGCGGTCACGCGGCGACCATGTCAGCAGCACCCAGCCTGAGCCGCCGCCCAGCGCCTTGCCCATCGCGATGAATTCGGCGCGCCAGCGGTCATAGGACCCGAAGTCACGCGCAAGCGCCTCTTTCAGGGCGGCGCCGGGCTCGCTCTCTTCACCGAGCCCGTCGAAGAACACCTCGTGCAGGATCATCGAATTGCTGGCGATCAGCTGTTCGCGCTTCAAGCCGTTGAGCAGGAAGCCCGGCACGATTGCGTAGTCGAGTTCTGCGAGCTTCTCCTCGATCAGATTCAGCCGCTTCACCGCGCCGGCGTAGTTGTTCTCGTAATGACTGATGATCATGCGTTCGGACATGCCACGCACGCTGGCTGGATCGCAGGAAAGTGCTTTAATGGTGTAGGTCATGGCAGCCTCCTGACAAATGGCCCGGCAAGCGACCGGGCACTGGGAACGCCGGCAGCCAAAGGCACAACCTGATCAGAAAGCTTGCGGGATAGAACCCGGATCATGGCAGACATGGTGCGCCCTTGGTGAAACCGGACGCGATTCTTGGGCATGTCGCCTCGCGGGGAGATCGCTTCCCCGTAGCTGCAAGTAAGGCGCGAGGGACGATTTTGTCAATGCCGTCGAAGCTTCCAATCGCTCTGAACGCCGCGATCTTGTGCAGAGAGCCAGGCCCACAGATATCGCCCGCCAACGAAGCATTGCTCCGCGGCTCCTCGTCCGCCCCAGACCTGGCTCGGCTAGTTGAAGCCGAACATCTATTCTCTACTCAATCGTCGTCAGCATCATCGGCGCGCAACCGACCAGTGCTTGCCAAGATCCACCTTCGATCCATCACAGCTCTCCCGTCGCGAGGGCATGAGCAAGATTGATTTCTCGCAACTTTCAATCAGTCGTTTCAGTGAGCCCGATCCGCAGCGCCGCCGACGTTTGCGCCCCGGCTCAACTGCGCTGATGTTGCGCGTGTCGCACCACGCCACCACTGAAGAGTTTCTGAAATTCCTGTCAGGAAGCCGCGGCGGCGAGGAACCGGCTATGATTGAGAGCGTGTCAGCTGGACGCTGTCACCCCTGCAACTGGCCCCAGCTTCACATCGAACTGGGGTCCCTTTTGCGACCGTTCAGTCCTGGCGCCTAGTGCGGCGGCTTATGCACCGCCCAGCGCCCGTCCATGTCCTCGGGTTTGAAGGTTTTCGGCGCGCTGCTCAGCAAATCCTTCATCGTTTCCCGCACTATGCCGATATCCTTGATCTGGGGAACGCCTTTGAACACGTCATAGCCCGAACCGCCTGCCGCAATGAAATCGAGCGTGGCGACCGTCAGCACCGGATCTTCACCCGAGCCGGAAGGCGGGCAACCTCCGGTGTCGTCGAGCAGCACTTTCCCATCGAGGGTCTCCACATGGATCAATTTGCCCTTCGGATCGACACGATCGCGGTTTGCCGGCGCATCGCAGTCCTTCTCGACACGAACCTTTAACCCGCTATGCATCAAAGCGCCATAGCTTCCGCATGTCTGCGCCGATTGGGCCAGGGCTTTTAACAGCACAGAGGCCCGCATCGGTCCGATCACCACGCCATGGTTGTTGAAGGGGATGACACGGTACAGTGCGTCGTAGGTCACGTCGCCCTGATCAAGTGGCGCTCGAATGCCGCCGGTGTTCATCAGCGCAACAGCAGCCGCCGAGATGCTTCGCAGAAGGTCGGTGAGGTCGTCGGCAAGCGCGCTCTCATCGACACGGTTGACGACGACCTTGGCTGCGGCGCGGCCGAGCACCTGTCCGGCGAGCGAAGCAATCGCCTGCCTCTCTTTGGCGATGAGCTGGGTGATGTCGTCGTCATTCTGGAAGGGCACGCCCTCATACATCACGACGTGGCTCGCCGCATCGACCGTGCAGTAGTCCTTGGCCTCCGCGGCACACTTGTCCTGAAATGTCCTTACCCCGGCATACGATCGGGTCTTCGACTGATCGATGCCGCCGAACTGCGGATCATAGACCAGATCGACGCGCCCGTAGGCCTGGCCGTTGGAGCCCGATTGAATGACCGGCACGCCGGCGACGGACCTGTTGTAGGTGTAATGTGTATGCCCCGAGATCACGGCATCGACGATCGCGCCTTGCCTTGGCTTCGCAGAGGACAACAGCGACTGGATTTGCACCGACAGATCGTGCGTCTTGTCAGTCTCGCCGTCGTGGATGAGCAGGATGAACACGTCGGCTCGGCCATCAAGCTCACTGCGTACGCGCAAATAGGCCTCGGCTTCGTTCTCGAAGCAAAGGTCGCTCACGTCGGCAGCCGTCGTGGTGGTCGGCGTAAACACGTTGTCGATGCCGATGATGGCGACGCGCACGCCAGCAACCTCCTTGATCAGGTAAGGCTTGAGAAAATCGGGGCGAGCGGCCTTGCTCCAGTCGATCACGGGCTGGTGGTCCGGCATCACCTTAGGCACGCAGCCCTGTTGATCGACCTGCACCTGGCCGCCGGCCGTGTCCTGCAGAGATGAAGTCAGGAAGGTATTGGCCGAGATCAATGGAAACTGCGCAACGGCAAGCGCCGCCTTGAGCGCACCACGCGGGTCCTGCTCAGGCGTTGTCGGCGCGTCCTGGAGCCAGCCGACCGGCCCGAAATCATAATCGTGGTTGCCGGTGATCGCGACATCGTATCCGACCCGGCTCATCGCTTCAAACACGAGCCGGCCTTCATTGTGGTTGCTGATCAAAGTGCCCTGGAACTGGTCGCCGGCATCGACAACCAGGACGCCAGCCTGGTCCCCAAGCCTGATCCTCAGCCCGGCCTTGATGGCTTTGACCGTGCCCGAGAAGGCCGCAAGACCGCCCTCCATCGTGCCATCGCTTGCAACGCCGGGCTCGATGCCGCCATGGATATCGTTGGTGGCTAGGATTGTGATCTGGGTCGGCTGCGCGTTGCAGCCAGCGACCGCGAACGCTGCCGCGCCGACCATCACGGCAACCATCTTCGACAGATTGCTCATCGTGCCCGCACCATGATGGCTGTATCGAACGCTACTGCACGCGATGATTGGCAATATTGACCGTTACGGTGTCGAACAGCCTCTTCGTCCCGCCGGTCGTTTCAAACATCTGTATGATCAACTCGTTCACGCTCGCGGTCATCATAAGATAACCGTAGCCCTGCAGCGAATTCTCAAAGACCGTATCGCCAGTATGTTGCTCGTGGGCTGCAACGACGGTCGATTCGGCGTGGCCTCCGCAACCGGCGACGATATAGGCAATATCGAGGGCTCCCGTTCCAAAATCGGCGCTGCGGGTATAGCGCTGACAATTGTGAGAGTGCCCCGCCAGCATCGCATGCGGCGCGATCTTGTTGGCCTTGCAGACGCCGTCGATTTGGCTGAGCATCTCGCGGCTTGGACTGTGCCCGCCGCTGCTGAACGGCGGATGATGGGTGGCAATGACCAGCGCTTTGCCGTCTCCTGCCTGCTTCAGGCCCGCCAAAGTCTTGTTGAGCCATTGCAGCTGCTTGCTGTCGTTGTTGGCGCCCAGAATGCTTCCAGGTCCCTCGGCGATATTCGAATAGAGTCCGATGATGTTCACGAAGGGGGCCGTCAGTAGCCAGTAGACGCCGGGTTGCGTCATCGTCTCCCGGAAAATGCGGACATCACTTGCGATTCTTGGCACCGCCGCTGCCGGTGAGCAGAAATTGTCGAGAAAAGCCTTGAGCGGCTTGGGATCGGTTTGCGTGAAGGTCTCGCCGTCGTGGTTGCCGGGAATCGCCAAGATCTTGCCGGGATACTTCATGTAGGGACGATAAAACTCGTCGCGATAGAGAATGTCCTTGCTGTGCCCGTAAATCACGTCGCCGAGGTGAATGAACAGCGCCGGACTGCGCCCCGCAGTGGCGGGGTCGTGGTCGGACGTCATAGCGTTCGCTATCAGCTCCTGGGCCGTCGTATCGCCTGCGGCCCGTCCCGTGTCGCCAACGGCATGAAAGCGGATGGCCCCGGCGGCTTTGATGTCGTCAACGCCGGGCTGTCCTATGATTTCGCTGAGGTCCATGACCGGATTGCGTGATGGCGGCGGTATCGGCCCGAGCCTCGCAGTGGCAAATTGCGCCATGCTTCGCACGCAGGTTTTTGCGTCGATGGGCCTTTGTTGAGGAGGTGTCGTGGTGAAGAACGGATACGCAAATCGCGAGACCGCGGGCTTTGGCGCCCGCGCCCTGGATGCCCCCGCCTTGGATGCCCGCGCCTTGGGTGCCCGCGCCTTGGGCTTCGCCTTCTTGGCCATCGAATCCCCCTTTAGGCATTTCTCCAGATTGTCGCGAACAGTGAAATAAATCCGCGGAAGTCGAGCGCCGACGCTCTCACGCGGTTCTTATGCTACAACTAGAGGAGGACTTGTAAATGTGAAACGGATCACTCGTTAGGCCCTTTTCAGACAGCTATGATGCCCCTGGCCCGACGATGCAACCACAACGGGTGAGACGATTCTATGAACCACGTGCTGGTCGAACGCCCTACGATGCTTCCGCATGATAAACGGCCGACTTGCGGCGCAACTCGCGCGGGCATAGGCTTCGGCCGACAGCGGGAGGGACCACATGAAAGAAAGTGAGTCCGGCCGGTCATCACCAAACAGCGGCTCACCGTCGAACAATGCCGGCGTAAAACGACGGCGGTTCGTCCAGAGCACGGCCATGATCGGCACGCTATCGGTCGGCGTCGGCGAGATCATTGCACCGGCGCCCGCTGAGGCAGAAGCTGCAACCAGCATCAGGTTGGCCCAGGCCGAAGCTCCGCCGCCCTCAGCCCGCGCTCCGGTGGCGCCGGCCCGCCCTGCAATGCCAACGGCGGCAGAACCACCGATCAACGTTCAAGACTTCATCAAATTGTCACAGATGCTAACCGGTCTCGACGATCTCGAGCCGGAGCTCGCGGCTCAGTATTTGCAACGGTGCACCGACAATCCGGAAGTGTCCGGGCAACTGACCATTCTGGTCCAGACGCTGTCTGCACTGCAGGGAAGTCGCGACAAGATCGAAAGCGACTTTCACGACAAGCTCAAATCGGCAGGCGTGCAAAGTCCATTCTTCGCCGCCTCCGAGCAGATCATTTATCTCTGGTATGTCGGCGCCTTCTTCCGGAAGAAGGAGGGGTCTGCCACTGCCCGCTATTGGGATTATGGACCGCCCGATCACTACTTCTATGGGAGGGTGTGGCGGGTCATCGGCGTGCAGCCGCCGATGACGGCACACAACACCACCTACTGGACGACGGCACCAGGAAGTCGACGGAGCTGAACATGGTTACGGGCAAGACGTTCGGCATGACTTACGACGTCGTCATCATCGGCTCCGGGATCGCGGGCGCGCTGGTCGCATATAAGCTGGCGATGGCGAAGATGCGCGTGCTCGTGTTGGAAGCCGGCGGCGTGCCCCAGGAGATGGGTGAGCGCCGCCTGCTCGTCAAGAATTTCGCAGCGTCGGCATCCAAGGGTGCTGATGCTCCCTATACGGACGAGATACGACGTTCGCGCTACTACAGCTCGCCGCCGGCGGTGACTGCACCGCAGCCGCAGGATGAGCCTATCGGCAACGACGAGCCTTACTACAAATACGCGCAGGACAATCCATCCTGGAATCAGCAGTTCAGGAGCTACTACGAGAGGGTCGTTGGCGGCTCGACTTGGCATTGGCAGGGTCTCGCCCCTCGCATGCTTCCAAACGATTTCAGGATGCGGAAAGCGTTTTTCAGCGACTAGCCATCCACGATGCACCCCGGAGTTCGTGACTGGCCGATCAGCTACTCCGACCTTGCCACCTATTATCGCGAAGCCGAGTACGAGATGGGCATATACGGGAATGTCGCCTCGGATCGTGAACTGGACGACTATTTCGGCGTTGGCAGGGCCGACGCAAAGCGCGGATATCCGGCGGTGCTTCGGGAAGGAATCCCGATGACGTATCTCGACAAATATCTGAAGGAAAAGCTGAACGGCTTTCACTACGAGGAAAGCGCACCTGATGGCAGGAAATTCAAGACGCCGGTCTGGGTGACGCAGGTCGCACAAGCCAAGAACGCCAGGCCTTTCGATGGTCGGCCGGCCTGCGACGGCCGCGGCACATGCGTGCCGTTGTGTCCGACTCGGGCCAAGTACGAGGCCATCTTCCACATCGAAAAGGCCGTCAAGGCCGGCGCAGAACTGCAGGCCAATGCGATCGTGATCAAGCTGGAATTTGGATCATCGGGCGAAGTCGCCAACATCGTCTATCAGGACTGGCAGCTCGGTACGCCGCGGAACGTGCAGGGCCGCATCGTCGTGCTGGCCGGCAACGCGATCGAATCTCCAAGACTGTTGCTGCATTCGGAAACGCCCGAGAAAGCCAACAAGGTCATCGGCAAGTACCTGATGGATCATCCGGGTTCGGGTAGTTACGGGTTGGTGCCAGACGCGGTGTTTCCCTTCAGGGGTCCGCCGACCACCTCGCAGATCGACACCACGCGCGACGGACCACTGCGCAAGTGGCGCGCGGGTTACAGGACATCGTTGCTCAACTATGGCTGGCAGCTCGGTTCGCTGAGAGGCTCGACTTTTGATCCGGCGCCCAACCTCGATCACGGCGAAGAGGGCGATCAGCACGAGGAGCACAAGGCGGATCGTGGTGGCAACGTTCTCGACCTCGTCCACAACAACCTGTTGATCGGACAGAAGCTCAAGGAGAAACTACAGAATCACGCGCACCGGCAGATCTTCCTGGGCACCGCGCTCGAGCAGCTGCCCGTCGCTGGCAATTATGTCGGCCTGCATTCGAAGGCGGACAGGTTCGGCGTTCCCTTCCCGCTGATCAAGTACTATTACGACGACGACAGCGGCTACACCAATGCCGGATTGCGCGCAGCGCGAGCGATGCACGAAGCCATCTTCAAGCAGCTCCGGGCCACTGCATACCGGCTGTTCGCGTTCGACGCCTCCGGTGCGCTGACCGGCCCAGGATTTTTCGGTGCCGGCCACATCATGGGCACCACTCGCATGGGTAAGGAGGGGGAAGATCGCGCGGTCGACCCGCAGTGTCGTTCAGTCGATCATCCAAACCTGTACATCGTGGGCAGCAGCGTTTTCGTCACTGGGGCCGTCGCAAATCCCACCCTGACGATCGCGGCAATTTCGCTGCGCGCTGCAGATGCCATCAAGGCGGAGCTCCGCAATATGCATTAGTGGTGGCAGCCTCGTCGGCATGCTGCTTAGTCGAGGCCAGCGAGACGGAAAGCGCGGCAAACAAATCGACGCGGTGTGAAATGGATCACCACTGGCATTCTGGAATTGTGATGCTGTTCTGATCGGCAAATAGTGCAAGGCCCGTTTCGGTTGTGGGATGAGTTGACCGATGACCGAGAAAGCGCGACCGTCAATCGAAATTCACTTTTGACTTGTATTGCGACCATAAATCGCTTGTCGGAAATTCTCAGGTGCTGCGCGCTCATTCGGACGCAGCAGATGTTTCGAGCGCAATTTCCTGGGCCGCTCGATGAATACGATCGCAGCCAAGGGGCGGCGCTGACGCCCGGCTTTTCGGCGACGCCAACCGTTCCGTGATTCAATAATAACGTGGGACCAACCAAGGTTCACCTCAATCGCGCGAGGAGGAGATACACATGCGCAACGACACGCAGGACAGTTCGAACACCCCCGGCGCCTCGATCGATAGGCGTGGCCTGCTGCGCGGCGTCGCGGCCGCTGGCGCGGCGGCCACCGGAAGCTTCATGCCGCTTGCCCCGGCAAAGGCTGAAATCTGGGAAGAAGGCGATCAGCAATGCCGTCCGCTGATTCAGGAGAAGGCGCCTGATTACGACGTCAACGACGCATTGCTGCTGGACTTCATGAAACTGTCGGAGACCCTCACCGGGGTAAAATCCCTCGATCGCAGGCTTGGCGCTCAGTATCTCGAACGCTATGCCCGCAATCCCGATCTCTCCGCGCTGCTCCCGCAACTCATCAAGTCTTATCGCGATGTGGTCGCATCCAATCCCGAGGACCTGGTGAAGGCCATCCAGCAGAAAATCATGCAGGACGCGACGGTCGGCCCGGCGGCCGAGCAGTTGATCTATCTGTGGTATGTCTCCGCGTTTTTTTTACCCGTCGATCACACCGCCACGAGCAGGAACTGGCTTTATGGTTCGTCAGAACAATATGAGCAATCGCTCTTGTGGCCGCTGGTACGAGGACATGCGCCCATGACCCGCGGCGGTGATTACGGCTATTGGGAATCGCCACCGCCGCCGCCGACGATCTGACGTGTCAGTTCCAATCCTCAATTGCGGTTGAAAGGGTATGCCATGCAGACCGACCTCGCAGAACCGGATTTCGCCGTCATCATCGTGGGATCCGGCATCGCCGGTGCTCTCGCCGCCTATCGGCTGGCGCAATCGAACGTTCGGGTTCTGATCATGGAGGCGGGCGGCGTGCCGTCCGAGTCGCTTGGACGATATGCACTGGTTCGCAGCTATATCGAATCTCCGCCGAAAGCGACAGACTCCCCGTTCTGTGGCGATAACATCCTCGCCACTCAACCCGATCCGCGTGCACCGACACTGGGCAAGGACTACTTCGACTATCCGTCACCTTATTCGGGCGACACGTTCGTCAGCTTCTACGAACGGCTCGTCGGCGGCTCGACCTGGCATTGGCAGGGCATCTATGTCCGAATGGTGCCGAATGATTTCTATATGAACAAGCTCTACGGCAAGGGCGTCGATTGGCCGATCAACTACGACGACCTCAACCGCTGGTATGGCGAGGCCGAGCGCGAAATGGGAGTCGCTGGCGACCCTGAGCAGCGGCGGGATGACTATCGAAATCGGACCTACAAGATCAATTATCCGATGCCGGCGCTCGACCCCAGCTACCTGGATCGCCAGGTGTCCAAGGCCGTACCCCGGATGGCGGCGGTGAGCGGCATTCCACTGCATGTAGACACCGTTCCTCACGCCATCAATTCGAGAAAGTATGACGGCCGGCCGCCGTGCCAAGGCTACACCTCATGCGTTCCGCTGTGTCCGATCAAGGCGCGCTATGAGGGCATCTTCCACGTCGAGAAGGCAATGACTGCAGGCGCGGTCCTGCGGACTCAGTCCGTGGTCACGAAGCTTGCGCTCGATTCAGGTGGCAAGCGGGTCACAGGCGTCTATTACAGACGCTGGCAGTGGAACGATACCGACAAGAGGCGCTACAAGCTTGATGCTGACGATCGTTTCCTCTCGGCTAAGGTGGTGGTCCTCGCCGCAAACGCCATCGAAAACACCATGATCCTGCTGCGCTCCGACGCTGCCAATTCGAGCAAGACAGTCGGATGCTATCTGATGGATCACCCAATTAAACAGTCCTATGGTCTTGCCGTCGAGCCACTTTATCCATTTCGCGGACCGCAGACGACGTCGCAGATCGAAACCCTGCGTGACACCAAACATCGCAAGGACTTCGCCGGTTTCAAGACATCCATAAAGAACGACGGCTGGGGATCGAACGCAACGGGTGCGCCGCGCGGTGGCAAGGTCGCGGCCCAGAAAGAGGCGGAGGACTGGCATCCGGGCACAATTCTCGATCTCGTTCAGAATTGGGGCTACTTCGGCGAGACATTGAAGAAGACACTGGCGCATAATGCGGTCCGGATGCTCACGCTCAACAGCGCTTGCGAGCAATTGCCCGTCAAGGGGAACACCGTCACACAATCATCCAAGAGCGACGATCTCGAACTCAAGCGACCCCTGATCAATTATCAGGTCGATGACCCTGATCACTACGTGCGCAACGCATTCAAGAAGATCGTCGAGGTGCACAAGAGCGTGTTCGATGCGATGGGCATAACCCGTTACAAACTACAACTCGACGACGACGGCAAGCCGCTGACGTTCGGTGGCTCCGGCCATATCATGGGTACGACGCGGATGGGCAACAAGTCAGACCAGTCGGTGGTCGACAAGAATTGCTGCACACATGACCATCCAAATCTTTTCATCTTGGGTAGCAGTGTCTTCCCCACGAGCTCGACCGCCAACCCCACATCGACCATCGCAGCACTGGCGCTTCGCGCTGTGGACCCGATCAAGGCGAAACTGCGAAGCGGCTAAAGCTACAACGACGTGCCTCTCATTTGGTGGCCCCACCAAATTGAATCGGAGCGGTACACATGATTGACCATGCTGCAGCTGAAGATCTGGCCACCAAACGGGCAAGTGTGATTGATGTAATGATTTCGAGCATCAGCAACCATGAGGATCGCTACTACTTCGTGGGATTGGTCGGATACTATATTGAAGGTACCCGGTATTCCGCATCGGGTCTCAGTGTTGACCTTTCTGCAACTCCCGATATCTGCCGAACCGACGCTGGATTCGTTTGCAGCGCGATGTTTCCTCCCGAGATGCTCGAGCCGAGTATCGTAAAGGCAAGGGGTGCAACCAAGGTCGATTTGAACGGGCGGGTACGAGACGCAGTGAACGTCAGACTGGAAGTGATGATTCACGATGTATGGTCGGTGGCAGAGTTCATCGACGGAAGACAGCATGATCTTTTTCTTGATCCGGAGGCGCTGGAGTCAGGGTTAGGCCAATCTTGGAGCAAGCCTCATTAATCCGACTCTGACCGCGACATGTGATGGCGGGGTTCGCACAATCGAGAAACCGCGGGCCGGTGGAATACATCGCGTCAACTGGTGTTCTGCGGGCGTGTCAGCTGGATGCTGTCACGCCTATCACTGTAACTGGCTCCAGTCTCACATCGAACTGGGGTCCTTTTTGCGAACCGTTCCGTCGTTGCGACCGAGGGGCGGTCAGACGCCAAACGACCGCATCCCGCTCAGTTGCTGGTGCTGACCGTATAGTCGGCGAAGAACATGTGACTGTCAGCTTTCGACCACAAGCCGATACGTCCCGAAACCGGCTTGGCGAGCGTGTGCTGCAGGTAGAGCTTACCATCGAGATAGCCCTCCACCTTCGTCCCGCTGATGCGAACTTTCAGGTCGTGCCACTGGCGCGTAGCGGTCGGCGTGTTGCGGACCCAGTTGACCGAGGACCGCTTGCCCTTCTCGACTTTCCAAAGCACGAGATTGTTCTCCAGACAATTGGCGCGAACGGTCAGGTAATCGCCGTTCGGCTTGAGATTGAACAGGATGCCGGCACCCTGGTCGA
>Ga0099822_1003244_pt1 | contig 20801 bp, 12 predicted proteins | sample CowpeawhiteBW_FD_76839 | JGI IMG/M metagenome (GOLD analysis project Ga0099822, IMG submission 76839) | Root nodule microbial communities of legume samples collected from California USA - Cow pea white BW | ecosystem: Host-associated > Plants > Roots > Nodule | place: USA: California | collected...
AAAAAAAAAAAAAAAAAAAAAAAATATATAAAAAAAAATAAAAATAATATATATATATATATATATATATATATATATATATATATATATATATATATATATATATATATATATATATATATATATATATATATATAAACTGGTGGTTAGCTTAAAGAAGAAAGTATATGATACTTTGGGGATAGATTCTAAGCATAGCTTGTATAATTTTCATTATTAAACTGCACCAATATAAAAATGATAGAAATTTAATATGATTGAATTTTCAAAAGTACCTGGCAGGTCCTAAAAATATAAAGAAAGCTATGCCTTCTTATCAACAAGAGTTCTCGATAAAAACAAGCTTTAGCAAGATCCCATCTTGGCACGGCATATTTAGTTCTAGCCAAAGCTGAAGGATGACCTTTTGATGCATCATGTGGATGACTTTGCAAGGATTCCATATACTTTCCAAATTTCGAATTTTTAAAGGCTTGTGCAATTTCAGCAACTGAGACGAACACATATGGTTTTGAAGGATCTGCCCAGTATTGTGCTTGATCCTTTTTAGATGTCACCTGACAAAAGAAAAGAAAGTACTCGAGCAACATTTGATTCCATTTAATTGATCATGAAAATATGTCAAGAAGATATACCTCCTGTAGAAAGTCAGCGATCCCCTTACGAGGTGGAAGTTGAAAACCTAATGACTGAAAAAAGTCGAGCACGTCAGCTCGAGGACCTTGATATACCACGTACCCTTCTGACAGAAGCACCAGATCATCAAATAGCTCAAATGTTTCAGGAGCTGGCTGAAGAAGAGCCATAAGTACTGTAGCGTCCATTTGATGAACAAAGTTCTTTATGCATTTTACTATCTGGAACGTAGTAGAGCTATCAAGACCAGTTGATATCTCATCCATAAATAGTGTTTTTCTTGGACCAACAATCATCTCTCCTAAAAGATGCAATACAAAAAGTCATGGTTGCTGCAAAATGCACGAACTTAAAACCCAGTTAAAGCATTTAAAAATTATTCCTTTTGGACTATCACCGGTCATGGTTGCTGCAAACTGCGCGGACTTAAAAGGCATTTAAAGCATTTAAAAAATTTTCACATGAGAATTATGTTACTATATTTGTCAGTAGTAATAAAAAATAATTAGTTATTAATTTAATTATTAATTTATAAATTAAAAATTATTAATAACTAAAATAATTTCATAAAATTATAATTGATTTCTAAATTAATATTTAAAATAATTTTTATTATAAATTAATCATTAACATTAATTATTAAATTTTAATTTTTAAAATAATTAATCTTTAATTAAAAAAATAATTTCTAAATTAATCTTTAAACATATTATTAATCACTAAAATTTATCATTAAGAATTCTTTTTATAATGTATTTAGAAACTCTTATGAATCCAAAAAAAAACAACTTACTAACTAGTAAACGCAATTATCAAAATATTTGCGTTTAAGCAACAATGCAATAGGCTTCTCATGGAAAAACAGCAAGTGTAGGTATCGTTAACCTTCTTTCTGTTGTTGAAAAATAGTTTTAACATACACTTCTATTTGATTTATGAGTACCATGGACATCTCACATCAATTTAATTAAGATTTAAACATATTGTAATAATTGTTATTAGATTTTATCGATAATAACCCTTGATATTTTCGTTGGTGACTCAATAAGTGTATTGAAAAGTAAAAATAAAAAATAAAATAAAAATAAAACTCTGATAAATCAAAAACAAATCGATTTATAATATATAAATAAGAGTCGAGAAACCAAGATTCTATAACCAGAGAGAGAGAGAGAAAGAGGGGGATAAACCTGTTGTAACTCTTTTCTTTTGGCCGCCAGAAACCCCTCGCATCATATCGTTGCCAACTATTGTCTCCGAACATACATCGAGACCAAGCACTTTCAAAACGTAATCCGTATTCACGCTGTGTTTCTTACCTCCGACAGATGATGCCTGTGAAGTTAATCAAATTCCATCAGACATCTGCATAGCCCACAATAGAGGCACGCGGCATGATTTTCATACTAGAAATTTAGGATGATAACCTTCATAAACGCGTCAACTTCTGCACTAGGTCTTATGTTCCTTTCCTTCTCTAGGCGGCCAAGTTCAGTTGTATATGCTGCGAAAATTAAGCACATTTGTTGTACAAATTCAATTGCCAGAGATATAGAAACACTTCAATAATTAAATTAACGTTTACCTGCAAAACCTTCTTCTGCACCTTGACATCTAGCACCAAAATCCAAACATTCTCTTACCGTCAGTTCTGCAACGTGATCATCTGTTTGGCTAATGTATGCAGAAGTCCGTCGAACATAAAAATCGTCCACGTCGCTGCCATTGTATGTTATACTACCCGTTGTCTGTACAAACACAACAGCAAGAATAACTTACTTTAAGATAAGTACGATTTTTTAAAAAGTGATAGCTTTGTTTGCCACCTTTAAAATAATATAGCTAACTAAATCAATTTTTTAAGAGAAGTTAGTAACATTGTTTAACCAAATTTATTATTATTATTATTATTATTTTCATTATTTAAAATTTGTTAAAATATATAATTTTAAAGTTTTTATTTTTTATGAATGTCTTATAATTTTATTTTTAATCAATTTCGTAACTAAAAATAATATTAAAAGATACTATTTAATTTTTTTTACTACAAAAGAATATAAGAGAAGAAAATAAAATGTGTTTATATATCCTTATTTAAAAAATATAAATTAATAATCACCTTGAGGGTTTTATCAAGCTTGCCCGCGAGAGCCAGAAGTAAGCTGGTTTTACCTGCTCCCGGAGGTCCTAGTAGCAGAGTCATCCTGCAATACAGCCAAAAAGTAGGATGACAGTTACATCAGCGCGCACAGGAAAGCTCTGAACCTATAATAAAGAAACATACATCCGTGATACTACAACCATCACGTTGCGTACTAAATCCAAATTAACTAACATTTTACGGATTTCATTATGTCTAACAGAAAAGTTGAATAAGTTTATTCCACTCATTTGGTTGGGTAAAACAACATGAAGCCGCGGTCGAAAACGCCGTAGAAAGAAGAACCTAAGAAGCACTCTTACCTTCCTGGCTTGATAACGCCACTGATATTGTTCAGTATGGTAAGGGAATGCCGTTTTGGTTTGCATAACCTCAACTTGGTTAGGAATCCCTGCGCGCAACCGCATGCAAAATTTTTTTAGGATACGCATAGCTTTATAAAAAGAAAGTAGCGAAAACATAAAGACGAAATTAACCTCGAAGCAATCACGACTATAGTTAACCAGTGTTGGTAGAGCTCTAGAACCAATTTGAACATTGGCAGAGACGTTGAGGTTCCTGAATCTCACCTCGATCTTCGGCACCTCCAACCCAACCCTACCGCAATCAAAAAACAGGAACAATAGCAATATCGAATTGTAGATCAGTAATTTTGGAGAATCGCTAACACGGAAAACAGAAAAAAAAAAAAAAAACAGTATTAGAAAGCGAAACCTGTCGAAGCGTTCTTTTATGGCGCAGAGGAGGCGGAAGTTGTCTTGGTCGGTGGTGGCCAGAGCTTTCTTAACGACGAGTTCCCGGCGAGAGCGGCTGAGCTTTCGGACGTCAACTAAGTCTTGCGTAGGAGGTTGAGCACGGGAAGAAGATGCGCGGAGGAGGGCGTAGTTGATGCGCTTCTGCGACGGCAACCTGGAGAGCGCTGCCCACTGCAGCTCCTCCTCGTCCTCGGCGACGGTCTCGGAGTTGGAGGCCATAGCGAAGCTCTCGCTATGGAGTGATCCTAATTCGAAGTATTCGCTTCCATCGGAAGCCGCCATTTCTGTAACGGTTTCGTGTTTGAAACGGAGACGAAGGAAATTGAGAAAGGGACAGGAGATTGTACGAGAAGAAGAGAGGGACTCTGTGAGAGGTTTGGTTTAATGGTAATGAAGAATGAGTACGTAGTTAGAAGTGTTGTGACTTGAGAGTTTGTTACGCTCTCTAAAATGCCGTTGTTATTACACGTGAATCTGTTTTGACAATTTAGAGTGATTGTTGTCCTATTCTTCCGAATCTTCTAATGATTGTTATTTGCTAGTATTATGTGAACCATCAATGACCCTTCCACAAGCTATCTTCTCCTCACATTCTCGTCGTTGTACTTGACCATTGACATTTACTCCTTCTTTTCTCCTTTGAAAAAATTAATATATAAAATTATGTATATTTATTAAATTATTATTAATAATTAAAATACGTTTATCAATTCAGAGTACAATAATAATAATAATAATAATAATAATAATAATAATATAATGACGTGTAAACATTGCCTTCTGATTATTATTTAACACATCAGGAGTGAACATGTTTGTCGATGATTATCAATGCATGATGTAGCACAATACGCGCAACAATGTATCATAATGTTCTCATAAAATATGTTGAAGAAATTGAGAAAGTGTATGCATGACATATTTCTAATTTTGTAATGGTATATATAAGGACTACAAGGCATCTATAATGTGTAGGATCATCATTGGAAGTTGGACCATTTGCAAGGACTAATTTATGGTTATGACTCTTGAGAAAAAAGTCACGTTCACTCAAAATATTCGTAGAATTGTGTTGACTAGTAAATAAACTTGATGAGCTCCGAATAATTTTAATATTAAAAAAGCAATTAAGTTTTTGAAGGTATTTGATTTTGAACCATGACTAAAGATATTTTTAACTCAATCACACGTGAGAGTGACGTTGTCCATCAAACAAATATAATGAACATATATAAGATCAACAACAAAATTATTATCATGAGTAAATGTGAACAATGTGTAATCGACCTTGGATTGGTGAAATCCAAACTAAAAAGATTTTGAAATTTCACAAACCAATTTTGCGATCATTGTTTAATTTCATAAAGGGAATAATGTATTTTGCAAACAGAGTCATGGCCATGAGAACAAGGAGAAAAACTAGGAGGAAAATACATATATACTTCCTTCTCAAGATCTCCATGGACAAAAGCATCATGAACATCCAATTGATAAATATTCTATCAATTTTTTGCACAAAGAGAAAAGTGCACATGTTTTCAATTTTTTTCAATAGGATTAAAGGTTTCATTTTAATTTTATATTTCAATTTGGTTATCAGCAACAATGACTAATATGGATTTATATCATTCTATAAAGCCATTAAATTATACTTATATTGATAAAATCCATTGGCAAGGAAATTCCTTCTTGCAAGGAAGAAGAGGAGTACCAATCCAAGTCCAATTATCTTCAAAGACCTAGAATTCAAGTTTCATATCTTGCAGCCAAAGTGGATTCTTCACGGTCTCTTTGTATAAATGTGGTTTGATGGTGTTACTGACAATTGCAAAGTATTTACGATGTTACGAAGAAAAAATATGTTTAGTGACAAATTTTTCTATAAGATAGAGGAATACTTGAGCGAACACTAGAGAAAGTGTTGAGAGAAGAGGGTATAATAGTAGTTTGGTAATCATAATCGTTGTGTTGATGGTTGATGAGGTCTACTTATGTGATGGATAATTATGAAGGTGGAGATGAAGGGTCGGATGAGCTCTCCCTCTCAGTAAACTCAAGGTTAAGTAAGCATGCAACATCCAAAGAGGTGTACTAACATCATACAACTCATAAAATCAAAGGTTTAGAGATAAATTGTGTGGGAGTTGAAGGAATATCAATTGTAGGTAATGAAAATTGAAATTCTTCAAAAAAAAATTTAAAATCATGAGATACAAAAATCTCCTTAGTATCCAAATCAAACACCTTATAACCTTTTTTGCTAGAAGGGTGGGCCACAAAAGCTAATTTGCAAGAGTGTGCAACTAATTTATCGTATGATTTAGGGAAGACCACTACATAACATAAGCAACTAAGGACCTAAATATGATCAAGTGTACCCATGATATAGTAACTTTACACAATTTTCAGCAAATTCAATATGGTGTATTTTTAAAGCAAGAAATTAATGGAATAATAGAAGTTTCATTGAATTGTTGGAGTTGTTCAAGGATATGCTTCATGAACATAACACATTACATAATCGTAATTATGAGATGAAAAATATACCATGTTTGATAGGTTTGAATTATGAAAAGATACTTGCATGTCCCAATGATTGTGTATTGTATAGAGGTGAGTTGTTGCATTGATGGTGTGTCCAACACGTGGGTTATCACAATTTTAACAAATTGTATGGAAGTAGTGGTGAGGAAGAAACAAAGGGTCCCCTACTAAGGTGTTGTGGTACTTGCCAATAATACCTAAATTTAAACGATTGTTTGTCATAAAAAAAAGGATGTAAAGAACTTGACATGATATACAAATGAAAGAAAATGTGACAATCTTTTTCGACGTCTAACATATTCTCCATGGTGGAAGAAGACTGATGAAATATTTGTGGAATTTGGTGTAGAGGCAAGAAACTTAAAACTTGCACTTGTTACAAAATGTATGAATTTTTATGGGAACTGAAGTACTAAACACAGTTCATGGTAATTTTTTGTTGGTAATTTACAACCTGCCTCATTAGTTGCATAGGAAGAGAAAATATATTATGTGTCTATGATGATTTTAGGACCCTAACAACTAGAAAATGACATTGATGCATATCTCAGACCCTTGTTGACGATTTGAAGATATGACTCACAAAGACATATTTACTTGGCTTCATACATTGAAAGGTTAGTTATTATCTAACTTGTATTCTTTTTAATTATGTCAATTATATAATTAACTATTTGTCATTCATTGTAGATTGCACACCATTGGTTATAGTTATACCTAAGAATTACAAAACAAAGAGGTTTTGTCTGTTTAAGAAAAAACAGCCAAAAAAGGAAAAGCTTATTACAATAGTAAATTTTACATTTTTTCATCACATTGGACAAGTATATTCCAACTAACATATGTCTTTATTGTAATTAGAGACACAAATTTTATAAATGGAAGGGGCAAAACAAGGTCAATATAATTCATGTGTCCTAAGCTTAGGCAACTTCTAATACAATAACTATTTTATGTAAGAGTTGCATAAAAATAATTTTTGTCACTTGTTTTCACTCTAGATAATAGGCAAATTAATTCGTTCAATTGTGGCTACTACATCATGTATTAGATGAAAGACATCATTTGATTAGTTATTACTAACCTTTAAATAGAGGTAACACATTTAAACATTTGATGAAGCGTATTTTAATTTTATGAGTATTACATAATAATGTGACTCAAATATTTCGAGTCTTCAATTATCAATCTTTATTGTCCTAGAATGACATCTAATAAATAAGAGAACAATAAATAACCTTCCTATTTTATTTTTCTTATTTAGAAAATTTTTAGATTAGATTAGACAATTTTTTATAAAACATTTTGTTGAAATGTTTGGCTTATATAGTATATAATATGGATTGAGATTTTCCTACATTTAGTTTAAAGTCAAATGAACTCAATTTTTGAAAGAAAATATCCAAAATTTATGTTGAAACATGTATTAGTTGATATAAATTTCGGACATTTGGTTTACTCTTATATGATACGTATTCATGTCTCGTGTATATCTACCTAATGTAAATATGAACGTTTTACGTTAGATGTATTATGTATTATGTCTAACGTAAATTTATATCTCTCATATATACGTCAAACTATTAATTGATGTAATTAACCATAAATATTTAATATAAAAAATTTGTTTGATGCTAATGATACGATTAACACATAACCAATCAATGCCTATAATTACTTCGAGTTATGTTCTAACTAAAGTTGAATGAGCTTAGCGCCAAAACCATTCACTGCAGTTGTGTTCTTTTATCCTGATCTTTCTCTTAATCTTATCCCATTGTGTAATTTTGAATGATGGTTGTACTGAAACCAAGAACCAAAATTCAACGTTCAGATGGATTATATCAATCTAAAAACCAATATATAGACAAAAAATGAGATTGAATAGTCCAAACTCTTACAAAGACATGCAAATAAGATTAAATAGCCTGAATTGAAAAAAATAAAAAATAAAAATACAGCTATGAAGATTTATAACTATCTATTTATCGATTTCATAACTAATAATCAGGACTGCTTAAAAAACTTATTCTCAACAAGTTTTGGTTTAGATAAAAAAAACGTAAAGAAAAATAAAAAAATAATATGTAGAAGAAAAAATAGATTAAAATTAACGTCTAAGAATTAAAATAAATTATTTTTAAGCATAGAAACTAAAAGGTTAAAGTTTGTAATATAGAAAGTAAATAGTAATTAACCAAAATAAAATAACCTTTACATGTACTCGATTTAGTTATCAGATTACAAATAAAAGAAATAACCAGATATAACTTCCTACTTATGATTCTTAATATAAAGACTTGGCTTAAAAACTTAAACATGAAATTTAATTTTTCTGGTCCCTAACTAAATATTATAAATATGTGAATTTATTAAGCTCTACCCTTTGAAATAAGTTTGCACCTTTTGCCCTGAAGCATTCAAGAAAGACAAGCATATGAAGATAAGATGTCAATCTTAATAATAAGCATGAAGGAGACTATACCATACAACATCAGCAAAAAAGGTATAATCAAACAAAACCAATAACTATAACCTACAATACTACAGTGCATATCTTCTAATATGATACACTAGCACTACTAACTAGAATTTGGATTCTTCACTAGATTCTTCTATATTGTTCCTCTGGTGTGTCTTCAAAATACAATTATAACACTGATTTTGATGTTTTAAAATATATGAAAAAGACTTTTAAAGTACTAACATCAATATATTTTGAAGACACAGCAGAAGACAACACCAAAATATTCAGTAGAGAATCTGAACTCCTACAAACTACTAAAGCCAGATTGGTGGAATAAGGCTTGCATCAGATACAAAATCACCACTTCCAGAAACAACACAAAATCTAACATCAAATTCCAAAAAACAATACAAAAGAGAAGTGTTTGGCACCATACAGGGTTAGCAGTTGATTGGAAAACCTTCAAAAACACTGAGAAAATCCTCAAAACACTCTGCAAGAGCAGACTTTATATTATTCAGTGTTTATTCTTAGTCTTTGTGGACTTGAACTTCTTGGACTTGCTGGACATGAGTCCTTCATCATCAGATTCATCACTAATATCGCCCTTTTTCTTACCACGCTTCTTTTCAGCTCTTCCACATACCACAAATTTCCTTTCATCCTTCTCCTCAACAAGCTCTGACTTCTCTTTGGGCTTCCAAATGAACAGAGATCTGAAAAGTTACGCCAGGTAAGTCCAATAACCCAGCAAACAATATGACAGCACACATAGGTACTATTGCCTTTTACATCCATCATTGAAGAAGTCATGTTCTGAATCTAACAAATTAATTAGGTTTTCAAAGCAAAAAACAGATAGTAAAAACATTGGACAGTTTTTGAAATTACGCTCATATATCTAACTTTGGTTGAATCCGAACAATGTCAGAGTTTAATACAATGCATATGCATCATCTTGAATGACAATACACTATAGAGGAAAACAAACAATGGTTCCAAACTTCTAATAGAGCTAGTTCAAGAAAACTAGTAAATTTCACTTTCTACTTTTAAAAATCATAACAGAATGCTAAAAGGTTTGAATTTCATCCACAGATGAGTAAAATCTCATCAACCAAATTCACCATAGTTAAAAGAATTCATCACTAGCATTATACAATATTTTAGCATTAAAAAGATAAGCCAAACCTGGAACTCCCAGTTGCCAGGATATCTTCACGGGGATGAAGCTTATTAACTGGACTGATCGTTGTGATATTTGGGTCAATCACTTCAGCTACCAATTGCCCTGTACTTGTATCTATAAAATCAATGGGATGGAGAGCAGCTCCGTTATAATTTTCACTTATATATCGACCAATAACAGCAAGGGACTCTGATGGATCCTGCAATTACATAAACCATAATTTTTCTATAAGGCAGAGAACAGAAAAGAAACATAACATCATAAACAACTGGAAGAATAAAATAAAATCACCTTTGGGTCCCATTCAGCTTTAAAGGGTGTCAAATGCCGATTGAAATCATGGCTATGTACAATTTCTCGGCTAGGAGAGTCCATATTACCAAAGATAGAATCCCATATATGAAGACGGTTGTCTTGTGATGTAGTGAGAATTTTGGTTCCAGAAAATGGGGAGAAATATGCAGAGTTAACTACACGATTGTGCTTAAGGTCATAAAGGGATGATCCAGCTTCTATATAACGCAGGTCCCATATACGAGCCTAAAAATAGAAACCATTCATATTTCAGCAGTTAGTTAGCATACCCAGCAAGCAATGTAAGTTCAGATATCAATTGAACAAATACAGTATTTGAATAAAACTGAAAAACTCACAAAATGATCATTTCCACAAGTCAAAACGATGTCTGGTTGAATTGGATTGCAATGGATACCGACAACTTTTGTTCCTCTTTTGTGGATCAAAATTGCATCACCATTCCTGTGGTTGGAGCGCATGTCAACCCTACAAATGCCACAGGATGTTATGCAAACTCAGTTAATTTGTTTCAGAAAAAGCATAGCTATGAATCAGAGGGCTACAATTTGCATCCCTGACCAAGAAAACCCAATTTTAAAGTTCTCTAGTTATTGTCTCCCATGAACTTTTGAAACCATTTACAATGAGCAAAGTCAGGTCATGATGTATGCAAATCTCAATTTCTTCAATACCTTCAACTACTTAATGTACATTACATAATAGGATATTGAAGTGGTGCACTCTTAAACACGCACCTAGCAGATGCCGTGCGGCAATTACAATGCACTTTAAATACTAACCTTCACAAATGGCCATGCAATGAAAAGAAAATCAGAAATACAAGCTCAAAATTTATAGCTAGCCAAACACACTTAGATAGTAAAAGCATGATACTGTACAAAGAAAATCACAAAAATACAAGCATAAAAACTAAATAATTTCACAGGGAGGGAACCGGAAGAAGCTACTTACATGTAAAGAAAACCAAAGCTATCAGCAACAAGAACAAGACCTTTCTCACAGTTAATATCCATGCCATAGATCATTTTCCAAGTGTTCGGACCCTAATAAAAAAAATACATATATATACGAGTAAATTTTACTGCCAAAAGTTAAGACAAACTTTTAGAAGATAAGCTAAAGCCAAAATATGATCATGCTACATATCTTTCCAATTAAAACTTAAAATCCGAAAGTTTAACCACTGTCCAGCATCCCCATCCAAAAATCAGAGGAACACCGCAATCATGAAAACATTTACAATCTTACAGCAACATAATTGAAACTCTTGGGCGTGGCAGAAGAGAACATCATGATAGGTAAAGTGTCCAAATATGGAGATGTTACAATTCACAAATAGTGTTCCAGAAGAAGCGCAATGGGCATATCCAAGTACTTACACAGTTAAAGAGAAAGGTTATGAAATACGACCAGAACCTAAGAAAATTTCTACCTGCCATCCATCAGGGTTCAGGTTCATTGGAGAAGATGATAGTCCTGTCTCCAAGTCAGTGCAACTAATGGTTCCATCTGAGGATGCAGAATAGACCATACAGTCATTTGTAGGATTAAACCTACAAAATTTTGTATTTAGAGCCTGATCTTTACACTTCAGGCTAAGACTACGACAATAAAATATATCCAAAGAATAGGGAAGGAAAAAAACAATTACAAGACCATGGTTTCACGAAAACAACCTTACCTCATATTGTTCAGTAAACAAGAATGTATGTTTCCATAGACCACCTTCTCATATACCTTTCCAAAATCCCATACTCCAAGTTGCCCTTTCTTTTAGTATCAAAACATGAAAACAAATCAGTGGCTAAAAACAAGTAAGTAGGCAACCAAAATATTAATATCAACCGATGTAATTTACTTTACTGTAACAACCTTATCTCCAGATAACAGAATGTTATTCTTGGTCGGGTGGAACTCCAAGCATGTTACCCGTCTACTGTGATATCTGATGACAGCACAATTCACTTGGTCTGGGATCACATATTTGGGCTTGATCTGACATAGAAAAGAAAAAAGAAAAAATTATCATAATCAGAACCCAAAAATACTAGGATGTGTGATAAATAACCTTCAGCATTGAAGCATAAACATTATGGAGTCATAGATTGCTTTAGTGCCAAAAATGTCCATTGAATATTATCAACTGTTGCAACTTGAAGCACATAGTTTACTACATAATTTACAATAAAATTATCTAGCTAAAACCAAAATGATATACTATACTTTTTCTTGAAGCAAAAGCTAGGCTAATGTGAGAATGCTAAGGAGCAACACAATTAAAAATCCCTACAAATGTCGGAAACAACTACAACAATAACAGATACAACTCGGCAGATCAAGGTCGCTATAGCATAACTTCAATGTCGTTATTACAAGTTGACAACAGTGACTAATAATTCAATAGGCCAAAGTTCCCGACTCATATATGGTGGTTATTATCTTCACAAGTCAAGTATGGTATTGCCTGATCATAGTAATAAAGTAAACAGCAAAATGAACAACATACACAACTAACTCAATTATCAGCATTGAGCAAACTAAAGAAAAAAAAAAAAAGTTAGACATACCGAAGGAAGGGATGGCCTTAGCTGGCGTTCAAATACGTATTCCAAAGGTTTACACGTTTTCTTACGGGGTGCTGGGACAACTCCATGCTCAGTTGAGACACGATGTGGGCAAGTCAAAGTGGTGTGTCCTTCAATTCAAAAACGCAAAAGAGTTTACATTTACAATGTCAATAAATAAAAAATCATGATCATTAGAAATCATGTGATGACGAAGACATTTTAACATAACTATTGTAGTATAAAAACCCTTTTAAACTGAGATTGCATAGACTATTTACTCTGAACTGAATGACTTAAAAAGGTACAATCATCCCAGAGAAAATAAATATTAAGGAAATGTCGCAAAGATAACAATCCTAATAGATAAATGAAGAGTGACACCAATATTCACCAGGCTTTTTACACAGAAAGCAAGGCTTCATGGGGCAATCAATATACGTGGCACCCTTGAACCCCGCTTCATGACCATGCTTCTTACATACCTACAACACCACACAAGTTCCATTACGGTAAAAGCGTTCCAATACTGAGAAGAAAAAACTGAACTTTACGACAAAAAAAAAAAAAAGTAACCTTGCAGACTTTTTTGAGACTAATAGTGATGGGGGCTTTCCCTTTTTTGTTTGCGTCCGAACCCACTTCCAGATTCTCAGTCTTCTCACTTGTAGTCGTAACCCCATCATCATCATCATCATCCTCTTCTTCTTCTTCTTCAAGTATTCTTTCTTCTTCTTCTTCTCCCTCTTCCTCGGAAGAACTCTGTTCTGATTCAGAGTCCCTCTCAATGAGAACCTTGGGAAACGCGGTTCTTCGAGTAACGGGTGCCATTGGAGAGGGAAAAACCTTAGCGGTGACTGTGGATGGAAGCGGGAAATAGAAAGGCGCAGCGGAGAAAGCTGAGAGTCTGACACCGAAATGGAAAAACCAGTTATTCTATTGGCTTTGAATGACACACGTCGCGCACAAGCTCGGTTAAAAAAAAAAAAAAAAACGTCTTTCCTCCGTGTGTTTGTACTAGTCAAGCATATGTGTTTCCACTTTTTCTTATTATTGTAATAAAAAATATGTATTTAAAAAATTAATTATTAAAATAAGTATATTTATATATATATAATATTTATTAATTTTAAACATTTATGTTTTTTTACTATTATAACCAATAAAATTATTTATTTTTATAAAAATAAAAGTGGTAAAATAATATGTATTTCTTTTTATCATAATTATAAATATATGTATATATATATAATTATATATTTTTTAAATTAATAAAAATGTAGTCATACAATAAATATTTCATAATTTTATAATAGAATTTTTTATTATTAAAGATAATTAATTGAATTAAAAAATAGTTGCAAAATTTACATAGTAAAATAATAAAATGAAATATATTAATACGAGTAAATTAGGTAATGAATTATATCAATAAAATTATAGTCGCAAAACACTTATTAAACAAATTTATTGATAGTTATAGATGATTTTTTATATTGCATAATATGTTAAATTTGATTTTTATATTATTAAAACTTTTTTCATTTTATGAAAAAAAAAATAGAGTTTTGAATATAATAAAATATGAGCGTAAAATTATGCACTTTGTTATATTGTATTAGTTTATCTGCTATATTGTATTAGTTTATCTGGAGGAGTTGTTTTCATTATTTACTCCTAAAAACTTTGTAATAGATTTTTGAAATCAAGCATATTAGTATCAAAGAAATTTTAGCTAAATTTAGTTAATAAAATCATATTTCTGTTAATATGTTTATTAATTTCAATTAAAATTGAGGTTAAAAATTTAGATCGATTACTTTGTATAACATTAATGATAATAATATAATGCTTTCTCCAAATTGGTATATATAGATTATATGAGTAGTGACCCTTAGTTAATTGTATTGAGCTTTTAAAAAACAAAAAAACGAGATATAATATATTTTTTTTCTAATAGATGGGTAATTATCTTAATTAAAAGCATAAATAATCTATTGTCATATTATAGGATAACTAGTTTAATCGAAGTCGCATCAATCATATAATCTTAAATCACTTTTTATATTCAAAAGAATTTCTAACTCAAGTATTTTTCAAATATAAAACAACTCGCAATACAATATTTCAATGTTCATGTGTTGGTTAGTATATAAATTAAGAAAGAGTATGAATATGAAAGTTCTAATCTTGTAAAACAAACATATAAATCATCCTACCAATCCTTCATGTTAAAATAAGTGTGCTAATAGGTTTTAAATTAATGGGTGACTTTATGGTTGTTCCAGAAATAATAAAGTCATCAACATAGACAAAAACTACAAATGTAAATTGATAATAATCCTAAAGAGATTAGGTAAAGTCATACCTTTTAACTGTGGTGAACAGATTGGCAAACAAACATTTAGAAACTTGTTTCAATATGTTGTTTGAACATCATTATGGGTTATCGACAATGTTGTAACGACTTGCATGGCGTGCGACATTAGCACTGTCATGTGTGGTGATGATGAGAGGTTTATATTTGTTCTTGCTCTTGGATCCCACAATTCTATTTCAAGATCTTTTTGCAATCTCAATTTCATTGGAGCCTTCATGCCCTTCGTCCTTTACTTTAGTGTTATAATTGTTGGTGGAGTTATTTTCTTCGTGTTCTCTTCATTGACCATAGGTGATAGGCAACTACAACAACAACCATAAACCAACACATCTTCATTTGGTGCCACTAATGATCCCTACAACGAATCGAACAAACTAGAGTAATACTACAAAGCCTCCATGAACCCCTCCAAAAAAATCATACTATTGTGGTTCACTAGCTACTCCACCACGGTTGTGCTAGTAAACAGTGAACCTTGAAGATAATTAAAGCGTGACAAATTCTCCAACTCAGATCTCGAGTGTCAACATATCTAGATCACCTAAGTTATTACACACAAATCTAGGAAACTCAAATTGAATCATAATATTTTTTAAGTGAGTTTCACCAGCTTCAAATTGATTTGACTAAACATATTAGAATCAAGGTTGTTGAGCCGTGATGGTCTAATCCCATTGAGGTAGAACATTGGTGGAACATTAGGATGGTCGCAAGTGCCTGGATGAACTCCAACCATTATAACCCCATTTCAAGCCAAAATTGATAACATAAAGCATGTCCACGAGGGTAAAGGCTTCGAGGATGGTGTGATTTATCATGAAGTGCATGAATTTCAAGTACAAGCTCGATTCGTAGAAATGTTTGTAAAGCATGTTGGAGTAGAAAGATTCTACAGTTTTGTAATGGTAGAAGTCATAAATTCTTCAAGCGAGAGCTTTAGCGAAGAATAGTGCAACCTTCACCGTTGAACCTCCTTGTGATGTATAAAGAGTTTGCATGCTTCATGAGGCCCTCTGTAAGGCCCTCCTTAAACTATGGTAATGTTTTCTTTCAACCCTTCCACTTGTTGAGGTGTTCCTATGCAAGATGTGTGGAAACTAATTTCAGGAGTAAGAAAGTAACTTTTCATGAAACTAAATCATGTCCCACTATCATTTTTATAAATTTATATTTGTTGTTATATTGTCTTTTGTACTAAAGTAAAAAAAATTATTATTAGTCTTTAAGAGACTTTACTTCTATTAACGTTCAAATAGAAATAAGTGCAAATAACATGTGACAAATCATTTGGTATTGTGAAGAAGTCACATGAAGGAGTTACATATGTTTCTCACAAGTCACAATGAACTAATTCAAATGTCATGCTTATTTTGTGATCACTCCAAGAAAACTTTGTCCAAATTTGTTTAGCTATAAGATACACATCACAAGTTTTATTCAAAGATTCACAATTTTTATTTCCCCTAACATCAAAAACTAAAAACTAATTGTGTGATTTTCCACGAAGGATGCTCAAATACCTATGCCATAGGTCACAGTGGGGCACTTCATCAACTTTAAGTCATTTCCTTGTTGAATATGATAAAAATAATTGAGTTTGCTATTTCATTCACTCGCTCCAATCAACATCATCAAGATGTACAATGGGCTTCATCCATTAATTGTGAGACAAATATGAAGTTGCAATCTAGCTTAGGAACATAGAGAACATTTTTAAGCTTTAGATCCCCATCCAACCACACATCCACTTCTTTGATTGTAAAAGTGCTATGTCTATTTAGAAAGCTCATAGGACAATATTAAATATCAGTCAACTCACAAATACTCCACAAATTTTCAGTCAACATATCTACAATATCAGTCAATTATCCATTAAATAATGTTAAACTTACTTGTCATCTTCTCATATGAGTTTGTCTTACGAGTACTCAACATTTCCACCAATACTTATCATTATTTAGTGGTCAGTTTAATAAAATCACTTTTGTTGTATTATGTTAATTATATATCTAATAAGTTGTATCCATGGTCCTAAATGTGCACTCTAATTAGGTCAATAATTCCAGTTTATAAATGATAACAATAAAACAAGAAAAATCATATTAATATAGGTTTCTATATAAGAATACAACAGATTTGTCTCGAATTCAAAAAATAGCAGAAAAGAAACTCTAGCAAATCATTTTGAAGCATCGAAAATATAGAATCAATGCATTTAGAATCAAGCAAATAATATATACACAAAAAAGTTATAGCCAAGAGAATAAGAAAATGTTAGGTTAACTGAAAATACAAAATTAAAGCAATTATGTACATTGAGTTCAATTTATTGCGACTAAAAATAAAACATATGAAAAGTGTTTTCAATATACAATAATGCTATAAATGTACATTCAAAAAATGTATTATCAAAGATATGAAAGGATAACCAAAAGTGACTTTATGTACCCATAATAGATAGAAATGGTTTTATGTACTTAGGTGACTCAAGTGTGAAAATGTATGATATCTAAGTTTTATTAATAGAGCCTTTTTATCATTTTTAAAAAGGACTTAAACATATCTTATATTAGGATACAACACGAGTATTAGCTCAAAGTATTGCATTGTATGGTTTTACAAAATTCTTATGAAAATATTTGTCAACTAATTTCAAACTATTAGATGAACCGATTGAATATCTAATTAACAATTAAGTTTTCAAAATATCTTTATAAATTTTATTCATTCCTCTTAGATTTGACCTATAATTTCATAAAAGATTTAAGATAGGCTTGAAGTTTTACTAAACTTGAAAGTTCATTGATGAGTTAAAGAAGTTTCACATATGTTCAAAAGTTAATTGAAAATTTTAAAGACTTAACATAAGCTCAAAAGCTTAAGATAAACTTGAAAGCTCATGGAGAAATTCAAATCTTTAATATAAGAAATCCTTTTGCTTGTGCAAACTCTTTGACTTAGTTATAAGAAAAGGATGTTTGAGCTCTCGTACACCTATCTCTTAGATTCCCTACAAAGTAAGAATCATATTAAAATGAGGTTCAAATTTCAAGTTATAACTCAAATGCTAAATTATGTCTAAATAGTCAAAAATAATTAACTATATGGTCTAACCAAACTCAAACAACAATTTGTCCAAATCATTCAATTACGCATAAAGGGGTTTAATATTAAAATTATGAAGAAAAGTATAGATAAAAAGTATTACCTTTTACTTTCCTCTATGTATTTAGAAAAGTATAAATACAAATTATGAAATTACTAAGAGTGATTTTATGCATTTTTATTTGTTAGAAATAATTTTGTATACTTGCATTTTTTAAAAGTGAGATTCTGTAGTGGTCTTATAATCAATTTTGATTGTAATAGAACCCTTATATAATTATTTAAAAGAGATTTGAATGTATCCCAAGAATTAGAATAACCAATGTGATATATTGTGTTCTTTCTATATTTATATAGTCAATCTATTACAAGATAATTTATTGGTCTATAAGACAATTTATTGATCTTTCTCCTATTATCATGCATGTTAAGAAAATTCATGTACATGTCCATGGTTGAACACTTATACCAACATAAGGAAGACTTTCTCGAGCCTTATAAATAATATTTTTTTAATTTATTTTAACATGTTATTTATGCCTTATCAGTAAATTTTGAAATTATTATTTTAAAAGAATTTAAATCATATTTCTAAACTTGACTTCTAAACAAATATAACAAAAAAAAATACTATTAAAGTTGTGTTATAAACTACAACGTTGATACTAAAATAATAAAAAAATAAAATTGTAGTTGAAAAAGTATTGTTAAAGTTAAGTTGAGGCTTTCACTTAACAATGAATGTCAAGTCACATCCATACAACTAAATCTTAGGGGTGTCAAAGCTCGTTGAGTCGGTCTACTAAGAAAAGCGTAGGTCGAGTTGAAGTTTTTAACTTGTCAGTTCGTTTTGATCTGATCCGCCTAACTCGTCAAACTAGCACGTCAGTCCACTTCTGGTCTGCTGGCCCGTTTTATTTTTTTAAAATTTTAAAACCTAAAAATAATTTTAAAAAATAAAATTTTTATATTATATTTTTGTATAAATGTAAATATGAGATATTATTATAATTTAAATCGTTAACACTTATAATTTAAGTTCCAATTATTAGTTATAATATAGTGATTTAACATGTAAATATAATAATTATTTTAATTTATCCAATTGAAGATAGTAATTTAACATCTAAATAATCATTAACACTAACCCATTTTTCAGTGACACGTCAGTTCAGTCCAACCCGTTTTTGATTGGTCAAAAGCAGTACGAGCTAAAATGGGTCAAGTTGACCCGTTTTGTCACCCGTAGTAAATGTCACTCTAGCAAATCATTTGAGTAATAAAATAAATAAATCATCTCTCCTACCAAATTTATATGAAAGTTATATAAAATTATAGTCTATTATATTATACATGTTATTTCTTTAATTAAATGTCCACTATATTTATATTATTTATTCAAAAAAAAATATTAAAAAAATGTAATTTAATATAAATTTGCAATCCAAAAATTCTGATCAAATTAATTCACGATTTGAACAACCTGAATTCAAGCAACTCGAAAAATTAAATGGTCATATATGAATTTTAAAATATTAAATTCAGGTTATATTAGATTGGTCAAGTTGGATGAGAATCTAATCCAACCCGACCAATGCTCACCCTTACTCAAATTCATCCTCCAATCCAAACACAAACTAAGTACTTTTATTCCAATCAAACAGCTAAGAACACTACTAAAAATTCTCATATTAAATGTAAACTTTCTTACAAATTTGTTAAGAAAATTTTAAGAAAATACTTTTTTCTGCTATTTTTTTTTACGAATCTTAATTGGTAGGTAATTCTTTCATGAATAATTATTTCCTACAAAATTATAAAAGTCGTAAGTATTTCCAACAAAATTTGTTGTGAAAAGTGTTTATAAAAAATATTTTGCAAAAGAATATTGACAACAATTTCCTGCAATTTTTTTTTCATAATAAAATTTATAAGTATTTTCTAAAACAAAATTGAGAGAAAATATGAGCATTTTTAGTAGTAAAAAGAAAATATTTCTAATTCTATAATTAATTCTTTTCTAAATTGTTATATATTTTAAAATAAAATTATTATATTATTGATGTTTATTGGATAATTAGGTGTTCGTCTTTTTTTTTAATTTATATATATATATATATATATATATATATATATATATATATATATAACATTAAATAACAATAAATTTTAGAGAATAATTTGTACATTAATCTTTTGATAGTTGAAATTTTGGTTGTTAATATAACATTCCAATTTTAGCAACTTAAAACTAATAAAATATGATATTTCACCTTAGTGTTCAAAACAAATAAACAAATGTATAAAGTATATTAATACAGGCTTACAAACTTACAAATGATCAGACTATATAAATATAGGGTTAAATATGTTTTTGGTTCCTCAAGTTTCAGCGAAATTTGGAATTAGTCCCTCATCAAAATTTTTGACTAATTTAGTCCTTCACCTTTCGATATGCGTGAATTTAATCCTTTTAACCAAATTTTGTTAAGTTTATCTGACGTTTCAAACACATTTCATGATAGTATTTAAATTATTTACACTGTTTGACACATTTTTCTTCAATGTTAACTTAAATACTATCATGAAATGTGCTTGAAACGTCAGATAAACTTAACAAAATTTGGTTAAAAGGACTAAATTCACGCATTTTGAAAGATGAAAGACTAAATTGGTATAAAG
>Ga0099822_1003245_pt1 | contig 20800 bp, 9 predicted proteins | sample CowpeawhiteBW_FD_76839 | JGI IMG/M metagenome (GOLD analysis project Ga0099822, IMG submission 76839) | Root nodule microbial communities of legume samples collected from California USA - Cow pea white BW | ecosystem: Host-associated > Plants > Roots > Nodule | place: USA: California | collected...
TATATATATATATATATATATATATATATATATATATATATATTTTAAATAGAGTTTTCTTTTTAAAATTTAATGACTTCATTTGAAACAACTTTGTTGATTGAGAGCATTCTTTTAATATATAATATCTTACAACAGTTCTTTATATATCTGAAAAAATATTATATATTTTAATACAAATTTTACGAACATGTGATTTTTTAAAATTAATTTTTTTCTTTAATTTTTAGAAATTATATTTATAAGAGACAAATATTAACTATTATTGTTGATAACTAAGAATCTCTTATGAGAAAACCTTGACCAAAAGGCTTTGAATACTTTTGTTGAAATACAACTGATAAAGATCAAATACCTTTTTTGATTAGTTTTTTTAATTAGCCCATCCGTTCCAATTTTTAAAACAATAAACCTGAATTATTATTATGTGCACGAAAATTAAAAAATGTTAGAAAAGAAAAAGTCCTAATTACGATCTTAACTAAATAAATTTTAATAAAAAGTAATCCTAATTAACAAGTTGATATGAAAAAAAAATTCATTTGGAATAATTTGCAAAAAAGAAAAATGATTGGACTTGAATTGATTAAAATTTTGAAAATAAATTTTATTAATTATTTGTGGTTGATGTACATAATGCTTAATCCAAGTCATTTAAGCACTATTATAAGAAAGATTAGAGAAGGTGCCATTTGGAATTAGGAACTCTTTGGTGGTGTACATGAATTGTATCTTTCAGCTGAGACACTCAAAGATAAGTTCATTTAATTGGAATCTTTTCCATCATGATAATAAATATGCACTATACTCAATTAGTTTATCTTAACTTTAATCTTAATTAATCAACTAATATTCTCATAATTGTTGCTTACTCATTCTAAATCCTTAAAGCCTCGTTGACTTTAAGAACATCCTCCAAACAAGGTTTGAAGTTTGAAATTTTGTTTTTGTAGTTTTATCTCGTAAAATGTCTCCTTCACAACCTTGTTTATGTTATCTTGCAGACAAAAAATTATGATAAAATGAGTAGTAGTGCTGTGTTTGATGCTAGAACAAGCACTGAAAACATTTTAAAAACAAATGAATTTGACTTGAAAAACCGACCTGCACTTTAATTTGTCACACATTGTTGTTGCTCCAATAACCTTTGTCACCAACCAATTCGTTAACAGTAGTTAAAATCAAAAACAAGATTATCCGAACACAATTTTGTTAATCATGGAACATTAAAAATTTGAAGAATCAAAGTGAAGTGATGAAAATAAAAACAAGTCAATTTATCGTAAAAGTATATACCTGTCCTTTATCATAAGCTCCTTAGAAAAGGAATTTTGAGGAATCATGGGAGAATAAGCTATCCAATGTTTCCATCATCTTCATCCCCATTTTGAGAAAGTAAAAGGAAGTGTAAGAAAAAGGATGAAAATTTGATTCCCCAATTCTTAGAGACTCTGACATAAATTTGGAATTTTTTTTTTTTGAATTTTCATGTACTATCTTTTTGCTGTCTTCAAAGTATATGGATTGACATTGATTTTGATATTTTAAAATAGGGTTAAATATAGTTTTGTCCCTCAACTTTCAGTGAATTTTGGAATTAGTCCATTTTGAAACTTTGGACCAATTTAGTCCTTCATCTTTCAGAATACGTAGATTTAGTCATTTTAATCAAGTTTTGTTAAGTTTATTTGATGTTTCGTACGTATTTTAGGATTGTATTTAAGTTGTTTATACTGTTTGACATATTTTTGTTTTAATGTTAAGTCAAATACTATTTTGAAACGCGTTTGAAATGTTAAATAAACTTAACAAAATTTGATTAAAATGACTAAATCTATGTATTTCAAAAGATGAAGGACTAAATTGGTCAAAAATTTTAAAATGAAATAATTTCAAAATTCACTGAAAGTTAAGGGACCAAATACATATCTAACCCTTTAAAATATATTAAATATTTTGACAAATCTAATAAATTTTACATAGCTTAAAAGTCAAAATTAAACACAGTTTAAATTTTTCTTCCTCCTTCCGTTCATTATTCAAAATATTTTTTAAAAACAAAACTGTGAAGAGATTATCGGACTAACTGATTTCCAACAAAAAAGAGTGGCATCCTCGTTATTATTACTGTGAAATAATAATGAAAGCAACAAAGCTAAGCAAAGAGGGTGTGAAGATTTTGTCCCCCCTCTTCCCCCAAAATAAAAATGTCTTACTGCTCACTCTTCATAAGAATCTATTGCCCCATTAAATCAATTTGCAACTTGATATGCAACTTGCACTGCCTTTTGCTTTGAAAATCTGAATGTGCATAAATTCCTCTGCTTATCTGCACAAAAGTACCCTTTTCATTTGTGCTTAACTAATGGTTTTTATTTTTTCTTGCATCTTATTCTATTTAATAGTAAAAGACCACATCATGTCCACCAAAAGTTCTGGTCACTGTCAAGATCATTGCCACAGGCCACATATTCACAAACTAACACAGAGCATACAATTATGTTTTTTTCTTTCTATTTTTAAATCTATTTCCGGCAGAGCATCATAAATGGGTCATTTACATAATGTATGAATAGTAAAATTTGACTATTTTCAATCTCAAGTCCTTTCACATAATATTATTAGAATCAATTTCTATCTTTTTTAAGTATTGTCTAATTTAAAATATAAAATTTTTGTCATGATTTTGATTTTGAAAAACGTTTGGAAGAGTTAAAGAAAAAATTTATATTTAATTTCATGAGAACTCTAAAACAACGTGAGACTATTAGATATATCGTATCAAACCGTAAGAATTGATTTCTGAACACATTTTTTGCGAATGAATATCTGATCTATTTCTCTTCAGAACTTGAAGTTTCTAATATAAAGAATCTCCCAATCCACCACGGAAATTTCTCTACCAAATTTGGTAAGAACAACATATATTAAAGATGACCTGAATGGTTTAATTTGATGAAAAGTGCAACAAAAGTTTTGTAAGAATAAAAAATCTACATTGAGATAAAAAGTTTAGGTAGAAAAATGCATTTGAGAGGAAAAGGTGGGTATTTTAAAGAAGTTTGCATAGAAGAACATTTTGATAGAAGAAAGGCTTAATGTTAATCGAATGTGAGTAGTTTGATAGAGTAGAAGTATCTGATGCTGAAATTGTTAGAAAAAGCAGAAATTGACAGAAAAGGCAGAAGAAGCATAAAAGGGTGGGCACTTATGGTGCCGGCGTAGGGCAATGGCATCCCAATTTTGTGCCCTAAAAATGTTGTACTATACCCGTGAGTGAGTTTGACTTGAAATTCAAATTCTGAACATTTTTAATACCCCAAAATACACAGTCTTCACTAAGAGTGAGATTACCTTGTACTTGTTAACTTGACGACAAATTTGCACCACTTGAGAGCATTAAAACATAGATTTGCACATATCCATTTAATGTGGTCCTTGAACAAATAGAAACTCCTCATATATATCAATTAGTCAAACTCTGCCCCATCACTGATTGATCTTGTGATCTGAATTGCTAGTGACTCCACGTTTGTTATGATCCCCATCTTATTTTAGGCAAACAATATTTGATAGTTGAGATCTTTCCTAGCACAATGCCAACGATGAAAACTGTACTTTTTATTTTATTTTATTTTGTCCCATGTATGTATATAGATAAAAATGTTGAATTAACAGAAGGAGAAAGTTTTCATGGTGAGGATCATCAAAATCAAATTTTGACAGTGAAACCAACTTCAGTCTCTATCTGGGCATTCCACAAATAAACAAAAAACTCATGGGCACTTGGAAACAGCTAAAAGGGAGTTCTTTAAAAATGTTGCTTGATAATTAATTTCTTTGACTAAATCTCATGCATATAATATACTGTGTCAAATTAGGTATAGGTTGAAGTGCCATGGCTGTGCGATGATAGGACCAAACATCTTAGTTTAGTAACAAGGAACCAAAGACAGCTAGCTAAACTTTGCTTCAATTTATGTGGGGTGAGAAATCTCATTATTTTTTATTCATTCATATGCATTAAAAAGGTACAATTCATTCCCAAAATAACTGGCAGCCTGGCTGCTATGCATAAATAGAACTTCCTAATTCTCAAGTCAATGTCAAATTTCAGTACATAAACAACTTCTTGTACTACAGAATAAATCCTGTTTCACTTTAAACTTTTTTTTCTTTCTGATATGGCTATTATTTCTCTTCTTAGTTTCCATTAATCTCATAATTTGGCAAAAGAAAAACTCCAAATAGAGTAGGCAGATTCTATAAACCCTGTTGTGGCTTTTATAATGATTTTTCTTGAGAGAAAGGACAAAAGTTGAATGTATTGAGGTAGAAAATAGAGGAACAGACAAGAGAGTAAGAAGCATAAATCATGAAATCAGGGTCTCTTCTCTTCTCTTCTGTGTAAAGCTGAACAAAAAAAGGTACGTTACAGAAATAATGGTTACTCACATTTTCATCACATTCAATGCCCTGCAAAATGTAATTGAAATTTACTGGAAATAGCACAAGTCCTTAGAGGAGAGGCATATGCATGCACCAGTGAAAATTTCCTGAGAGCAAAACTTAAATGCATGTTTCTGACCTGAATTGGAGTTTCACATCAGTAATCTGTAGTACTATTTTTAAATGTGAGTTTTTTTATGTAAATTACTGATATGAAACTCTAATTTCAATTTAAAAATAGCACCAAAAACAAGTGAGTAACCGCATCTAATGTTATCTAAAATTCATAAAATGAAAATGTTATCCTCTGTCTCTACCCTACTGCCCTATACAGTTAAAAGACAAATTTATGAGATATTTTATCCCTCCCCTCTCATCAGTTTTTGTTTTTCTCTTTAAGGTGGTTGATGAATTTAACCAATCACTGTTCATTTTCATCTGAGTCAGCTAATAATGCCAAAGAATCTTCCTTGCTTTCAAATTTGAGTGGCTTCTCCGGATCAACCTCACGGTCGTGATCATCACCAACACCAGAAGCTCCACCCATTCCCGTGAGTTTCTTGGCTCTCTGGGCCTCAAACTCCCAATCAGTTCTGCACAGAATCACCAACATGGTCACTGCACAAGACCCTTGTGCTGCAAGAAGGCCAAGCCAGAGCCCTTGAAAGTCATAGCCAGTGAAGAAAGCTAGCCAAACGGACACAGGCATTCCGACAAGGTAGAAACATCCTAGGTTGATGTTGGCACCAACTTTAGGCCTTGCAGTGCCTCTCAGCACCCCACACCCTGTTGTCTGAGGGCAATTCCCAAGCTCGCAGAGCCCTATTATGGGTAACACCATAGATGTCAGAGTTATAATCTCTTTGTCCTTTGTGAACATGGTAGCCCAAGTGTTCCTGACCATGAAAGCAAAAATCAATGCCAGAACACCTGACACGAAGCTGCATGACAACCCCACAATGGCGGAAAGCCTCGCCTTTGAGGGCTTCTGTGCGCCGAGCTTGTTGCCAACTCTTGTTGACACACTGAAGCTCAATGAAGAAGGGAAAATGTAAAGCAAAGAAGTGGTTTGGATGAGAATTCCCATCGAAGCCACGGTTGCTCTGGGGTTCACCAGCAACCCACATAACAGAATCATGATCTCGTACCACCACCACTCCAAGCACACTGAAACACAGCTTGGAATAGCCAAATTGAGAAGAGACCCCCACTGTGTGAAGCACTCAAAAGAGAAACCACCCCATGTTTTCTTATAAGTGCCGGAGAAGACTACATAGAGAATCAGAGAGGCCACAAGGTTGAAATTTGTCCACACCCCACCAAGAGCGACCCCTTTGATTCCCAGCCCGAGGTGTGAGACGAGGAAGTAGTTGATGGGTATGTGAAGGAGGATTGAGAGGGAGGCACAGAGGGTGAGAGGGAGGGTAATGGATTGACTCCTGAGGTAGATTCTCATAGGATGCAAGAAAGACTGTGCTATGAGGTCAGGAATGGAGTAGACGAGATACGATTGAGCCTGTGTGGCTATGGCCTCGTCCTGGCCACAAAGGAGAAGAATTTTCTTCATGTGGAGCCAGAGGAGTGATATGGGGAGGGAAGTGAAGAGGAGAAGGAGAATGGTTCTCTGCAAGCAGAGCCCAAGTAGGGTGAACCTCTTGGCACCGAAAGCTTGGCCACAGATTGGTTCCATTCCGACAGCGAGACCGGACAGGATCGAGTAGCCAGTGATGTTGGCGAAGCCAACAGCAAGCGAGCCACCAGCCAGAGCAAGCTCTCCGAGGTGGCCGAGGAAGAGCATGGAGATCATGGAGCGGCAGTAGAGGAGGAGGCCGGTGAGGATCATAGGGATGGCTATTTTGGATATGGAAATCACTTCTTTGACGGTGTCAGGGACATGAGACTTTGTTGTTTGTGTTACAACCTTTATCGGTTGAGGTTGAGGTGGTGGTGTTGTTGTTGTTGTGTTGTTTTGGAGTTTAGAGATTAAAGGGTTGATGAGCATTGTGGGGTGGTTGTGTTGTGAGTCCTTGATTGAAATTTGGTAATCAGAAGAAGATGAAGTGGTGCAGCATTTGCAGTTGACGTCAAGAGTTGGATGACACATGGTTTGTGTCCGTGTGGAGGGGAAAAGATGGTTTTTCGAATAGACTTAGAACAGAGAGAGAGAAAGAGAGAAAGAGAGAAAGAGAGAGAGAGAGAGAGATTTGAGAAGGACGGGGTTTGGAAAGGTTTGTGTGTGGGGTTTTATAGAGTTGTTAGAGTCATACGTGTTACTATTTTTCGGTGGGGTTTAAGCCTTTGAATTGTCTCTAGTCCAACAAGATCGATTCACATTCATTTATCACTTTATCTGATTTTAATCTAGTATAGTTTTTTTCATGAGAGTGTGTGAGTGAGAAAACACAAGAAACAAGCAGATATTAGGTAGAGAGAGGCTTGAAACTGGTTTGAAAAATAATATTAAAATAATTAAAAATGAGAAATATTGTTTAGTATAATATAGTGTTTAGAATGTTGCGAAATGAAAGCATATTTGAGTTCCCTTTTGGATGGGGTAAAGCGTCGAAACATTGTCCGGCCTAAAAAGATATATAGAAATGTGGAAAGACTTGGGAATTTGAAGAGTAAGATTTAGGGGTTAAAAATGTTGTCAGTTTTTGGTGTGTTTGAGGGCTGAGTCCAATAGAAGGGATGAATGGAGTAAAAGACAGAGAGTGTTTTTGTGGATTATTAAGGGCCAAGAATGCATGAAGACAAAGGTTGTCCTTGGACAGAAGATACAAGGAAGTAAAGAAAATCCAAAGAGCCCAATGGAGTTCATCAATGTGGGTGATCCTTGATATATAAGGAGTGTTGTTGATTTATTAATATATTGGTTAATCAATGCCAACCCACACTTGTCTGCTTCATAGCTGGGCACCTTGGGACAAACCCACTTAACCCTTTGTTCTATACTAAGTAGTTTGGGGCATCCTGGGATACCACTGTGTTTTCTTGTTTAGTACTTCCCTTCAGATTAATCCCCAACCCTCTTAAGTCTTGTCTCCAACACTCTCACACCTTTGTCTCCACATTATTCATTTTTCAATCATCCTATCTCCACACCAAAAATTATACTATCATTCTCATTTTTCAACTTTCATCCTTTACTTCTTCACATGATTTAGTATAGATCATTAATTCTTTCAAAGGAAAAAAAAAATAGTAGTACATTAATTAATGATTCACACTAAACCACGTCAAAAAATAAATGATAGAAATAAAAAAATGTGAGTCATAATATCATTGCCCTCTTCATATTTACATCTTTTCTATCGTAACGGTGTAATATGTATTTATACAAATAGTTATAATATATATTTTTTTATATCTATGTTTATTGTATAAATAATTTTGTTTCACAATTTTTCTTTCTTGATCGTAAAGAAACGTTTAATTAACAAGGTGTCTGACTCATAAGTGAATTTTGAAGTATTTATACAAATTTCGGTTTTTGAACTATGATTGTTACTAATTTATAATTTAGTTCTACTTCAAATTATTTAGAAGAGTTGAGTACTAGATAAACTAAATGATTAAAATTTTTGAGTTGATTCTCTTGATTTATAAGAAGAAGGAGTGATTACACTTTTGGGTGTTACTTATTTGATTTATACTTATTTGGAAAAAGGAATAATGTGGTAGAAAATTGTTCTAATATTATAACTTTTTGCTTGCAACATCATTGTCGGTTAGGTTTAGGAATTCAACCCCATTTGTAGTGTAAGTGATGAGGTAAATGGAGCAAGGCATGGCTCTACCTTCAATAGCCAAAATCTTTAGGTGGAGCCAAAATGTTACTTCACCTATCTTCCATTATTAGGTATAGATTGTGATAGCACCATAACAAGAGTTAAAAACCTTTTAATTTTATTTATTCAAATTTATGAAATTTTATAACATCACGAGTGAGACTTATTCTAGAAGAAGTGAAACACGTAAAATTTTAAATTTTAATACATTTTAACTTATTATAAGAAATATATATTTACAGAAGTGTTATATTTTCTATTTTCTACTTTTCAATTCATTTTGATTTTAATTAAGTAAAATGATATTAAGCAAAACTTCAATTTTTGTAAAAATTTTAAAAAAAAATTGAGGAATTATGCTTAAGTTTTGTGCTTTTGGCATTTGTCACAATTTTTATTTTTAAACTAAATAAAAGTGTCAATACTCTAGAAAGTTCATAATTTAAGGGTTCATTGATTCTACCAATGGAATAAGAGATCATTCCTATTAGGGGCAGATTGATTCCAATTATCATCTCTAATAATATATTTTTAAAACATGAAATAAAAAAAAAAAAAAACATGCCTCTTCTTCATTTTTCATTTAGCTAATTATTTCGTCATGTTGTGTTTCTACGAAAAGGTAACCGTGAAAAACCATGGACCAAAAGTTTTTATTTTATTTTTTTCCAAATACCTTACTCAAAAGTTATGACTTGAAAAATTTAGGTTTTTGAAAAATCAACCTTGACAAATTGAGTTTGTTGATTTTTCTCAAAAATAATTGTGAAACAGTCATTTTACTATTTGTAGAATTTGTACAACAATATCAAGTTAACCTTATAAAGTCAAGAAAAGTTTTAATTACATCCCCAACAAATAAAAAATGCACTTTTTTTAGACAAGTACAACAATGTCTTAATTAACAAACTGATATAAAACACGTTCTAGTCTAAAACTCTAAAAAAATAATTATTAACTTGTTAATGTATATTCTATGGTCATTCGGACCCCTATTTTAAAACACATGACATAAGAGATATAACAGTTTAGAAAATCAGAATATTTATTTCATATATTAATTCTTATACAATACTAAAGCACGTTGTTTATGAAATTTCATTGTCTAAAAAATATCAGACATTATCATTTTCAGATTAACCATAAGCTAAAACCTTTAAATGGATATATTAATGTAATACCTTTGACTGTTAAACATTTTTTTTTAAATATGTTTTTTATTCCTTATCTTTTTCGGTGAATTTTGAAATTAGTTCATTTCAAAACTTTGGACCAGTTTAATCCTTTATCTTTCGAAATACATAAATTTAGTCTTTTTAATCAAATTTTGTTAAGTTTATTTGACATTCCAAATGCGTTTTATAATAATATTTTACTTAATATTAAAGGAAAAATGTATCAAATAGTATAAGCAACTCAAATACAATCCTAAAATGCATCCGAAATATCAAATAAACCTAACAAAATTTGATTAAAATGACTAAATCCATGTAATTCGAAAGATGAAAGACTAAATTAATTCAAAATTTTGAAATGGAATAATTCCAAAATTCAGTAAAAGTTAAGGGACAAAAAACATATTTAATCCAAAAACATATTTAACTTTTTTTTTGTATGAATAACGTGAATTAATAAAGGTTAATCAAGTTAAGCTTCAACTTCAATGGTTGAACCAACAAATCCTTAGCCATCAATGCTTGTGAAGATTTCTACATAGATAATTAATTATAAATGTTTTCACTCGTTTCATCTACACATAAGTTATACGAAATTTATAACGCATAGACGTTCAACTACACATAAAGAACAAGCTTAACTTCAAATAAAGATTTGTTTCTTTTTATGATTATTGGAGTTAAATTAAGTTAAAGTGTTATATTAGAGGTAATATTTTAATTTCTTTTGTAGTAAAAAAAATGTCTCCTCTAAAAAATCCCATTTATAATATGCAAAATCGAAATTCATGTTTTTTTAATAAGAAAGTTTTGTATTTCTTTTTGTGAGTAGAAACAATTAAGAAGTATTAATAAGAAAATATGCTTACAAATAGATTACGATGAAAATTGAAAAATTCCCCTCGTATTTTTGAGATGAGAGGTAACATTTTTTTTTTCCTATTGTATTCCCTAGACCCAAGACATAATAGTAAAATATGTTTAGAACGTAATAAAAATTTGTCAATTTTAGGAACTTAAGTAAAACTTAAAAAATGTTAATATAGTAACCATTTTAAAAAGGTAAAAATGTTTATAAATAGACACTTTATAAGAAGAGTATTAGCCTAAAAATGTGGAAATGTAAAGACTCTAAGTACAATTATAACTGTATGAGTAACATAAATCATAATTACATTACTCTTTCCGTTCCTCTTTTTAAGTACTATCCTATTTTTCAGAAGATTTTTTATTTAACTGTAATTATAAAAACTCAATATAATATTAATTATGTTTTATTGTAATATATAAATGTGAAAAAAAAATCTATAAATATTTTTATTAAAATTAAGAAACGGTGTAATATTTTTTTTAGATGTTGAAAATTTCACTGAATTTACTCCAATATTTATACAGACGCAAAAGTCACGAGGTCAAAGTGTTAAAGATTGTTTCATAACAAAACAGTTTTCCTCCATTTACTTTTAAGTCTAGTATTTTTGAAAAAAAAAAAAGTATTCATATTTATCTGTTCTTTTTAAATTTTAATATTGCATTTACTCTTCATTTTTAATTTTTAATTAGTTTGAATATATGTATTTACTGTGATGTAAAAATGAAAAAGATAAAATAAACAATCTGATAAATATTTTATTGCAGTTAAGAAAATAGATAACTAGCATTGAAAAAAAGCATTCAATGTCATTGCAATATTTAAAACGTTATAAACTTGAATTTAACTTTGGAGTTTATTTGAGAAAATGTTGGCAAAATAGGTAATATTTTGCATCAAAGACAAAAATAAAAACTCAAAATTAAAAGAAATGGAGCTTTCAAAGTAGTTAAGTATTAGAAAGAAACAATTGGAGAAAAGGGTGAAAATCAAGAAGTTACTAAGTTACCTTCAACACATGTTTACACGTGTCGCATGATAAAATATTGTAGAATTTGCTTACACGTGTCGTGCGATAAAAACACTCCATAATCCTTATCATGTCTTACACATTAATGACTATTAGTTTGGTAAGTCGAATGTATATGTTTTCATCCACTCAATTTACGAAACATTTTTTCATTGGAATCGCTTTTTTTTTTTGGATTTATATTTATAATATAACTTTACATGTTCAAATTCAAGCATTACTTTCTATTTCATTTATTAGAATTTAGGGTTTACAGCAACTCTTATTTCTTAATTTTTTTTAAGAGGTGGATTTAAGTTTAAATTAATCCCACAAAATTGGACAATTTTCTCATTTTGACGTAAGATTAAACATTAATGAATCTGATAGTAGGTGAAATAATAGACCCAACAAACATTAAATTTCACTAGGATATATAGTAAATCATGATTATAATATTCTGTTAAGAAATAGACTTTAAACCTAATTCAACTTCACAAAATTGGCTTGTAAAATGAGGTCTGCACCCACTTATATATATACAATGAAATAATTGTCTTATATCACCTTATATCTTGTTGATGTGGGATCTTCAACATACCCTCCTCAAGTCGATGCATATATCTCTCGAGTGTGAGACTAAATATTAATGGACAGTCTGATAGCGGCCCTGATAGCAGGTGGTAGGATAAACCCAACAAATGACAAATCTCGCTAATTAAAATAGACTCAAATCTATGACTCTTACTTATTCCATGTTAATAAATAAACTTTAAGCCTAACTCAACCTCACAAAATTAACTTAGATAACATTTACATCCATATATATATATATATATATATTATGAATTGCTTTATATCTAGTTAATACAGGATCTCCAACCATTTATAAAATTTATGCTTTTAGTTCCTAATTTTAATTTTGATTGGTAAAATTCTTTCAACTTTTTCTCTAATACACTTTCTCATTGTCTAGTAACGATACATAAGAGTTTCATGGATAATCAATGACTTGTCTTGTCATAGAGAAGTTTAACAAAGTCATGTCTGCTTTTCTTTAAGTTACGTTTTTAATCTTTTCATTTCTTTTTGACTAACTGATAATGTCATACTAATTTACGAGAGAATTAAAACATAAACGTTATAAAGAAGTGCATGTGATTGTGAGTAGGAATGTAAAAAAAATATGTATCATTGTATATTTGTAGATAAAACCCACAACAAATAAAAAATTATATCCGCAGGTGATGGGTACGGATATTTTTTTACTCACATGTCAATGGGTCAAATACGGGTATCATAGTATTTGTATTTATGGATATCTGTACTCGCTATACTCTAATTTAAATTAAAATATAAAAATAAAAATAAATGATTAAAAAACATTGACATATTATTTTGAATGAGTTATTTTTTATCAATTGATTTTAAAAAATATACAGTTATTTGTAAGCAGTCATTATTTAAATGAGTTACTTGTACTTTTTTTGAAATTTATAAATGTTATACATTGTATTTTTATTTGAATTTATGATTAAAATTTATTGTTAAATATTAAAATTTTTATTTTGTAAATACCCGTATAACGAATACTTGAACAAATATAGGTACAAATATGAGAAAAATATTTATCCAACGAGTAAAATACGGTACGGAGGAATTATTATTCGTACCCGCCTCGTTATTAGTTGTGAGACTTCTTTAAGTATAAGAAGTAATTGAATTGTCTCATTTACTATTACATCATTAAATGATGTTAGTAGATAATAGAAACTAAAAGTGATAGCGAAGATAAAGTATTTAACCAGTGAAGATTTATATTAGAGATTAAAAACATATATAGAAAAGAACTCATAGGATTAAGCATACAGTAAACCCTACAATTTATTTTCTTATAAATTTACATTTTAAGCATTAAATTTCAAACTTATATTCTTTTTCTTCACTTATTTATTAACTTTCTTTTCAAATTAGATTTTTTAATTTCATCATTAAATTTAATTGCTTTATTTTAAAGTTTAACATTTACAATTCAAGCTCTTATATCTTTTTAACAACTTTTATTATTGTATTTCTGTACGCTGAACTTTATTTTTTTGGGTTAATTTCTTGAAATTGTAACGTGTGAACAAAATAAAAATTCAAAACATGTTGAATTAAGGAAAAATGTTGAGATGAAGTTAAAAGAAAAAAAAAGTTAGTTACGCAACAATCTGTGATATACTTATCTTTACATGTTCTTATGTTCTTTTACAATATTTCTTTTTCTATCATTCAAGTTTTGTTGTCTATATGATTGAGAAATGATGCATTGCATTCCAATTCCATTTTTTAGACCCATTAGTATTCGTTGGTAAAAATTTGTTGATAATATTCAATTTTTTTATAGTAAAAATAAAACACCAAAAGTTAGTATAAATATCATGATACTTAGATATACCTGAATGAACATGAGATAATATAATAATGAATTTTGTAGTTGGCTTACCATAAATAATCAAATATTTAATTTCATGAATATTTTAACAAAATTTTCTCACTTTTATTACTCATTAACATATGTATTTATTAAAAAATTTGACTAAATTGCTCATAAAAGAACTTATAAGGTTGCACGAGAATCCATTAAGCATGATATTATATATAGGGCTTATATATTTCCTTTTAAGTTCATCAGAAGAGTTTAAAAATGTGTACGAGTGAATGTAAAATATCCTTATATCATTTTGAAATTAAGGGAAAACTAGTCATCTTAGTAGCTACTACAAAATTAATTTAGATTATTCATGGAGTAAGAAACTTAAAATTCATGATGATATATAGATATGTATGAGATGTTGTATATATTTGAGTTTATCTAATTATTTTTATACAATTTATTCTCACTTTCTTGTTTTATTTTTTGTCTCTATTATGAAATAAAAATGGAAATTACAATTTAAATAGACTAATAATAAGCTAAATTATCTAAATTTAGTCATTACATTCATTTCAACAATATTTCCTAATATAGCATTTAGAAAACGAGAATAGCTTTAAAATTTGTTGCGTTTAGAAAAATAAAATAATATTAACCTTTACTTTCTCCTGATATTAAGATACTCTAATTATTCTGAAAATTGTTTAAAGGAGCGGTAATTGTTTTATTTTTTTTCTTTCTCTTACTACCGACACAAATTCCTTAATAAACATGTTCCTACCAACCTTCTAAATGTAATAGTAGTATAAGTAAATGAAGATTACAAATAAATATAATTCTCATTTCTCTTTATAAGTAGGAGAAAAACTTTCTTATATAGGATTTGGCGCATCGACGTCAATCTTACGTATGTAAACACACTAGTATTTTGATACTATTATTTTTTATTATTATTTGATACTATTTTTTATTATTATTTATTTTTAAAAAAAAATTAATTTTTTTTAATATTATTTTACTTTTATATAAGTTGTCAAATGATCGTCAAATAGTATCAAACAACATTTTTTCTTTAAGTTAAACATGATCTAATTTGACATAAATTTATATAATGTGTATTTCATACAATGTACATTTATGTGTATGTTAATAATATAAAAAATCCAAAATAATTTACTTAAAAAGTTTTCGTTATGTTAGTATATAAATATGTATGTTTTTTTCTTTATCTTAGTAGATTGTATGAAATATATATATATATATATATATATATATATATATATATATATATATATATATATATATATATATTTATTTTTTTTTTTAAATTTTTAATTAAAAATATATATATATATATATATATATATATATATATATATATATATATATATATATATATATATATATATATATATATATTAATTAGAATCTTTTGACTTCTTAATTTTCTAAAATATAATTAAATTAATAGTTTGCTGAAATAAAAAAAAAATTTACCCAAAAAATCAAGTTGATTAAAAATCAAGCATATAATAGCAAACATAAATGAGTAGAAATTCATCTTTTCCGGTTAATTCGCATGAATGATTACAAAATATCTATATACAAGAAAGAACTCATAGTTTGAAAAAGAAAAGAAAAAACGTACTTTTAAGTCAAGATTATGATGAGATACGATCGATATCTAAACTATGATTCTCTCTAAATTTATGTTCTGTAAAAGAAATAAAGAAAACATTTTTAAAAACTTTATAAGAAATAAAAAGTTTTAGTATAAAGGTCATGATTACATTTTGTCATAAAATTTATCACGAAGAAATGTCACACAATCAATAAAAGAACTTAAAATAAGTGACAAAATATTTGGATTCACTAAATGTTTTTTGTCACTAAATTAGAAAATTTATGCACTAATCCTTTTTCTTTTTCTTTTTTTATTAACGGTTCAACAGTAGTAGGTGAATTAACTTTATTTTTGATTTTTTCATTGGTGGATTTGTCTTTTTTAGGCCAAGATTTATGCACGACCATGAAAAAGTAATGGCAATAGCCCACAGAAAGGAACCTTTTTTATTATTGACTATACATATATTCAAAATTCGGTCATAAAAGGCAAAACAAAATCCAATATATAATAATAACGTGGTTGTATAACTACTCGCACAACGTGTGGAAAAAAAAAATTCCCAAAACTTGCATATGTTAAGAATAATTTACATATAAAAACAATTCTGAGTTAAAACATTACTTGTTATAAGAAAAATATAAAAAATTTCACTCTTTGTACGTAAAAACTTGTCGAAAACTTATCCAACGTCACACTTTCGCAAATGAAATTAATATTTAATTCAATAAATTTGGAAAAACTTCACTCATGATAAAAAATAAAAAAACTTCAGTAAGACTAGAAGTTTTGGTTTCCACACCACTTTTGCTAGTTGCCACACTTTTTGCCCATAGATTAATTCTAGTGTCACCATCTTTGTGGCAGTTATAAAGCCACCTCGTATATGTTCTTTTTTTTCGTTTGTTTTGTGTGAAAAAAAAAATGTTGTTTGATTTAGAAAAGCAAGCTTTCGGTGGTACACTTTTGAAGATTTGGAAAATCCCTAATTAATGAGGAAACAAGAGGTTGGATGGACTTTAGCATCAAAGTTTGAAGAACAGAATGCCCCAGTTAAGGAAAAGGGAACACATTTTAGATGGAGTGAGACACGAATGAACTGTTGATAGGGAACATAAAGGTGATGAAATAAGAAAACAACGACCATCTGCAGATGAGTTTTTGAATAGGAAATGTTGGCTTTGTGAACAGTTGAAATTAGAGATATTAAAGTGAGCCAATTCGATTCACATAAGTTGGTTTATCACGGGTTAAGCTAAAAATATGTTGGTCCAATTCTGCTTATTTTTTGGTCAGTCGGAAATTTTATAATCCTATTGGAGAATTAATAGGTTGACTCGCTTACGACTTTTTTTGCAATTCATTTTATATATTTATTGCATTGCAATGAAAGTGAATTGACTTGATTTATTTTTTATAATAGTAGAATCAAAGTGTTCACTTAATTATCGAAAGATGGTTATAAAGATAGTAGTATCAACGTATATAACTTGACAACAAAATAAATTAAACATTCAAACTATTTAAATATTATTGAACAACGTTCTAGTATTTAAAAATATCAAATTGTGAACTTATATAATTAGAAGTTGTAAATAATTATAATAAAAAAAATTAAAAAAAAGTGTAAAAAAATTAATAGCGGGTTGTGGGTTAACCCACCCTCAACCCGACTCAAATCTGCTTGACTCGTGGGTTAAGTGAGCCATATTCAATTCAACTTGTTTTTGAAAAAAAAAATGAAATTTTCTCAATCCAATCGAACTCAAATCTGTGATGAGATGTGTTGACTCACGGGTTGAAATCCATTTTGACATCTCTAATCGAAATGAGTTTGCGATCAATTAAAAAATAATTATTATTAATTATTAATAAAAGTTAAGAAATAAATTTTAACTCTAAATCATACAAAACTGAATTGTAAGTTGAAGTTTAAATCAATACTTATAGCATATTCCCTCACACCGAGGTATATACCGTAGAAGTAGATACCTTTTTATACTCATTTTTAATCCACCATTCTAATCATCTTTAGATCATTAAATCACACAACTAAAAATAAATAAAAATAGATAATTGAAATAATCATCTTTAGATCATCAAATCACACAACTAAAAATAAATAAAAATAGATAATTAAAAGATGATTATATTGGTAGGTTAAAAAAATGGATTAAAATATCATTATCGATCTAATAATAGATGAAATAATAGACCCAACGACGTACAAGAAACTTGGATACGACAGGTTATAACACGTGGTTACGGTAGCTATTTCTCAAACATGGGTGGTTAGCTGTGTTTTTGTTGTTGGTTTCATACGTAGTTACGTGTGTGCTGTTCTGGTAGACAGATATGATGATGAGGGTGTTTAAAATATACAAACCTTGTGTTCTTAATTATCTGCGTTCATGAAACCAACCAATGAAGCATGGAAAACGATAACAATTCTCCGTATAATCGTGATGCATACACAGTACACTACTTAGACTCCAAAAACTGCACAACATGTTCACTGTTCAAAATCACTTTCACTTTGACAAGATGCCAAAACCTTGGGGAAATGCGTATAATCAACTCCAATCTTCAAACTCAGATTTTGAATCCTCATGACACGAATGCAACAGTGGGTAGGTTCAATGAGTCTCACAACAACAAACCAAAACCTCTTTTTCATTATCCTCTTGTTGACTGCAGAAACTTTTGTGATCTAAGTGAAGACTTTTAGCACTGTTAAGTTCAAGCGCATGCACTTTTGCAATCCATTACCACGTACAACAACACCCTTTTCTTTTTAATATGAGATCATATTTAACGAATCTTAAAAGCAATATATACCTAAAGTCATAGCATATCAATCACATATATCCTCTTTGCTGACCTAATTAAAGTGTAGTTATTGGATTAATATCAATGTAGTTAGCAAGTAACAGCTCTGATCTAGACGTATGGGATAGGGAACCAAGGTAGGATCTGTTTTTCTTCTAGTTCCTAATATATCTCATATCAACCACAAATCTTTAAGTTAGTTAATCCACTTTTTGAGTTTATATTTATTTTATATTATTGTGTTCGTATGAGTGTAATTAGAGTAAAATTTCTTAATTTGTGGTGAAAGTTTCACATCGACAAGAGATAAGATCAATTTATAATATATAAGTGGATGCAAATATCATCTTAAAGCCAGTTTTGTGAAGTTCGGTTAAACTTAAAATTCACTTCTTAACATGGTAACGAGATTTGTTATTTGTTTGACATATTATTCCACCCACTATCAGATTGTTATCGGATCATTTATTAATGTCTAATCTCACAGATGAAATATATATATTTCAATATTCTTAAAATCTACTTCTTAACAATTTAAAGTTTAATTTTGAACTTAAATTTACCAAAATGTTAGAGGGACCAAATATATTAAATTTAAAAAAGAGAACCTATTCATTATTTTTATATGTGAAAAAATAAAGGAGGGTTAAAATTCATATTAAGTTTTGATATATCACTTTCAACTTAAAATCATGATTTATAGATTTTCTTCTTATATATTCTTTATCATATTCATTTTTATTCGTTGGAAGATTTTTAACTATCATCTTAAATTCTTAATACATTGTTAATTACAATAAAGTGATTAAGAGAATGAATTATGATAAAATATAAATCAATTAAGTTTTTCATTAGAAATTCATTATCGAAAAAATAAATACATTTTTTTCATTAATTATAAAAATTAAGAAAAAGAGAGAAATTTGTTTGTTAACAATTGATATGTATAACGTGTTATTTGTATGACTTTTACACCTTACCCCATGCCATCATTTAATTAACCATGTGTTTGAGGCCAATTAGGGTAAAGTACCAGAAACTTATAGCAACTCTTTTCAGGAGAAGTAGGATATAGGACACAAGAATTTTTAAGACCTCTTATAATTAAATGAATTATAGGTACAAAATGTCAATTTCATGTAAATTTTTATATAATTATATTGAATTTAAATCGATTTCCGTTTAAACTGTTTTATTTTTAAATTATTTTGAGTAATTTAAATAAAATATTTAAATTATTATTAAATACAAATTATTAAAATATTAAATCATTTTAATAACTTAAAATATCATTATTACAATTTCTTTTTTAATTGAGATTGGCTTATGTTATTTTTCAAATAAAAAATGTCTCAGATTTTTTCAATTGATGAAAACAAATTTTTTTAAATTACGTCGATTAATGTTATTTTTAGTTGTTGTCAACCATATTTGTTTACATAAAAATCAGGGTTAGTTTTACAAAATTTGTTGGTTAAGTTCTTTTGACGGTTTTCTAATATATGTCAATGAAGAGATATTTTCATTGGACAAAGAAACTTTTCAATTAATATTGGTTAATATTTTTCTCATTAATACTAGGTAAAAAAATCAAAATAAATCATTGACTACAATAATAAAATTGGTGTCATTAATAAAACAAAAATCATAAAAGCAAAGATAAACTGAGATACAAAGAAATAAATGAAAAAATGACAAAAAAAACAGAACATTTATTTCACCGATGAAGTTAAATATGATTTTAATCCTCAAGTTTCAGTGAAATTTGGAATTGGTCATCTTCGAAACTTTTGACCAATTTAGTCATTCATCTTTAGAAATGTATGAATTTAGTCTTTTTAACCAGATTTTATTAAGTTGATTTAACATTTCAAACGCATCACACGATAATATTTAAATTATTTACATCGTTTGACCCATTTTCGCTTAAATGCTAACTCAAATATTATCATTAATGCGTTAAACATCAAATAAACTTAACAAAATTTGATTAAAAAGACTAAATTCATGTATTTATAAAGATGAAGGACTAAATTGATCAAAAATTATGACGAATGACTAATTTCAAATTTCATAAAAAATGAACAAAAACATATTTAATAAAAAAAACGTTTTAGACGGTTGTCAGTGTAGTCCTCGAACATAAATCTCCAATTAGTTTGCTTTTTTAGTCTTATAGTAGATATTAGAAGAAAAAAATAAGAAAAAAAAAATCTAGAAGTACGTCAAATAGGTAAGCATGCTTTTATACGAGAATCTTCACGACAACAACTTTAGCCATCGTCACTTTTCTAAAGCAAATTGATTTCTAAATACCAAGGGATAAGCTTCCGTTAATCATATAGTTAATTAATTAATTAATCTATATAAATGAATGAACGAACTTAGAAAAGTCAGATAAGAATTCATATACTAACTAATTATATTTATATATTGCTGAAAGTACGATAAATCTACACTCTATCATTGACCAATTTAAATAAGTTGGCCAGCCACTCACGTGCAAATTGGTGTATATATATGGTATAAATTCATGTATATGAAAAAAAAAAAAAAAAAGAAAAGGGGAAAAAAAAAAAAAAAAAAAAAAAATATAAATTTAAATTTGATTATGGAAATGGAAAAGAAAAATA
>Ga0099822_1003248_pt1 | contig 20793 bp, 25 predicted proteins | sample CowpeawhiteBW_FD_76839 | JGI IMG/M metagenome (GOLD analysis project Ga0099822, IMG submission 76839) | Root nodule microbial communities of legume samples collected from California USA - Cow pea white BW | ecosystem: Host-associated > Plants > Roots > Nodule | place: USA: California | collected...
CCGGCATCGCTCTCCGATCGATCCTGCGGTGTCCCGTCTGCTTTCAGAGCGCGCACCCACTTGGTTGCACCCGCACCAATGATGGGGCCGCGACGAACGCGTCGTCCGATCGCGGCTCATCAATGGCATACGCTCGGCCGTTTGGCGGCGCCAACAAGGCCATACAGCAACATCGCTCACTTTGCGCCCGCGAAACTGCCACCGTAAGGCTGATGTAAGCCTCGCCGAGTAGCCTGATCGCACGTTTTGGCGGCTCGCAGGGGACGCAAATGGAATATTCGAAAGTATATTCAGCCTTCCGGAGCTGCGCGTTTTGAACCGAAGGCAATGGCTGGCCGGCGCGGCTGCTCTCCTGGCGAGCGAGCGAGGGTGGGCCTTCGGCATTGGTTCGTTCGAGCCTAGTGGCGACCGCCTCGATTCCACCGGGCGAGCGGACAGCGGCAGCAATCCCGTCGTCCTGCCGAACTTCGCGTTCGAGCCCGAGACGGAGGCGCTAGCCGTCGCATGGGCTGCGACCGGCGCGACGATGACGCGCCGTCGCAAATGCACCTTCAACCGGGGCATCAGGCGGCTGAAGAACTTTCCCGCGGGCGATCCGGTCTGGCCGTGTCTCGTCCACCTCGGCAAGGCCGGGCCGACGCTTGCCGCGACAAGAATCAACATCAAGACCCCCGGCACGCATGACCTGACGCAGGTCGGCAACGTCACGCTGGTCGCCAACACGACCGTTGCGGCCTCTGAAGGCGGCTACTTCCGCATCACCGGCCTGAAGTCCTCCAGCCTGCCGCAGGCAAGCCACGCGGTTGGCGTCTTCTCCTCCTCGCCCGGCGCTGTAGCCGACACGTCGTCTGAAATCGGCGCCAACGATTCGACGAGCGGCATCAGCATTGGGATCTGGAGCAGCGCCGCGGGTACGATGGCTGCGCGCTGCGGCGGCGCACGTGTCACCGCCATCGGAAAATCAGCGGATTGGGACGGTCAGTATTTCAACGCTGTCTCAAGAGGCGGCGCTGCGAGCTTCCAGGCCTATCGCAACGGTTGCCTGGTCGCCGATGTCGCGTCTGTCTCGCGGGCTTTACCTGCACGAGAGATGTACCTGTTGGCGGCCAACGACAACGGGACGCCGTCCGGCAGCACCAGAGCCCTGTCCGGTTGGTTCGTCGCCAACCGCAATCTCACCACGGCGCAGATGCAAGAGCTCAGCTCGGTTCTTGCGATGTGGCATCAGCTCATGTCCACCGCTGAACTGGACACTTATGAAGCGGGTTATCAGCCACAGAACGTCACCGCTTACGATGCGATCGTCTATGGTGCGACAGCGGCCGGCGTTCTCGCCGCGCGGTCGCTGGTTCGAGAGGGACATTCCGTCTGCATCGTAGGCGGCTGGCGCGACTACAACGTGGGCGGAGTCCCCGGTGTCGGCGGACTGGGTTGGACCGACAGCACGGCTCCGAGCGCGATCACGGGGCTGCCGCGATACCTCATCAATCGCACCCAAGCCCTCGCCGGCGATTTGGGCTGGACCGACGGCACCGCTCCAACGGAGTTCTCTGGCGTGGCGCGATATCTCAGCAAGCGCGTCAAGACGCTGTTCAAAGGTAGGTCCGACATCCATTTCGAGCCTCGCCATTTCGAGCAGGCCAACCGGGAGCTGCTTGACCCCTCGTTCACGGACGGTGCCGATATCCCGGTCTATTGGTCAACCGGCGCGGTCAGCGCGACTGTTATGGATGGGCAAATCACCGCCTTCACGACACGGGATGGCCGGACGTTCAGCGGAAAAGTCTTCATCGATTGCTCCTACGAGATGGACCTCGCTTATGTCGGCGGGTGCACCATGACGGTCGGCCGCGAGGCAGCCGGCGCGGGCGCTGAGGCGGCGAATGGCTTCCGGGGAGTTCAGACCAGCTTTGGCACGCGGCCGAACCAGGCAACCAATCATTCCGGCGCGGCAGTCGACATCGATCCCTGGAACACGCCGGGCGACACGAAGTCCGGATTGATTGCCGGCGTGCAGGGCGTGTTCACCGACGGCACCCCCGCGAACGGCTCGGCCGATGGCAAGGTCCAATCGATGGCTTATCGGCTGACATTGACCACGACGCCCGCTTACTTGATCCCGTTCCCGTCGACTCCGCCCGCCGGCTACGCGAGATCGAAATATGAGATCCTGCTGCGCTTGTTCGCCGCCGATCCTAAGCTGGTTCTGACCGACATCTTCAATATCCAGCCGCTGGCAGCCGGCGCTTTCGATTTCAACGCCAAGAACATCATGTCGAGCGACTTCGTGGACCCGGTCTCGACCGAATATGCGACGGCAACCTACGCTCGTCGCGAGGAGATCATCCAGCTCCACAAGGACTACGTTCTCGGACTGTGGTACCTCCTGCAACACGATGCGGACGGCCGCATTCCTGCTGCGGTCCGCGCTTCGGCCCTGACCTACGGTCTCTCGGCGAAGCACTATGTCTCACCGAATTGGGGCGATCAGCCAAACTTCAACAGCCAGATTTATGTCCGCTCGGGCCGGCGTATCGTCGGCGACTATGTGCTCACGGCTGAAGACCTTAACGCGGCGGATGGCACCACGCCGCGCTCGACCAAGACGATTGCGGTTGCAGCCTACGACATGGACAGTCACGCCATCGAATATCGGGCCTATTTCGACGGCACGAACTGGAAGGTGATCATCGAGGGCAATATCTACATCACCCCGACCAGCGGCGCCGACAAGAAGGCACCGATTCCCTACGAATACATGTTGCCCAGGACGGGGGACCCATCGAACCTGCTGTGCCTGTTCGGCGGCTCGGCCACCAATGTCGCGATCAGCGAAATCCGCATGGAGCCGCCGTTCTGGCAGATGGGCCAGTCAGCCGGCGTTGCAGCCGCGCTCGCGATCGAGAACGGCGACAACAACGTGAAGAACCTTGCGGCCAACTACGCCAAGCTACGCACGCGGCTCCTCGGAGTGAAGCTGCTTGCCGGAGAAACCACGCTTTCCCTGCCCATGGTGAACTAATCTTACTGCGTCACAAAGGTCGTATCCCTCGTGGTGAGGCTGCAATCTCCTGGAGCAATTTGGTGGCCGGTCCACATCGCTCCCGCCCCATCATTGCGAGCGAAGCGACTTGTCCGCCGAAGCGCTGGCGAAGGCGGAAGCAATGCATCGCATGGCGCGCGCAGAAGCGTGGAGTGGACATTGACCCGCCATGGATCGACAATACACTTCCGCTAGTTCAGTCCGGGCGCAAAGTCATGGCGAGCTTCGTCCAGTTCTTGCAGCATTCTGGCGTGTACGCCGCGCAAAGGTTCATGATCGTTCCTCGGGGAGGCTTCAACCTGGTCTGCCTCCGCGACAGCAAGGACGTTCGCCTATCCTATGATCGCGATCGGTTACAGATTGACGATGTGCGCCTCGAGCACGTCGAGCGCGTCGCTCAGGAATACATCGACACTCGCTTTAGGACGCAAAGAAGCCAGGAGCGCGAAGATCAGTCGCTGCGTCTGCGTACAGCCCTGTATGCCACCGCACGGCCAGAGGGCTCTGCCCGCGCCCTCAAGATCTCGGCCAACGGTGCCGGTATTCCAGAACTTAGAGCCTTACGCGGCGGTACAGGCATCAAGCTGGAGGTCGCCATTCTGCCCCGCAAAGACTTCACGATCGCATTCAAATTCCTCAAGCACCTCGATCAATCGGGCAAAGTGATCAACGCCACGAAATGGACACCGGATGACGTGCCCTGGTTCCTCACCAAGCTGAACTGGACGTTCGGGGCTCAGGCGAACATCTTTTTCACCGCGGTCGATGCCACATGGATTACGGTGCAGAGAGCCCTGGGGGCAAAAATCTCGCGCGATGTGTTTCGAAGGGATATCGTACCGTTCAAGAGGCGCGACGCCGATCTCACGTGCTTTCTGGTCGGCGACTATGACGCGATGGATAATGAGGCGGCCGGGGAGTATCTGCCTGATGAACAGGTATGCGTGGTCGTCGACCAGGGCAATCTGCCCGCGTTCGACTATGGCGAGGCGTTCATTGGCGTCATGGCACACGAGGTCGGCCACTTCCTGCACCACAAGCGGAACATGCCCGGGAGTGGACACCATGACCGAAGCGGCATTTTGCTTTCCAGTGGCATGGAAAGCTTATCCCTGGACAAGCAGCTCGTGAGCAACCTCAACGCCTGGTGAGGCGCTCATCTTCGGCACGTTGAGGCCACGGTCAGCGCCGGCCGTTCGTTTGAATGCCGGGCCTTGCAATGACGGCGTGAGACATCAAGCGAGAGCTATCCTCACCGTCGCCGGGCCTAGTGCGCAATTGCGCACTAGGCCCGGACGACGAAGGGAGAGGCCCGCCGACACTGCCGGCTGCGGCATAGGGGTTCCGGCTTTCGTCGACGGATGGCTGGGCCGGAGAACCGCAGCCCACAGGGGGCACCGACCATGACAGGGAAACCCGCAAGCCGTGAATCGTGTAACGACCGCCGCCTCGGAAGCTGATATGACATTGGGGTGAAGCAGGCGTTGCCGGTTGACTTGGGAACCGCCAGCAATCAGAAAACGCCTGAAAATTGAATGGTCGGAGTGGCAGGATTCGAACCTGCGACCCCTGCGTCCCGAACGCAGCGAGTATTTCCTAAGTTATTGAATTTTCTTGATCTGATACGCTCTTCTGTCCCGTTTTGTTCACGGTCGTTTCACCCATTTCGTTGCGATTTCGTTGCGGCACTTTTTTGGAGAGAACGCTCCGTCGGAGCCGGATGGCGCCGTGCGAGGCGCGAATCCTCGCGCAGCATCGAAGACGGACGAGGCTCGGCGGATATCTGACGAGATGGAAGGCCGTTCCGTCAATTCGTCGACAGAACCAGCGGGCCCCGTTTGCGCGGCAGAAATTGAATGACGCCCGGCGAAACGCGAGCCTGGGTTCGTCTGCGCATCGGTGACCAAGATGGGCACGCCAGGGTAGACCGTGGGCCAATCCGACGTGTCATTGATCCAGGCCGTGGCACTGGGCGATAACTAACCCGTCAAGGTCGTGATGTCGGCATACCGCTGGACCAGCCGCAGCGCGAAGATCGGCTCGTAATGCGCCATCCGGTTGCGCGAAAATCGTCGAGCTGCAACGCGATGCTGTTGCGCTGAACGCCCTCGCCTGGAAGATCGGCCGCGGGTCTTGCCACAACTGGTGGCTGCGCCGGCCGAACAGCGAGCCCCAGATCCCAAAGTTCAGCTCGGCCACGATCTGGCCGTGGGTGGCGGGCTTGCCGTCGCGTGTTAGGTTGTCGCGTGCCTTAGCACATCGCTGACACTTGCGGTGCTTTCCTCCGGCTTGGTCTTGATCGCAAGGAGGATGGCCGAGGCTCCGTCGGTGTATGCTCCGGTATGACCATCGGCCTGAGCGAAGCATCCGTAGTGATAGTATCCTTTTGATATGAGGAAATCGACGATGTTTGGGACGCCGCTTGGCAACGCATCGTTCTTGAAAATCTGCTTGAAGGATGCGTCGACGAGCGTCGCCTCATTCCGAAAGAGACTTACAACGTCACTCTTATATTCGGCGGCCTGGCCATTGAGCGCGTAGCGGCCGAGAGCCGTCATCAGCTTGTCCAGCTTCGCTTGCAGGGCTTGAAACGAGAGCTGAGTAGGATTCGAGTACTTGGCGTCATAGGTTTCGGTCGCCAACTCTCGGTGATCTTCAGGTCCGGATTGTCCACCCAAATCTTCGGAATTTTTGCTGCGACCTTCACCAACCGTCCAAGGCAGTCCATGATCTGCTCCTGGGTCGTAAGGCTCTTCAATGCCTCGTAGCCAATGACGTAGGCGCGGTCCTCGTCCGAGCTCAGGCCGTCCGAAGCTAAACTGTTATTCAACTTGGCGCAGCTCCATGCAGGGGGATCGGCAACTTTTGCCGATTGGCTATCACCGAACTTGCGCAAATCGCCCGTGAAATCATGCCGGGCGTCGCCGATCAGCGACGGCACCGGCGTTACTTTGACGATAATCGTCGCGTACGTCGTGTTGATGGTCGTCGTCCCCTCACCCAGCGTGATTGACGTGGCGAAATTCCTATCCTTGTTGAATTGTCCGAGCATCCCTGAAAAGGCCGACTTGGCAGTCTGATAGTCGGTAATGCGGCTCGTCACCGACGCCGCCAGCGGTCCACCAGTCACTAGCGAAAATAGTGAAGTGAGCGGGCTAAGGGCCGCGGAAATGAATGAGATGACGCTACTGGCATCGTTCTTGGTATGCAGACTTTAGAAGGGAATAACCGAGAGCTCTTTAGTCCGGCGAACCACGAAGGTCTTCTTGCAACCGTGATTTCGGTTGTCGAGCTCAGAGCTATGATCGCCGTCAGTGACGTACGCTACCGCCATGCCGAGGGCGCCATCAGGTAATTTGTCGCTTGCGTCAGGCAACTTTGACGCCGGCTCAGTAGAAACTAGCAAGCCAAAGGTCGTTGTAAATTGCGTCTTTATGAGCCCATTGTCAGATACGGGCTGGAGGTCATTTCTGCTCCTCCGGCAATCTATGTCGACGGCATATGTTTGAGCACTTCCGACTGGCCTCGGACGGGATGGGCTGAAGGCAATTACTGGGCGTGTTACATCGTTGTCAGCCCGCGCCGCAGGAGGCACCAACAAGGCTGAAAGGAACGCAATAGCAATCCGAGGCGCAAACAAGCGCGAGCAATACATGATCCACCGTCCCGCAATTCCAGTGGCAAAAAAAAGATCTATAGTTTCAAGCTTAACTCACCTAAATCTGCTCGTAAAGGATGTCACATCTCGCTTCATCAACCGGCTCGTCTCCCTGCTCGAACGTTGGTAGTCCGCATCCCTCGATCATCGGTATGGAAACGCAGCATGGGCCGATCCGACGAACAGCGGAAACTGGGCTTCAGGCATCACGCTAAGGTACACGTATTCAGGATCAGCACTGCCATCCTGACGTGGATCCTGTTGGGCGCGATGTTGATTTACAAACCCGAGTTGATAAGAAACGGCATGCGCGCCGGCACTCGGGCCATCGAAGCAGTCGGCGATACGCTCCCTAGCTATTGTGGAGCTCAGGCCGAGATCGTATTGCGAGAGCTGGGCGGCTTCCTTTGGCTCCAGATCACTGCAGCCATTGTCTTTGTGAGGTTCGTTTTCTGGTTGATCGCTGCGGCTTGGCGGAGGCGCGGTCGATAGGGCGCCAGATCAGTGGACTTTCTCCGCGCCAAGGTGCAATGATCATACACTATAACCATGGGCAGGATGCGATGGCCAAATCGACCCGAAGCACCGGCAAGCCTTGGACGGCAGCCGACGTCAAGCAACTAAGGGAACTAGCGAAGGGAAACACTCGACGCGGGTTGCCGGCCTAAAACTAGGCCGAACCGAGGCGGCAATATACAAGAAGGCATCGGAGGAAGGAATTTCCCTGGCGCCGACAAATCAGAGTCCATACGGGACGAAGAAAAAATGATTCGGGATGGGCGCAACTCACCCATTCACGTCGATCAATCGCCCGAAATCACTCTCGCTCGCTAGCTCGATCGCGGTTCCCGTTGCGATCACACGCAGAGTCAAAGATACTCTGAAGGATACCTCATTCCTCCCACGCGAAGCGCTGCTTGAGATGGTTCAATTGCCTGTAGGTGAGATGCTCTCTTTTTTGCAGCTGCCCCACAACAAAGCCTGGAGCAATTCCCTGCGCGCTCGCAAATTCCAAGACGGCCCCCTCAGATAAATCTCCAGAACGGACAAACCGGGCGAGTTCTGATGCGGGAATTAGAAACTCGGCTGCCCATCGATTTGCCTCCTCCTCTTCACCCGTATTGTTTCCCGGGTTGATGACGAACACTGTCTTCCGGCTGTGAAGAAGGAGATGCGCGGCTTCATGGAAGAATGTGAACCAGAAGTGGTCGTTGGATTTATGTCTCATCGTTTGTTGGATCAAAGCTTTCCGCGGCGACAGCCAACGAGAGATGCCACTTAGCGCCATCTTTCCCAGCGGCCGAGCGAGCACGAACGCGACGCCAGCCCTAGCGCAAATGCTCACGATCCGGGGCAGAGCTTCGTCAACATTTTCGACCGTCAAGGCTCTTAGCCGCGCGAGCGATTTCAAGAAAGTCGCGCGATCGAAGTCTTTGCAATCGATGGCGTCGGCTTCGATCTCGCCAAGGCGAAGCCACGCGTACAAAGACCTTCTATCAGTTTGGAACGAGGGTGAATGGCGATATGCTATCGAATAGGAAGCAAATGAAGCTTCACACGCGTCTATGCCAGCAACACCGAAGAACTGAAGCAGCTTACGTACGCTATCTGCATTGTCCTTGGGATGAGCGATTATTCCTCGTTCCTGCAATTCGCGAAGAGGAAATTCACGTGCCCAAGAAAAGCTGTCGGACAGCTTGACCTGTTCGAGTTGCCTGGCGAGGTGGAGACGGTATTCGGACTCGAGGTTGAGCCAAACAGTCGCATTAACATTCGTCACCTTTTCGAACTGCAAAGCCGTTTCTGGTTCAACGGGCGCCTTACCCGAAAGAATTTCGACGAGCAGCTTCGCCGATCGCCCGCAACGACGAGCGAGCTCCCTTGCTGATATTCCCATCGTTTCGAGGTTTTCCTCGAGAAACGTACCTGGACTAAGTGCGTAGTCCGGCTCGAATACGTGCTGCTCCTGCGGCATCATTCTTCTCCGTTTGCTTTTCCTAGCGCGTCATTCGACGGCCAGGATTTTCACGGTTTTGATCATGGATTGCTGGATCCGGACGCCCTCGGCCGCGAAGCGCAGTACCTTAGGGGGAAGCAGATCCAGCGTGTACTCGCCGCGCGAAATCTTGTTCAGGCGGTAGGGCTGGCATGTCGGGACCATTGCCAGGTTCGGTGCGGCCCTACGCAGAAGCAGCCGCAATTTTATCTTTTTTGAAAGATTGGGCCCAAAGCGCCGATCGAGCAACTCGGCAGTAGAGAAGAGACGCTGCTCGGCAGCGCTTCCAAACAATATCAACAAGATAGGCCCAATGATTCGTTTAGCAATAGGAAACACTTTTTTAGGTGAGGCGCAATTGGGGAAAGTGGCAATGACCACAAACATTTGGGATGATTGCTCGGGATCCTAGACGATTTTTGGCCGCAAGGTTTCGGGATGATTGCTTAAGCTCCTCAGTGAGTTAGAGGAGGCAACCGTCATTGCTTTCGTGAAGTTCACTGTGTTCACAAGATCGACCGTGGCCGGCAGCTTCCCAGCCTAACGTTTCTGACAACGCATTGCCGCAGTTGGGAGATGTGCAGTCTCGGAGGGATCTACGTGACCTTTGGTGGCGCGGTACTCGGCACGTCGACAGGCCTCGAGCGGAGGCTGGCCACGTATTTCGGCAGACCGCATCCTGTCCCTAGCAGAGTCAAATAGTCTTCCCAGGTCGGGTTGGTCTTCGTGAGATTCACCGCTGCTTCGCGCGTCGCCGCCTCCATCACTTCAGGCTTTGAGGCAGCCAGTTCAGTTAGAAAATCGTCCGGCGATTGTACATGGACCTCAAGCGCCTTCAGCGCCTCAAAGTCAAAGTCCTTCAGGTTATTCGTTACAGGGATGGAGGGCGCGGATTGCCCCGGCCGCCGAAGCGACATGACGATCTTTGACAGCCGTCGCTCCGATGACCCGGTCCGGATCGACGCCCGTCACGACGGCGCCCGGAAATATCGGCTATTCGGATTGCGGTGTGGGGCAGGTCCAATTATTCGCTTAATCCGCAGCCGAAGCAGCCGGATGCCTGTTAGGCGGTCCAGGGATCGATTATCGTCAGACCGGCAGCCTTGAACGCACTCGTGTCGCGCGATGCCACGGCGAACCCCTGCACGGCGGCGATCGCGGCGATGTAGCCGTCGGGCGTGGGGAAGCCTCTTCCGGCCGCGCGCACCTTGACGGCGAGATCGGTATACCGCCGCGCCGCGGCGGCATCGAAGGGCAGGATGCGGGCCGAGAACAGGTCCAGCACGCCGTCGAGCGTAGCTGCCAACCTGTCCTTGCGCCTGCCGCGCGGCAGCGCGCCGATGCCGAACAACAGTTCGGCGACGGTGACGCTGGAGAGAAACACCGTCTCGGCCGCCTGGGCGTCGAGCCAGCCGCGGACCGATGGATAAGAAGTCGCGCGCTGAGTGTGCACCCGGAGCAGCCCGAAAGGATCGAGGTGTTTTCCACGTCTTCGCGCGGCCGATCACTTTCCTCTTTCCGCGTTCGACCATCTTGCGCGCCGCCTTGATTGGCCGCATTCGCGGCGTACAGCGCGATCAAAACTTCGTTACCAATCAGGTAACACTTTTATCGTTACCCATTAGGTAACAACTTTCGTTGACATTGCCGGCGAATCTGCGATGCTCCCCTGCGACGGCACGGGAGCGTGCCAGGCATAGGAGACCAGGCCGATGAGCCACGGTACGAAAATCAACATCTCGGTCGATTACCCGCCGACTGGAGATAAACTGGAAGACCATGCGGCGGACCGGAACGAGACGGTCGGCGCCCTGAAGGGCAGGGTTCTAGTGGCCTTCAGCCTTAAGGAAGGGGTGGACGACAAGGGGCAGCTGCTCACCTACGTTCTCTTCCATGGGCGCGCGCCGCTGGTCGATCCGAACGTGACGATCGGCTCCGTCGCGGGCAACGCCGGCGACATCAAGTTGACGCTGGATCGCGAACGGCATTTCTTCTACTATATGAAGCACAAGATCGTCTCTCTGACGGCGAGCGCGACCGGGGCACAGATCAAGGCGATGATCAAGGCTGTCGACCCCTCGTTTGATTTGAACCATACTTTGATCGAAGAAGGTCACGGCGGGCATCAGGATCAAGCGATCAACGACAATCAGAGCGTATCTCTTGAGGTTGACGCGGCGCACCCTGCGAAGCATTTCTTTTCGAAGCCGCCGACGACCTTCGGGGCTGGCTAATGTTTTCAAACATTACGCAACGACAGTTCGAGCGAGTGCAGGAGCGCTATCCGAAGGCCTCGCTGCAACCGCTCCCTTCTGGCGCTGGACTGCTAAGCATCCCAGACGTGCCGCTACCGGCTGGCTGGTCGGCGGCACACACTGCGATTCACTTCCTGGTGCGGATCGGCTACCCGGGTCCTAGTCCAGACTGCTTCTGGGCGGATCGGGACTTGCTGCTTTCCTCGGGCGTTCCGCCCCAGGCAAGCAACGTGACCGGCATTCCCGAAACCTCGATTGTTGGTCGCTGGTTTTCTTGGCACGTCGTTGGTGGTCACACGAACTGGAATCCAAACCGGGATGACTTGATGACCTACGTGTCGATCGTTTTGGACCGCTTCAGGCAACCACAATGATCAAGTTGATCTTCGGCGACGGTGGCTTCGAGCGCCTGCGGCGTGACGTGTGGCACCCAACGCTCGAATCCGCGGCGATCCTGCTCTGCGAGCCGGAAGCTCGGGGCCCTGATTGGCGCTTTACCGTTCGCGAGATGCACGTCGTGCCGGACGATCAGTACGAGGTGAGAACTTCGGTAGCCATTCGGCTGAATCCCACTTTCGGGCTGCCGATCGAGAAGAAGGCGAGCCTGAACGGCTGGTCGCTGGTATACTGCCATACGCATCCGCATCAGACTGGGTCCGCGACCTTCTCGTTGATTGACGACAATGCTGAGGTAGCATTGGCGGATTACGTGATTAGGCGCAGCCCGTCAGTTCCCCATTGCGCGTTGCTCTTCGCGAAAGAATCGCACGCAGCCCGCGTTTTGGGCTCGCAGGAGGTGGTGGCCGTGGTTAGAGACGACACTGGATCCGACTACGACAGGCAGATTCGGGCTTTTGGCGCGGAGGCTCAAGCCAAGCTCGAGCGGCTTAGCGTTGCGGTGGTCGGCGCCGGCGGCACAGGTTCAGTCGTCATCCAGCAGCTCGCCTATCTCGGAGTGAGGGACTTCCTGTTGGTTGATCCCGACGTCGTGGAACGCACCAATCTAAACAGAACGGTGGGCGCTTTTCCGAGCGACGTCGGAAGCCCCAAGGTAACGGTCGCAGAGCGGCTCATCAATTCGGTAAGGCCAGATGCTGTCGTGCGAAGCCTAGTGGCAAACATCGTCGACGAGCCGGCTGCCAAAGAGTTGACCGCCGCGGATTTCATCTTCTGCTGCACCGATTCCCACGCGAGCCGTCATTTGATCAATCAGGTGAGCTACCAATACGGCATTCCCGCGATTGACATGGGCGTTGCAATCGATGCGGCGGGCCCCGTTGTGCGGTTCGCCGGCCACGTGAAGGCGCTCACCGCGGACGAACCGTGCTTGTGGTGCTTGCAGCAACTTAACTCTGATCGGGTTCGGGAAGAAATGATGACGTCGGAGCAAGAAAAGGCCGACCCGTATTTTCTGGGCCGACCAGGCGTGGTGCAACCCGCGGTGATAAGCATCAACTCAACGGTGGCGTCCGCTGCTGTGACCATGTTCCTGTCGATGGTCACCGGCCTCGACGCTCCTGCCCGGTACCTGGTCTACGACGGCAATCGGCAACGGCTCGCCCCAGTGCTCGCCCAAAAGGATTCGAACTGTGTGTTTTGCGGCCCAGATTCGGCGGCGGGCCTCGGTGATGCTCAACCCCTGCCCGTGAGGCGAAATGGCTAGAGCCAAGACGATCGCGATGCGCGGACGCGCTGAACGGCATGCCGACGCTGTCGATCTCATCCCGAACGCCGGCGACGCTGTACTCGTTTGGAGAGGTGGCCTGAGGTCAATGGCCATCAGGTGCCCCGACGGGTGCGGCGAGGTCATCAGCGTCAATCTCGATTCCCGCACTGGCCCTGCCTGGCGGCTTTTCGAGCGAGCTGGCGCAATGACGCTCTATCCGTCCGTGTGGCGCGAAAGCGGCTGCGAAGCTCACTTCATTCTTTGGAGAAACGATCTCATTTGGTGCGACGGCCTCGACTCTCCGCGCTGGAAGGATGAGGAACTGAAACGACGCGTGCGCGAGATTCTTCCACCCAGCGGCTCCGTGCATAAGCACTTCGAGGAGCTGGCAACGCAAATCGATGCCATTCCGTGGGAAGTCCTTTGGGCGTGTAGTTCGCTGGTCGCGGATGGGGTAGCGAACTCGTCGGCCAAGGGATCTCGTTTCGGCTTGGCGCCCGCTGCCCCGCCGGCAAAGCCGGCGAATGTCGACAGGAGCGCCTAGTGGGCAACGACGATAAGCATGCCGTGATTCTCAATGGACAAAAGCTAGAGATTCCGTCGGCGACCGTGACCGGCATCCAGCTTCGGCTACTAGCAGGAATTCCACCCAGCTACGAGCTGATAGCAGAAGGGCACGGAAGCGATCCGGACCAAGTCTTGACCGACACCGATGTGCTGGATCTCTCGGGGCCTATCAAGCACGTGTTCGTGAAACCGCCCACAGCATTTGGCAGCCCGCCCGATGAATTCCGCACATAGGAATCGTCTACTCTGGATGGGCGGTAAACCTGCGCCTGAGTGCACGGCCGAATGCGCCAGTCGAGAACTCCAGCTCGAGATTCTGGATGCTGCGCTGACGCCGCCTCATCGGATGCAGGGGCGAGGGATCATCGTCGCGCTGGATGAAGGCGCTGCCGAAGCGCAGCTAAATGATGGGCTACGCATCCTGCTAAATGACGCCGCATGCCACGGTATCAGGGGCTTTATCACCTGCTCATATTCGGAATCGCCCAAAGTAGCGGAGATCCTCAAGGCTTGGCGGATGCGCGACCTCATCGAGGTCAAGCGGAGGGGTCAAGAGGCCCCAATCATCGAAGCGATTGCGCGAATCAAGCATGAACCGCCGGCGAACGAAACACTCGCTATCGCGGGGGCCGACTTGCTGTCTGACGAAGAGCTCATTCTTCTCAAGCGCGCATTCAGCGACTGCTCCTCTGTCAAACTGGTGAAGCAAACGACTGGTTCCGCAAAGGTCTTCTGCGCGTTCGCGAACTTGCTGAATTCACGCGTCGGACCGATTCCGCTGCCCTTCTTTGTTAAATTCGATGGCGCACAGCAAATTGTCCGCGAACTTAAGAACTATCAGGAATGCACCACGTTGCACGTGCCGTTTAACCAACGGCCTAACCTCGACTACGATCGGTGCCTCATCGGTCCCACAACCGGCGTCATCGCTGGCAATTTCATAGAACAATCGGAATCGCTCCAGGAAGTTGTCGACCGCGGAGCCGGTCGAGCACCATTGCATTCGTTGTTCGAAGGAGCGCTGCGAGGCTGGCGGCGTCAGGCGTTCTACGCTTCGCATTATGTGCTCGACGCCAACATCTTGCAGAGGATGCGCCCTGCCCGGCCCACTAAATATTCGCTGTTTCGAAAGGCTCGGCTACGCAAGCGACGCGCCCAGAATGGTTCGCATTGCGCTGAATTCGGCGAGCTCGAATCGCTCCTCGCTGCACTGCCCCCGATAAAACACCGCCTCGGTCTGACGCACGGCGACCTACACGGACAAAACGTTCGGGTCTCCGGAAACGAGGCGATCTTGATCGATTTTGCATCTATCGCAGACGGTCCGCTTACGGTCGACCCGGCGGCTCTGGATGTATCCCTAATGATAGACACGCGGATACTCAATGGCGACGATTGGATCACGGTTGCTGAGCAAGCCTACAAAGTCGAGGCTTTGATGGCACCGGCTATCCCCCCACGGCCAGAAGATCCAGGCGCAAACTTGCTCGACGCCATACAGTATGTCCGCCAAATGGCGTTCAGCGTTCAGCTCACACCATACGAATATCCGTGCGTGATCGCGTTGCAGCTACTGCGCAAGGCATCCTACGCGGGCTTGGGCGAAGAACAGGAGCGTCGGCGAAAATTTGCGTATCGCCTGGCCGATCGGATTATCAAGGATGTTTCTCGCCGCCTGTCCGCGCACGTCGAGAACAACGTGGCATAATTGAAGCATCGCACCATCACCGCCCTCAACAGACAATGTGGTTGCTGGAACGAGACGGTCATTTCGTCTGCCGGACCGAACACCCGCCTCTAGAAGTCCACCGTAATCGATGTCCGAGGTTGCGAGCTTGCACCTGCGCGAAGCGCTGAGTGGGCTCCGTGCCGGCATCATGTGCACGTTGCGCACTGTCCGCTACTCTTGGTCGAGGAACTGCTGCGTGACCTTGAGTGCCGGGATCAATATTTCGTCCGCATAGAAACAGCCCGTGAAATCGATGGGGCGTTGACGCTCCTTGCCACTGTGCTCGGGCGAGTGCCCCTCGCCGAACATGTCTCGAAGAGCATTGCTTATGCCCGCGGCACGTGGGCGCGGAAATGTCGAGGTCGCTCTTGCTTTCTTGCTCGATGGATCCTTTTCGTTGCGGGACTTCGTGCCGGAATCGATAAGCGCGCCCGCCTCAGCGTTCACGCTATCGGAGCGCCAATTTCCGGAGCCAGGCCCGAATTACGCTTTGGAGATAGGGGAAGCCACCCACGACCCGCAAGCACGCAATCTTGTCGTGACGTGGTCCGCGGAGGCAAGCGCGTTGCCGTCTTGGCGATTGACCTACGATGAGAAAGAGTTCGCCGCATCGGAGACGGCGCCAACTGGCCGTATCGAGATCGACGACTTCACGCTGAAACCTTCGACGGCGGAGATTGTACTTCACGTGATGAGCCGCGAGTATCCATCTCCTATTTTGGTCACGGACCTTGTCGCCTTGCCGGTCACGTTTTCGGGGGCTGCCGTCGGATTGGACGAGCTTCTGTTGCTCTTGGGCCGGCGTATCGGGATGGAAAGAGCCGTTCAGATAGCGAACCGTCGGACAGACGACGAAAGCGAAAGTGGCCAGCTTGACGCGCTCTTCGGCGAAGGCTTCGCGCCGACCGACGTGTTTCGTGCATGGTGGAGCGTAGCGGACGATCTCCGTGACCCCGAGCTGTCCATCCCAGCTTTCCGTCTACGTCTCGATGGAGCGCTTGGGGTCGGCGCCGCTTGGTCGTGCATGCTAACTGCACTCGAACTCGGGCAACTTTCTGCAGAGGAAACATGGTTCTACGGAGCGGAATTGCTCAAAGCTTTGGAGGAAGTGACGCTGCCTTCATCTAGCGATCGCGACGCCAAAGCGATGATCCTTTCAACCTTTCGCCGGCGCGTCCGATCGGATCTCGACTCCACCGATAATTTCGATTTCAGCAGTCCGGCTTGGATGGGGCTCGTTCGTAGATTTTATGAGGAGCAGGCGTGAGCGGGCGGAAGCGGGAATGGCTGCGCGGCTTTCTGCGGTTGGGAGCGCGCGCACAAAAGGATGGGATCACCTGGCCCGAAATCGAGAGGCAAGAGGACTGTCATCCGAGCGCTCGATATGCTCGACGATCGTCCTGGGGTACTTCTGGCCGACGAAGTGGGCATGGGCGAGACTTATGAAGCTCTCGGCATCGCGGCAGCCATCAGACATCAGGATACGCGCAGCAAGATCGTTATCGTCACCCCAGGGCCGGATCTAAACACGAAGTGGTTTTCCGAGATCGCACGCTTTCGCGAAATGTTCGACTTTGGACGCTCCGTGACCGAGGCCGGGAGTCTCGCGGAACTCATAGACCGGATCCGGAGCTTCCCAGTGGTCGTCGCACCCGTGACGATATTTCAAAGTGGGCGAGGTTCGTACGACCAAGCGTACCTTCTCTCCCTCTATCTTTATTGGAAAAGCGTCCACGGTCACACGGCCAACGCCATCATGTCTCGCTTTCGTGACGGCGAGTATGCTCGCGTCGACGTCACCAGCGGAACGTTTCTCGACGTTTTCGACCTGAAACGCCTTGAGCCCCACCTACGCGGGGCTTTCCGACGAGGGCGGGGCGGAGGCGCCGCCGGCCTGGATGATCTCTACGAGAGCGACGGTATCGCAGGTTTTGAAAATGTCGCGGCAGTGCGAAGCGCACTCTACAGAGCTCGCTGATTTCTGACACGAAAACTGATGCCGTTGATCGATCTTCTGATCGTGGACGAGGCTCACAAACTGAAGAACCCGGGTGCCTTGCGCACCCAAGCGATGCGGAGTGCATTTCCGGAACGATTCCGAAAAACGCTCTTCCTCACGGCGACACCGTTCCAATTGGACGTGTCCGAGCTTCGGGAGATCATTTCCCTCTTTTCGGGTGCTCGGGACGCGCCACCCGACATCGAAGACCGGATCTCGAAGCTATTGGATGCGGTCATCGAATATCAGCGCCACTATGATCTGTTCCAGCAGACGTGGTCGGCCTTGGAACCGACTTTCGCTGCGAAATTCCGGCTCGCTTATGATGGTCGATCGCCGATGGAAAGCATCGAACCCGAGCCAGCTCTGACCATCGTGGAGAGTCAGATCACTGCTCTGAAGACTCTGAAGAACGAAGTGATCGAGCCAGGCTTCAGGTATTGGATGATCCGAAGTCTCCGCGAGGATAAGCGACTATATCGGCGGCACGATCGGCGTTCGGTACGCTCGAACGGCGCCAGTGCCCTGCCCTTTCTGCTCTACGAGCGATTCATCGCCGAATTGTTTCGGCGAGGACGCCCGACACACAAGGCGGCCGTCGAGATCAACATGGTGTCGTCCTACGCGGCTGCACATAAGGGAGATTTGCTGTCTAGCGACGTAGAAGTACTTCCAGCTGAGGCCAGACCCTACAAGTCGCTGTTGAACGACGTTCTCGGCCGTATCGATCAAGGCGCTCACGATCACCCGAAGATCGGCGCCACCATCGTGGACGCTCTCGACGCGGCCGACGCCGGTGAAAAGACCCTCATATTTTGTTCGCGAAACAGCTTCGGCGAGATATCGATGCGATATGGGAGCAGCGCATTTTGGCGCGTTGGTGTCGGGTCTACCCGGGGGCCAAGGCGGACGAGGTATTCGACGCACGAGGAGAGGGCGACAAGCGTCAGCGAGGGCGCCATTCGCTGTTGCAGGCGCGCTTCCATCGCGCGCAAGACGCTCTCTATCTCGCGCTGCGAGAATCCTTCCTGTGGAAGACACCTTTTGCACCGGAATCAGATGCATTGTCGCTAGTGGTGCACGAAGCTAACCGGATTCTACTGACCATCAAAGCCGGGAAGACGGCGGCCGACAGGATCGACTACCAGATCGCCAAGTATTGCCTGGAAAAAGCAGTGCTCCAACTTCGCTCGGCGAGCGAGACAGACTTGGAAGAACGCGACTCGATCGAAAGGCAACTGAAGGCGGCTCAGCTTCGCCGAGGTCCGGACCAGGATGAAGACGGCCCCGGACCCGAGGGCGAGGAGGAACACCCCAGATGGAGCATCTCAGACCGGGTCGCGGAAATGGTATTGCTCGGAAGCGGCTCGCTCTGGCGTGGAAACCTCGACCTATTGGAATGTCTGGATTTGCACCTTCGGATCGCGCTTGTAGAGCAAATCGCGCGATATTTGACTTACAAGCAGGTAGCCTTTCTGCCCGAATTGCTGGAGGAGGCGGCCGGAGCCGGAATCCCCGTTGACCCCGTCGAGTCTGCGGCGCTCCTCGAATATCTGCCCCTATTCTGGAAGACCAGCAGAGGCTCATACTGGACGACTCTCGTCCGCACGTTCGTGGCTTACTTTTTGGAGCGCGATCCCTTTCAACAGGCCGAATTACTCGACGGCCCAATTCGGACGGGCGATTTCGTTCGGCACACTCGCGACGGCGAGAGTCGAGAACGGCTACGCAAAGCCTTCAATACTCCTCTCTACCCGATGATCTTGGTTGCCAACGAGGTCATGCAGGAAGGACTGGACCTTCACAAGCACTGCCGTCGCGTCGTCCACCACGATATGGCTTGGAATCCAGCTCAGATCGAGCAGCGAATTAGCAGGATCGACCGATTGGGCTTTCTGACCAGCCGGCTCCGAAAAAGCGGCGGCGATGCCTCTCTCGATGCGGTCTATCCTGTGATCAACAGGACCATAGACGAGCGAATGTATCGAACGGTCAAAGCAAGAGAGAAATGGCTGGAGTTCTTGCTCGGGGCCACGCCCGACTTCGGAGAGTACGCCCTCGGCGAGGAAGAGCCTCCACCGCTACCTGACCGCCTTTGTAGGGAACTGACCATCAACTTAGCGCCCGCAGCTATCGCGAAGTCCTAGCCGAGGTCGACGTTCCAGAACCTCAGAACCTTCTCGACCTCTGGCTTTGGATAGTGAACGTACCCGCCCATTCGATCTGCGGTTGTACGCGACCAAGGGGTTTGTTAACGTTGATGGGCCGTCACCTAGAAAGGGTCTTTGACCGATGTCCCAGATCGTCTGTTCCGTCGCCTTTGTGGGATCGTCCAGAAGGATGACAGCGGCGTCGAAGCGTGCCGTCGAAAAGGCTATACGCGGGCCCGCGCGAGATTTGACGGTGATCCTACAGGCCTATTCCGAACGCGGTCCCGCCGATCAACTACCTATCAGGTTGGCGCAGTCCGCCGCGCGGGCCTCGACGGTCCGGGATTTCATCCTTTCGCTCGGCTATCCCGCGCATAAGGTCAAGGTGCGCACCAGGGCGGATCGCGATTTCGAAAGCTCGACCAGCGGAAGGATCGCAGCTCCTTCTCAGCGCGTGGATCTGGTTGCGCTGACCTGAGCTCCGCTCAGGGGGACGCACTTTCTCTCGTCCTTCAACCCGAAGGCGTCCAGGGCCTTGGTTTCGGGATAGGCCGACACAAGCCATGCCTGATCCAGAACAGACGCGCAGCTCCTTTGTCCGAAATCGGAGCTGCCGTAATCCTTCTTTTGAAAAAGTATGGTGGGGCGCTTGAAGCAGTCTTTGCCGGACGACTTGTTTGCGCAGGGGTCTCCGCTATCGATCACCTTGTCGACATTGCAATCGGAGATGAACTCACTTCCCGTGGTGCCGGTGGCTTTCAGTTTGCATCCCGCAATGGTTATGTTGCAAAAGCTGCCCTTCGAACCGAGTCCATAGTGCATGACAGACGCAGGATCGTACCTGGTCAGCCACTGCGCAGTAATCCCGTCCGATGCCGCTATGCCCAATTGATCGAATGTGCAGTTCGACGCCGCCAGCTTATCTTTCGGGTCCGGCGCCATCGCGATGCTGTCCTGCGCTGCCGGGTTCTGATGTCCATGCCTCATGCCCAGCATATGCAAGAGTTCATGGACCGCCGTCGCGGCGACATTGGTACCGGGTACCTTGACGGCCCACTTCAATCCTAGCTTCAAGGCCTTGTCGTCGGTTTTTGAGAGCTCCACCTTCGCCTTCTTTCTCATGCCGAGGCCCTTCGTACATCCAGCTATGTTTCCGCCATCTTTCTCGTCCGAACACTGGACGACCTCGAAGGATGCAGCGACCATGAAACCTTCGATCTTTGGTGCGGAGACGACGGCATCCCCGTCGCATAGATAGAATCTCACGTTGCTGATAGTTTCGATGTGCTTCGCCGCCGACATCAGGGCGTCCTTCGCATCCTTCGGAAGCGTCTCGTGCAGCACGATGGGAATGCTTCGGGTCGGCCACAAGTTGCTGCCGCTGGAGCCGGTCGATGCAAGCTTCGTGAGAACATCGGCATCAGTGCTTGAGAGAGCCTTGGCGCAGTAAGGCTTGCTCGTGTCTATGGCCGACTCGACCGCATGGGCGGGCGTTGCAGCCGCTCCGAGATAGAACGCAAAACCGAACCAAATCGAATCCTTCAGTCGGGCGCGCGTCCGCATTGGTCCCTCTTTTTCTGCTGGGATCAGCACCTTTCATCACTCCTGGGCAGTTCAGTCGAAGACCCTCTTGTCGACATCGATCGTTACCGCAAACGCGATGCGCGCGTCCGAACCATTCGGATGCTCGAACTCCTGGATATGGACGGTCGGCTTCTTCAGTGCCGCCA
>Ga0099822_1003249_pt1 | contig 20789 bp, 17 predicted proteins | sample CowpeawhiteBW_FD_76839 | JGI IMG/M metagenome (GOLD analysis project Ga0099822, IMG submission 76839) | Root nodule microbial communities of legume samples collected from California USA - Cow pea white BW | ecosystem: Host-associated > Plants > Roots > Nodule | place: USA: California | collected...
AAAATAATATTTTTTTTCTTAATATATAAATATATATATATATATATATATATATATATATATATATATATATATATATATATATATATATATATATTGGTTATGAAAATATTTTAGGCTGGAACATAAATTGAAGGATAAAGATAACATTAGATTATTATCCATACTTTAAAGTTTTATTAAAATTATATTATTCTGTTAATGTAATAAATCAATTATATTATGCAATACATATTTAAAGTGAGAATTAACTAAAATCATCTCAAAAACAATACTAAGTGTATGTTTGAATTTCAGTTGAAATATTTAAATTAATTTTTAATTTCTACTTAACAGTCTCAATATATTTGACATTTTTCAAATCTAGTTACAGATGAAAATTCACCTCAAATTTTAATTACTTAAAAGACACTATCAATTTTCTTTTTCAATTTCAGTTAAATTACATTAATTTAATTGTCTATCTGAAATTGGCGCACATGCTAATTTTTGAAGATAAATGTGGAATACCATATACATTATTTATTATTAATTAAAATTTATTAAAAATAATACAGTTTTGTAAGTTTTGTTATGTTACTTGTCTCACTTGAATTTATCATTTTAAATAAATTGTAACAAATAAAAAATCTGGCTGTCCAGAAAAAACCAAATAATAAAATCTGCATTTAGAAGATACTTGTCATTAATGTCCATCAGGTAGATGCTTGCTAGATATTTTCTACAGAAAAGTGATGAATATGGGGTGCGTGAAGGGAAAGGAAAGGGAATTTGTGGGTACGATAATGTTGAAAAAACATGCTCCTTTAAAATTCAATCCAATCCAAATTCCAAAACCCATATAAACCCTTCCATCACAGTTCCCTCAACAAACCAAACGGTTGGCCACGAATCACAACATCATCACCAATAATGAGGGATTTCGTGATCCTTGGATCCTCTGTCACAACCCCTTTTCCTTCTTCTTCTTCTGCAGCACCCTATCGCTTCCCCATTAAACACTCTCTTCCAAAGCTCGCTCCTTTTTCTTCCTCTTGGAACATTTCATGCGCCCTCCAAGCACCCCTCTCTCTCAGCGCCGATTCCAAGCTCGTTGAGGAATTTGAAGTGTTTGATGAGGATGCCATTGATTCTGGGGTCGATGCTGAGGTTCTGGCCAAGATGGTTCTGTTGGGAATTCGAGGGAACAAGGTTAGGAGTGTTGTTCACACTCTCAACAGAGTGCAGGATCGCGCAGTTTCTCTAGCTTCTCATCTTAATGCCTCTTCCATCGATGCCATTGCGAAGGAGTGTTGCCGTTTGGTCACGTGCGGCCAAATTGAGGAGGCTGTCGAACTAATGGAGATTCTCACACGTAATTATTTTTGGCTCCATTTTCTTTTTATTTTGCTTCCTTTTCCAAGTAGTGTAGATCCACCTCACAATCTTATTTTATATAATCTATCTTTAATATACACATACAAATTTTCGTTCATGATAAATTTGCCCACTTTTAGATAATCACCCTAAAGTAGTTAACATAAGTAATTTGAGACTTGTGTGCTTTAACTAAGGATTGAGGTTTGATCATTGGCTTCTGAATGGAGTTGTCTCTATTTTGGTTATATATAAAAAGTAATAATTTTCCTGAAATCATAATTAGCAAAATTTTTTATTAGTTGTGTAATTTATTTCTGAATTCTTACATTGCACGAAAATAAAAATCTCCTTATACACACATATATATAGTTATTATAAGAAATGTGGTATATTTATTTATTTTTAAATCAATTTAATGTGAATTCAAGATCAACAAACATTTTTTATTTAATAGTTGTAATAAAATGTTAATATATTCTTACTAGGAACTAACTCTAGTGGGTGTTTACTTTTTTTGGATGTACAACTCTAGCATTTATACTGTGCATTCATTGAGTAATGAAACATTATCTATGAACGCTATTAGACACTTAGAGAGATAGAAATAGAAGGGAGAGAAATGTAGATATGATACGTGATTTGATGTAACTAAAAGAGATACAGAAAATTAGGATCAATTAAGTGTATATTCTGAACATATGTTATAGTATTAGTACTACTATTACCACCACCAGAAGTAATGATTGATATTTTTGTGACTTGTGATGAATAAAATTCATTAATTTCTTCTTTCAGGTTTCAAGATATCAATAAGGGGACTTGTTCAGCCGTCTGACGTAATTAAACGCTGTGTTCTTAGTCGGAACCCGATTTTAGCTGTTAGGTATGATTTATGTTGTTGTAAAAGACAGAGAGTTTCAATTTCTAGAGCATTTTGATTCCATTTGAATGTGTTGTCTTTGATTTTTAATATATGTTCTGTATATACTTTTGTGAAGTTAATTTTTAGTTTATATCGTGTAAACTAGTGACGTCAGTATATGTTGATATATGTTGACTTTCCTATGATAAGAATGATATTACCACGTCTTTCAGGTATGCATGTCTTCTTCCCCATGCACAGATATTGTTCTGCAATATTATATCAGAATTTGGCAAAAGGAGGGATTTGATTTCTGCTTTGAAAACATATGAGCTATCGAAGAAACACGTGGATATTCCCAATATGTACATATACCGGGCAATAATTGATGCTTGTGGTCTATGTCGTGATTACATGAAATCTAGGTACATATATGAGGTATTTTCTATGGCAGTTTACATTGACTCACTTCAACTTGTCTTAAAGAATTCTAAGATTTATGAGTTCTGCATTACTTACAAGTTACAACCTCCATGGTTATGTGCTCTTTTGCTCTTGCTCTTGTTAAATGTAGAGCTATGCTATTAGTGGTTATGATCACTACATTGGATTAATTGACATTTTAAATTAAAAGGTTTTCAAGAATTAATTGGTTACCACAGATAAATACTAAATCTTTTAGCACAAATGTGTTACAAAATAAGGATTATTTTAATACAAGTTTTTGTAATATTTATTCACTTCTCCAGTGTGTATTGTAGCGGACACTTACACAATTTCTGGTGCAGGATTTGCTTAATCAGAAGATCACCCCAAATATATACGTTTTCAACAGCCTCATGAATGTGAATGCTCATGATCTTAGCTACACATTAAATCTATATCAAAATATGCAGGTAACCTTTGTTCCCTTCGAATATAGTTGTCATATGCACATATACACACATGTGAACACACAGAAGAAAAAGGCAGCATTCCAGAACAGAGATATGCATTCATGCATATATTATTTTTAATGAAAACTTCACTTGTCTTTACAATTCTTGTTTTCTCACGATAACTTTTTATGTGTTGGACAACATCGAATGAGTTATGTCTATATTATTTTCATTTGATATCCCTTAAAAGTGAGAAAAAAAACCCTAATTAGATTTCTTCTGCATAACTTGATATATTAATTGACAGCATATGCTTTTATTGTCATGCCAAGAGTTGGCAGGAGCATTAAAGTTTTTCTTCATCTGAGCAAATACTGCATATTGGCTAAATTCCTTCTACAAATCCAGAATCTTGGTTTAAAACCAGATATGACATCTTATAACATCCTACTGAAAGCATGCTGTGTTGCTGGAAGAGTTGATCTGGCTCAAGACATCTATAGGGAACTTAAGCATTTGGAATCAGTGGGACAGCTAAAATTAGATGTCTTTACCTACAGCACAATTATAAAGGTATATTATTGTAGACTCAACTCAACATCATCACAATTTCATTGATATTGCATGGAATCTACAACCTTCTTCAGTGAACAACTAAGTAACAAAAAATAGTACATTTGACATCTCCTGACACCAATTTCAGGTCTTTGCAGATGCGAGGTTATGGCAAATGGCTCTAACAATCAAGCAAGACATGCTTTCTGCTGGTGTTTCTCTTAATATTGTCGCATGGTCATCATTAATCAATGCCTGTGCACATACAGGGCTTGTAGAGCAGGCAATTCAGTTATTTGAAGAAATGATTTTGGCTGGCTGTGAGCCTAATACTCAGTGTTTCAACATCATTTTAAATGCCTGTGTTGAAGCTTGCCAATATGACAGGGCTTTTCGCTTTTTTCATTCTTGGAAGGGAAAAAAGATGTTAGGGTCATTTGGTGAAGGCCGCAACAACAATATAGGACAGGAACTTGTGCATAATGTTACTACTATGCCAAGTGGCATTTCTAATTCACACATCTTGAGTATTGCTGAGAGGTTCCCTTTCACACCAACTACAACAACATACAATATTTTACTGAAGGCCTGTGGTACTGATTATTACCATGCAAAAGCATTAATCAAAGAGATGGAAACAGTAGGTCTTTCCCCTAATCAAATTAGCTGGTCAATTTTGATAGATATCTGTGGAGCATCAGCAAACGTGGAGGGTGCCATTGAGGTAAAACTATAATTAATCTAAAGTATTATATATTTGCATCTATTTTGCATAATTTTTTAGGAAACCTTTTTAGTCAAATTGTATCAGGATTGATGTTTTGGTAACACTGCCACAGGGAATACCATTTTTTTTCTTATTATATTTGTAATTTTTATGGATCACTTGCACTAAAAGAACAGCTGCAAAGTATTTGTTAATCTTAATATGATCGATTAGTGCAATTTGTTAGCTTGATAAATCAGCTTAGCAAAGAGATTATGTACTTAAAAAATCTACTGAGGCATAGAATAGAGCAGGTAGTAGAAAAACTCTTCTCCAAAATGTTGAAAAGTAAAATATTTACAAGGCAAAATTAGAGCGGCAAGATAGACGATAGAGGAAATTCAAAGTTGTCATGTTTCAATTATAGCCATGGAAAGTGATTATGTGGCCTTGGACAATTACCATGAAATCATATTCCAGCTGACCTCCCCTAGTGAGATAAAGCTTTGTTGTCGATGTTGTTATTTCATGAAGTCGTAATGTCATATTCCATAAAATTCATACTTCAAAATAATTACTGCGAAATAATAGTCTGCCTGAATATTGATGTGCAGAGAGAACATATTGTTGTTCTTAGCTTATTCTTATCATGGTCATGCATTTAGTTCTCTGATGAGATGACCATGTTTCCCATGCAGATTTTGAAGAACATGGCTGACGCTGGAATTAAACCTGATGTTATTGCATATACGACAGCCATTAAGGTCCGAAACTATTCTGTCAAAACGAGCACATTTTATTTTATGAAATTACCTGTACACTTCAAGGGACGTTTTTCACCATCTTAAAATTATAAGTCTTTGACACAAGGGAATTTTGCCTTCTGGTTCACAGGTTTGTGTTGAAAGTAAGAATTTTATGCAAGCATTAGCATTATATGAAGAAATGAAAAGCTACCAGATACGACCAAATTTGGTGAGTGCCCAGTGACTGTAGTTGTTATATTCACAAAATGTTAAATTTAGGTAGCCCTATCCATGAACTCAATGCAACTTGGATACATAAAAGCCTACTAAAATATAAGTAGAATGGTTGAAATATCCACTCACGAAAAAAGGAAATGACAGACAATGTATAATACCGTAAATTTCTGAAAATAATGGAAATGAAAACTTTCTTGTGATCTAGGGAAAAATTAACATAGTATGCTTCATCTTTATCATCTTATCTATATTGATTTTTTTAATTATCTCTCAGATAACATACAACACACTTCTGAAGGCACGCAGTAAATATGGCTCCTTACATGAGGTGCAACAATGCCTGACTATATACCTGGACATGCGAAAGGCAGGGTATGTTATCATTACTCACGTCACACAATTTATCCTTTGTAAGTTATGTGTAGTGTGTCCATGTACACCTTCTTTGTTCCATTTTAAATCATATGTTCATAACTTTTTTAACACATTTGGATGTTTCTGGGATCACTTCTTAATGGTTTCAAATTTCAAGTATAATTCTGAAATACCTATGCCCATTAATGTTTATATGTTATTTCAAGCTCTATATGCACTTAATTGCATACATAAAGTAGTCTACTGCAGATGCTACATTCATAATGTTAACTTTGGTATGGTTGATCCTATTCAATATTGTTTCTTTTCTATTATCAGTTGTTGTTTCTCCCATAGTGAATTGGTGGTAAAAGTTTGTTTTGAGAAGTTCAGATCCAAATCAATTATATATATATAGCAAACTAGAGCTTATAAAGGCTCGGGAAACCCCCACCTGGGCCATCTTCGCCTGTCCAAAAGCCTGTCTGGCCTCACAACTTTCCCAATTCAATATAAAAAATGGTCCTACAAGCTTCATGCTTTAGGTGTCCAAATATTATGCATAAGAAAGGTGTTTAGATCCTACATCGACTGTAAATATTATCAAAGCCTTATAAAAACGTGGACAATCTTCATCTCATAAACTAGTTTTTGGTATTGAGTTTGGCGTGACCCAAATTCAAGAAAAGATGATATGCGTTACCTATACCATGATCTTCTTTAGTGTCCTTGAATTTAAATGAAATAGGAATCCCTCATTGTCCAAGGAAAAAGAGGGAATTCTGATTCTAATTCTTTACTTCCATTGTCCTCCTGGTACACAATATAACGAGTTCCCAAACATTGTAACACAGAAAGGATTGAACAGAAGGATGTGATCCATTGTACTTTTAAGGGAATGACCAGAATATCCTCTGACACCAGTATCGCTTCAGTTTCAAACTAAATAACTTATGTATTGCAGGTATAAACCCAATGACTGCTATCTGGAAGAATTGATTGAGGAATGGTGTGAGGGAGTGATACAAGATAACAGAGAGATGCAAGGAGAATTTTCTTTCAGCAATACATCTGAATTAGAGAGATCCCAAAGTCTACTTCTTGAAAAAATTGCTGCTCACCTGCTAAAGAGGGTAGCTGACATCCTATCAATTGACGTTCAAGGTCTCACAAAGGTACCTATAAATTCCTCAGTTAATATTTGTCATGAAACTGTCTCAACTCTAGCATGGTTTAAAGACATGTGTTTGTAGAAATGCTAGCAATACTATCTTTTCAACATGCTCTTAAGTATTGTGTGAATTTCATGAGTCCCACTAAATTGTGATTGGAACTCATGAGTCATGATTTAGTGAGCCTTACATGAATTTCAGTCAATAATAGAATGCAGGTTTAATTATTCATTTAGTTTTTATTGTTATAAGATTTTATTTTTATCTTTGTGCTTAAAAATTATCCATTTTAATCCCATCAAATACTATTTTAATCCGTATACATATAATTTTTAATCTCTTTTAGTTCCCACTGTTTAAATTCATAGCGACTAAAAGAGAATAAAAAAAGTATGCATGCAGACTAAATGACTGATTTTTATGTGTAGGGACTAAAGGTAAAGTTTGTTCAACTATAAGGACCAAATGAATAATTTTACCTAGAATGTATTGCCAGCGTTTCTTTTTTTGTTAAATCCAGATTGCAGCATTGCATTTATTCGTTGTTTCTTGAGTTTCTGTTACTACTCTCAAATTTATAAAATAAGCAATATTTTGTTAGTTACATTTGACTTGGAAAATTCTTAAAAGTATCTTTGTAATGAAACCAACGTTGTCAACAGGTTGAAGCTCGTTTGGTTGTTCTTGCAGTTCTTCGGATGATCAAAGAGAATTACAGTTTAGGTATGAATGTGAAATTTTAGCCATATAATGCTACAATGCCATGTTACATTGTCTTTGTCCACATAAGTATTCATCTTCACATAAACTTTGAAAGGAAGTGGGTGGAAACACCCAAAAAAAAACATGTATCTAAATATAACTTATAGTTGACATTTGTGGATGCAGGACATTCAATAAATGACGATATCTTGATCGTCATAGGAGCTACTAAAGTAGACGAAAATCCAAATAAACGCATATTAGAAGTGCAAGATGCAATAATAAAACTTCTTAGAAATGAATTGGGGCTGGAAGTTTTTTCTGCCAGAACCAGATTAGCACTAAGTGACACACCAAAGTTAAAGCACCCCAACTTTGCAAATCTCAAAATAGGAGCCCTACCAGGAGAGGATGCATTACCCACATTAACGGGGTTTCAGACCAGGAGACCTGCAATTCTAGTGAGGTTGAAGGTCACCAGAAAATCATTATACAGTTGGTTGCATAGGAAGTAAGCATTGAATAGCTTCATTACAACTTATAAGAATTTTGTACAAATATTAGGTAAGATGTTACATTTTCCCCCTCCCAACTCTGTATATATTGTATCTGGTTATAGCTTCCCATGTATCTGTAATCAAAATAGCTGTAAAATAATGAATGATACCTACTTCCGTGGAATCAAATCCTGTAATTAGCTATTCTCAATGTTTCTGTCCAGTTATACCTGTCATCCTAAGTTGCCATACTGGTTTTTCAATCCAGGATCACAAGTTTAAGAGAAACTCAAGGAATTAAAGAAAAAGAAATATTTCTAGAATGTGTTAAAATTAGAACCGGCTCCCCCGTTTCTTTGAACACAATTATAAATAAAGGTCAAACAAACAAATCTAATTTAAAAAGCGGAAGTTGGAAAGTGATTAGGAAGTATGCTTTAGAAGTCCAGCACATTCCATCGCAAACTGGAAAATGAATATAAAGTGCTCAATGAACATATTCCTCCATTCCATCAGTAGAAAGAACGGAATAGAAGGATCCACCTTGTGAAATGGAAGGAAAATTATTATATACAAGTTTTTGAAATAATCGACAGAATCTTCAGTTAAACAGCCCATATAAATAGGTTCCAAAATGTGAGTTTTCTTTGGATAAATTGCGTGTATTAACGTTAGTTTTTTTACCAAAACTCAAGAAAGGCCACTCAGCATAAGAAGCAGTTTACATAATATGATGTACGATGCCGTATGTATGATACGATTAACACTTCAGGAAGCAAGATACATAAAGCAGAGAAAGAGAGTCTCATTCTCTTTCTTTCTTCACGACGAGCAACATGCTTTTAATATATCTTCAATTTCTGGGTCATCCCCTGCTTCTTTGTCCTGCTCACATGAACATATTCCACACAATGATATAAGAAACATGTTTATATGCCATGAACATAAATGACGCTAATTGCTATTAAGCTAACAAGTATCAAGGAATATCATACCTTGTGAAGGTATGAGATGTTATTTCTACCCGGGCCTGCAACTATAATTCCTCCTTGTTTCCTGCCACAATGTCAAATATAGAGGAAATGTTAAGAGAATTCAGCTATGCACCAAAGGGAAAACATGGAAAAATGATTTAGAATCTGTTAGAAAAACTAGAAAATATACCTCATAATATATCTATTGTATTTCAGAATGTCTTGGAAGATGTAGTAAGATTAATTTAACAAGGGAGAGTATAGAACCATTACAACAATGGCAATTCGATATATCATAAAACACGAATTTAGATTCTCTATTGGATTTTATGTGTTATTTTTCTGATATACCTTCAAAATACACTAATAAACACTAATTTTGAAATTTTAAATTATATTAAAAATAATTTTAATGTATCAACATTAATGTACTTTTAATCTTCGATAAAAAACAACACAAAAAAATCCAACATAAAATCTGGAGTCATCATAACACACCACATGAACTATATAGACTAGTCAAATCTGGAAAAAACAGCACAAGATAATTTATTTGCATACCAGCCTCCTCTGGTAACAGTGTCCTTTTCAAATGAAAGCTTCCAATCTTGTCGATAACCTTCCATATATAGCTGTATTATCTTAAGACCTGCCTGCAGTGTAACAGCTGAAATTGACATGAAATATTCTTTGTGCAGTTAACAAAAGTCTGAATAGATAAACATATACCATTCAGTCACTGGTGCTTTATGCATTATTTTTAATGAAAGATCTGGAGGCGTGTGACTTACATTGGGGGTAAATGTTGTTAAAACTCCAGAAACAAATTGTAAGGCCTCATATGAAGAGTGTGTGGGATCTGCATAGATTTCTGCAAGAGGTAACAGAGTCATGTCAAAGTGCTGATATAAGATGTATAAATTACGAAACCTATAACAAGCATAAGGTTATCAGCAAAGCACCTCCTGGAAATTTTGATTGCTCAGCAAAGGATTTGGCCTGTACCAACATATGGTATTAGCAACACATTCCAGAACATTCAGATGATAAGAGAAGGAAGAAATTAATACTTCGGAGCCTTGCACTATATCTAGTGAACATTAGTGGTTCCACTTAAAATACAAACCACACTCCAATTGAAGAAGGTTTTTTGACTATAAATTGAAGCTTGAGAAAACAATGTCCTAAGCGGACTTAAGCTTAATTAACCTTGCCAATAAAATGATGGATACAGTAAAAGAAAATACAGCATCCAAAGAAGAAAATAAAATCTAACCCAACAGACCTGATAAAAATGTACAGACATTCACCATAATTTCTTCTGATATACCTGATCAATGCTCCCAGGTCCAATCAACACAAGTGCCACTCCAGATGCATCCATTATATCCTGTTGGCAGAACATTTCATATCCATGTTAGTAGAGATGAAAATCTTGGTGAAATAGAAATGTTTCAATGTTATCACTAAACATTTATCATTGAAATGTGATTCCTCAAGCCAAAACTTTTCATTGCAAACTATCTTTTAGAAAAATGACTCATGCTTTGGCCTTCCATCTCATGGTAAGGATATCTTCAGTCAGAACTAGTGAAGCAGAATATAGATTACACCAAAAGGAAGCTATCCAAAGTCCAAACATGCGTCACATGAAAGGGAACAAAAACCATGAATCATGTTTGAATCAGCATGTTGCAATAGAGATGGATATCTAGTGCATACCATAAACTCAAAAACAAAGAACCAAAATAAACTTTTAATACTAGGTTCTAAAAGCAACCTCCTAACTTCTGACAGTAATCAAACGAGTCTTCAGTTAAAGTGGAAGAAGCTTATTAGAACATAAAACAATTGACAAAAGAACAGGAGAAAAGAGAAATAAAATAGCAGAAAACTATACCTTCTTTGATGCAAGATAATCAGCTCTTTTGCGGCACAACACGCACCTGTAAATTTACAGATAAAAAGGAGCACAAGTTATTGTTCAGCAACTGATAATCAGGAGTTACCACATATAATAACTTGTGTTGTAAATATGATAAAAATCACCCAAAGTGGCGTGCAAATGCCACAACAGCTTTCCTATCTTTCCACAAGTCAGAAATTGGAATCCCGTTTCCTTTCAAATCAAACACTTTCACCGAATCCAGAGAACTCGTGGCATCGTCACTCAACACGGGAGACTCTACTCCTGTTCTCATACACCCATTGAAACAATTAACCTTCAATAGTTTGAGTGAGATACATGCATATTTATTTTACAATTTACACTGTCAACTAATTAGAATTTATCATAGTGCATTCTAATTAAATTAATCCTCATATTGGTCGATGTATACATCTTCAGCAGTTTTAGTGCAATCAAAATTGGCAAGTGGCCACTTCAGAACGGGAAAATGTACGATTTTTTTAGATGCTATTTCAGAAACTTATCTTTTTCTTTACTTCACAAAGGGAAAAGAGTAAAGATTGAGACAGAACTTGCCTGCAGAGCCAGAAGCAAAGGGTGTAGTCGTTGCATGATTTTGAGTTGTTAAGAGTTTGGGAAGATTCTTTGAATATATTGGAAGATTTTGGTGTAGTGAAAGGGTGGGATGTTGATGCAAGCAACAGAGACTTGTGGTTCTGTTAAGGTGAAGAGAATTTGACACAAGAGTTGCAGAAAGAGAGCATGCCATGGAACACTGTCTCAGGAAGCAGAACAACAATCGAAGACTTTTCCTTCTTTCTATTTGTCCCTCATTGCATAGCAAGATGAAAATAACTTGTTGGTTCAATTGAGAGGAACAACTAACGTGGCATGTTCTGTGGCTCAATTAAACATATGGACACAAATAATTTTTCCACCGAAGTAACGTCTAATAATGTAAAAGATGCCTAGTGTTGCAACTAAAACCGCAAAATTAATACTATTAATAATTTTCTCTGTTTACAATTATTTATATTTGCCATATCAGAAGTTATAAATTAGATTTAATTAAGTTTTAAACTTTTAAAAAATATCAACTTTCAATTGAATTTTTAATAATTTTTTATAATATATTGAATAACGTAATTATTATGTTGTTATGTTAATTATTACTACATGTAATTTTATTATTTAATTATTTTAAAATTTTATACTTAATAATTTTATAAATATGACAATACGACGTAACAAACGATATAAATAATGTTAATGACATAATATAACGATAAAATAATATAATAATATACCGATACTATATGATGATATAACAATATAATAATATAACGATATAAAGATAACATAATATTATTGTATATTATATATTTTTATTATATAAAATTGTTGTTCTCCATTTTGTTATTATTGTAAATTAACATTGATCAATAAATTATATTATTTATTAGTATCAATTATATTATATGTTATGGATAATACATATTGGGTTTTTGATGAATGGTATGTGGTCCGTGATGAGTTGGATTGTTCAATGAACAGTCTGTGATGGACTTAAATATTCAGTAACTTGTTGAGATATTCATGGTCTCTGCAGGTAAGGATATAAAACTGACAAACTGACACCCACTGCTAGAAAGGGAGCACTATCGTCTCCCACGCACTCTCACCACTTCCAAGACAGATGGATCCTTCATTGAGTCTGGGTGCTCTACAGTTGAAAGATCAGGTATTAAACTTTCATCTACTTCCCATTGATTACGCTCTCGCATTATGTTCTTTGAATATTAGGAACTACTCAATTCAGTCACGATTCATTGCTCTGTTATGATTAATCTTTTTTTATCATAATACAACGATATAATGATATGACAACAAGACGATATGGTGAGTGGCGATATGGCGATATGACGATATGGCGATATGACTATATGGCGATATGACGATATGGCGATATGGCAATATGGCAATATGACGATATGGTGATATGACGATATGACGATATAGCGATATGGCGATATGATGATATGACGATATGGCGATATGGCGATATGGCGATATGACGATATGATGATATGACAATATGACGATATGACAATATGGCGATATGACAATATGGCGATATGACGATATGGCGATATGGCGATATGACAATATGACGATATGGCGATATGGCGATATGGCAATATAACGATATGACGATATGATGATATAGCGATATGACGATATGGCGATATGGCGATATAACGATATGACAATATGACGATATGACGATATAGCGATATGACGATATGACGATATCGCAATATGACGATATGACGATATCGCAATATGACGATATGACGATATGGCGTTATGACGATATGACGATATGACGATATGACGATATGGCGATATGGCGATATGATGATATGACGATATGGCGATATGACGATATGACGATATGACGATATAGCGATATGATGATATGGCGATATGGCGATATGGCGATATGACGATATGATGATATGACAATATGGCGATATGACGATATGACAATATGACGATATGACGATATCACGATATCAACCATTTAATTACATGATTAAGATGATATACAAAGTTAACCATTAGTATTCAATTTAAAAATGATAAAATCATAATTCATAAATTATAAAATCAAATTTATTAAATTATAAAGTTTTAAAATTAAAAAAATACATGTAATAACAATTCAACAATGTGACATGACAAAATAATAACAATGTCAACAACTTAACAACAACATGATTAAAATAAAGTTTAGAATTTAGGATTTAGGGTTTAGAATTTAGTATCTAGGGTTAACAACAATAACAGAAACCATTTGTATTCCATTTGAAAATTAAAATTTATTAAATAATCAATAAACAATACAAATATATTAGGGACTAATTTTCAAATTTAAGGGTTTCACTTATTAAAACTAATTAGTTGTGCACTAATTAATTACCTGTATATTGGATACAGAAATAAAGACTCTCACTTTGTCTAATACGAAATTCACAATTTTAATATATTTTGTACTTCTCTTAAGTAGTTATCCAATTAGTTACTTGCATAAGAAAAATAGATATATTGTATAATGATTAATAGTGTAAAAAATATAATTTTCAAAAGATTAAAAGATTAAAGGTTAATTTTGTTTATCCACGTGTCCATTTCAGATAAATAAATAGGACAAACCATTTAGATTCCAGTAACAGTATATGTAATATTTTGTTTTTCTAAAAATATAAATTTTCATTATTTTTAAGGAGAAATTATTATGTATCCAACATTTTTTTATTGTAAAAAAATATTCACAATTAATATCTATCGTATAAAACTAAATAATTCAATCAATAATAATTCCCCCCATAAAAATTCTAATAGTTTATCCTATCACGAAGAGAAAGCACAATGATATTGTGATGTATTAAGAATGATTAACATTAACTAAATGATGAATAACAAAATCAAAACAATTGTCTGCTAACGGTAATGCTTAAGAAACAATCAACAATAGTAATAAAAAAATTAAAGCAAATAGTCAATATAGTCCTAAATTTATATTCTAGCATACTGTTTACTAAATTAAAAATTTATATGAATTCTTAGAAAAGTGTACAATTCTATTATATTTATAAAAATATTTTTATTTTAATTGTTAAATATATTATTAATGTTGTTATCAATTAAGTCTTCGGATTAGGAATTAAAATAGAAATAAAAAAATAAAACTCAAATTAAAAGCTTTAATAGTTTTATTTTTCTGGTTTAAAAAACTTGATAATGTAACGCAGTTTCAGGAACTAAATTCACCATTACCTGAAAAAACACGTTTTACCCAAAATTTAAAAAGAAAATAAGAGTTATTTAAGAAAAAGAAAGATACAAACACTTGGAAAAAAAGAAAAGAAAGAAAATAAAAAGAAAAGAAAAAAAGAGATTTATTTAAGAAGGATGCAGTGCTAGTGCGCCTCAGCGTTGTAAGGATACCACCTCCGCGTTCTCTTGCCTCTAGCTGCGTTTCCAATGGCGGCCATAACCCGCCTCGTAAAGCGCACCCCGTACTTTCCTTGCGCGGCGCGTAGATTTCTATCTCACGCGCCGCCGCACAAGGAGAGGAATGTCCAGTGGGTGTTCCTGGGGTGTCCCGGCGTGGGAAAAGGCACATACGCCAGCCGGCTTTGCAACCTCCTTGGCGTTCCTCACATCGCCACCGGAGATCTCGTCCGTAGCGAGCTTGCCTCCAACGGCCCACTTTCTTCCCAGGTCTCAACCTCTCTCTGGGGATTTCAAAACCCTTTTATCGATTTCGTTGACTTTGAATTTCTGACGTTGATGTGTTATGCCACGCGTTGTGAAACCTAAATCTAATGCGTTCCTGTGAAATGATCTTAAGAATCTATGTTTTGTTAGTTACAATCACAGTAGTGATGTCATTGCTGATTAAAAAACAGTGGTTATGTCATTATGCGACCCTGTGGTACTAGGTTGTTCATTCTGGCATTAACGAACTTTGGAATTCGGTGCACTCAATTGGCTGAATTGAGATCCGAAGGTTGTGGTTCGTCCCCTTTCAGTGATGTTGTTTTTGAGAAACAAATGGTTATGATAGTGCAAACTCAGGGATATTAAATTGATTTGAATCTCTGATTTGAAAGTCACGCTTGGAGTGGATCTGAATTATTTTTTCGAACTTGCAACTGAATACTTTTGGCATATTTTTGTTGTTGGCTAACTTTATTTTGAAATCTGTGCCGCGATCTATGAAATTTATTGATTTTCAGTTCTTTAAATAGTTTCTTTTGTTAGTTTCTTGCATTCGCCTCTTTGACAGTGGCGAAAGATTATTATGTTGTTGGGGTTGGATATATGCTATTTATTTACTAGGTTATAAGTAAAGTCTGCCTTCTTTGTCTTCTGAATCCGTGAAATTGAGTCTTGGTTTCTTCTCGCTTTTATTTTCCATGTTTTTAAGCATACAAGTATGAGCTTTGTTTACTATTATTGATCTCTTTTTTTGAGGTTTTTATTATACATATCTGTGGTGGTTTTGATTTCAATGTTTCATATGGTGTGCCCTATTTTTTATCTGTTTATTGGAAGCTGTTGGGTATAAATTGAAGATAACATGGTTTGAACTTCTAAGTAGCCTAGTTTTTGACCAAATAAATTGTAAGAGGGTATTATATTTATTTTTGATCTACCAAGCCATCTATTTTACTTTCTGATTTTCTACTTTTGGTCTTTTTACAGCTATCAGAAATTGTTAATCAAGGTAAATTGGTGTCCGATGAAATCATCATGAATTTATTGTCGAAAAGGCTGGCTGATGGGGAAGCAAAAGGTGAATCGGGATTTATTCTTGATGGGTTTCCACGAACAATTAAGCAAGCAGTGAGTATTGATACAATCATTGTGGCAGAACAAACAATGGCTATATTTTCTGTCCTTCCCATACTTTGTTAACAACAGCAATGCAATAAAAATGTGCTTAACATGTGTGTGAACAGGAAATATTGGAAGGGGTAACTGACATTGACTTAGTAGTCAATCTGAAGATCCAAGAAGAAGCATTGCTTGCAAAATGCCTAGGTAGAAGAATTTGCAATCAGTGTGGAGGAAATTTTAATGTTGCTTCCATCAGCCTCAAGGGTGAGAATGGACGCCCAGGAATGGTCATGGCTCCACTTCTTCCTCCTGCACATTGTATGTCAAAGCTTGTTACACGTTCAGATGATACTGAAGAAGTGGTCAAAGAGAGGCTTCGAATATACAGTGAAAAGGTATTTGTGTTATTATTTCGTTAAATTTTCCCATTCATTTGTATTAATTTTATAACTATCATGCTTGCAGAGTCAGCCTGTGGAGGAATTTTACCGTAGCAGAGGAAAACTGTTGGAGTTTGATTTGCCAGGAGGGATCCCAGAATCTTGGCCTAAGTTGCTACAAGCTCTTAATCTTTATGATTATGAGGAGAAGCAATCCGTTGCTGCATAAGATATAAAATCATACCACACAAATGAGTATTTCATTCTTTGCATGCATGTATGTATTGCATGCTTGAAAATTTTTGCAGATATAGAACCAAAAAGGGTGGACTTCTCTATTGGTATTATTTGGATAAATAATGATATCATGAAATGTTCGAATCTGATATTAACCTCTTCCCGGTAGGGATTTCACTATTCTAATTCAGCTAATAATGACAATGGTTTCTATGCTTTTTAATGATGTCAGCAACAGTTAATTTTGTAGGGAATTGCTGACTGGTTAGGATTTAGCAATAAGCTTCAGTAAGTTTGGCACATAATTACTGTGTTGTAACTGAAATATGAAATACGAATGAACTAATGCTGTTGTACTAATTTCTTCTTTGCCTCCCGATTTCTCAATTCCCACTCATGACTCCTCTTGGTTGACTCTGTTTTGGATGTATATTATGGTGATTCAAATCATAGGAGTTCTCTTTTTGTGTTAACAGGAATTTACATTTCACATATCTGATAGTGTTTGGATGAAAGCTTTGTTTTTCATCAATATTATCTAATTGGTATATAGGTTTGTAGAAATACTCAATGATTCTGTCATAGTCCTCTTGGTACATCGCAGCTGGCCGAGCTGGTCGCCGTAGTGTTTGCGAGCCAGTAAGTTTAATCAGCTGCTAAATTAAGAGAGGGCACGGTACCAGCTCTTCACTGCTCAAGTTTTTGTGGTGCAAGATAGATCGTGCCCTGCATTTTATCCCAACAATCAAGACTTCCTCTTTTGTTCCACCTTTTACTTTTGGACAAAACATAATTTGCATTTTATCATGTGCTTTTGGTGATGTTTTTCGAACATAACTATTGTTTGAAATTCCAATTATAGTTTTCATCTAAGGTCTGAGTTAGTTATTTAAGTGAGATTTTAATTTTGATAACTGATAACCCTGTTGAAGTTTCCACTAGACACTTACGTTTGATCGTATGAAGTTCCGAGACAACTGAATATTAGTTGTAAAAGATTTTGTTAAATGATATGTACACAAACGATAATGTTTCTGTACTCAGATTTATACATATAACTAATGGCAAATCATCATGGAAGACATTTATATTAGCAATAGTAAGTCACTGGTTCAACACGGTTAAGCGTGTGTTTGGTTTAGCTTTAGAAAATTGATTACAGATGAATCAATTCTTCGGTCCAGAAATAAGAATTAGTTGTTTTTCATTTGATTTGATTTTTTTTATTTTTTAATTGATTTTGAGATTCTGATTTAGAAAATCAATTTTGAACCAAACACATTGTAACTGTATCAGCATCTTAGCTGTCATCTTATCCACGTTTCTCCCCCAATGTCTTCTTCAACCTCTCCAAAACCATCCCTTTCACCTCTAAAGCCCTTTTTCGAAATAGATTAAAAATCAACCGTCACTTACATGCTAAGGCATAACTATATGTTAGTCCTAAGATCAATAAGATATCTTGCATGAACGTTAACCGAAAGCGGAAAAAGAGAATGTTTAACGTGTTTGGATTTTGTATCAGTTAAACTGAAGGTAAATCTAACAATTTTCTTCCTTTCCTGTTGCTTCTTAGGACAAAAAACAAAAATAACATGGAGAAGATAAATACTTTTTAGAAACTAGTAATTTACTTTGTCCTTCTAATGCATAGAAAGAGAGAGAGAAAAAAATTAACACCATCTTGTTTGGACTCACTTCTGCATTACAATAACAACCTGAAACAGGATAAATTACACCATGATGCGAGTTGTGTGGTTTGCTTCCTTATTAATATATCATCTTCGATGATGAAAATGAAATTTTGAATGTTTATATGACCTAACAAAGTTTAGATCTTATGACCGTAGTAAACTGCAGAAAGCATAATTGTTTAGTGGTTAAGGAATCTTTTTTGTGTGTATATGACTGCACAGGAATTCATTCTAGAGTGTTTTTTAGCAGAGAGAATATTACCTTTACAGATTAAAGATATTCAACCTTTTCACAAAGCATTTATCCAACACCATAAAGTTGGGGCCATTAGAAAAGAAAAAAGTTAGCTGTGTATGAGAAAATGGAAGGAAAATTTTATACCTGCATGTTTGATATATAGTAATTTGAAGTGAATAAAATAGGTTGTGTTGTGCAATTGGAGGCAGAAAATGGGGTATTGGGGTCCTCTCTGATTTGTGTAGTAACATGCAAGCGACAAAACATGCATTGCTTATGCACTCATAGAATAGCATTAATTTCTGGACATAATTAGGAAAAAACAAACACTAATAAACTAGTTTTCTGAAATCATGTTCAACATATAGTGGTATCTCACCTTTTGGTTTTCTTCAAGTCTATTATAGGAACTCATGAGTCAAGTTGAATATGCCAAAACAAAACTTTCATATCAAAACTTTTGGGTTCACTTCGTCATATCCAATCAATTAGCTTCAATGAATACGTCCTCTTATAACATTTTGCAGCAGCCACAAAATTTGTTTCATTGAAAATTTTAACCAATAATGTATCATCATTTTAACTATCTGTTTCTATCAAGATTTCTATTCTTTGGAAAATTTTGAGATAAGTGTTGATGTTACAAGTTTCAACAACTAGTATCGTTAAATAATTCTGAGGCACCCTGGCTTTTCTCATACAATTTTCCATGCAATTGGTTCAACAAAAGTATAAGCATGATGATATTTGAAATCACATTTTTCATTCCATTGACGCGTTAAATTATTGATGAAAATGTTTTTAATCTTCTGAAACTTAACTAAAATTAGTTTTAATTTTTAAAAGAATATACATTTTCTCCAGTTTTAAAATTTTATTTAATAACTTTCATAAAACATTATTTAAATTAGTGTATGGAAATAATATGTTTTAAAATATTTAAAATAAAAATAGATAGTTTCAAAACAAATTTTGAAAAATTATAGACAAAAAGTATATATAATTTTTGTGGGACATACACAACTAACACTCGGACGCGTGCACTTGCCGTCCCATCTAACGTTCAGTGCCCTCAACTAACTCTCAAACCCAATGCAACGAAGTAAACCCTAATTTTTTTTCCCAACAATTCCTCTTTCATAATCTAATTTTATTATATGATTATCATCTCTTAATCACCTTTACCAATAAACACATATCTAATAAACTTATATATATTATATTTTAATTTAACTTGCTCATATTATGTTGTTTTTCATTATTGACAAAAAACTTATCTTCTACTTTTAAAATTAGTATACAAAAGAAAAATAATAATACTTTAAAAAACAATTTTCTTCTAGTACTTTGAGATGCACAATTATCAATGAAAACGTCAAAGATACTGTTTCCGACATATACTTCTCAACAGAAAATGCTTAAACTATTCAACTTTTTCTTGTAACTATAAAAAAATTCGAGTACCTCTTTATTAAATTTATTTTTCAAAGAAATTATTTCAGCGACTAAAGCTACATAAACCCGACTAATATTTTTTTAAAGTAACTTAAACGTAAGGATAACAAATCAATTAACCAGTTGTAACTTTGAAATAATCAAGTATTACTTTATGCGAAGTCCTTTGCAATTAAACAATAATCACTTTGAATCAAAACACAACATTTTCTCAACTCTCACTACCTTCTAGTAACTTTATGATCTTCTAATCAAATAAAAATCTACATTTGCTTTCAAAATTCTCCATTGATTTATAGTGTTCAATGAACACGAACATACATTTAATATTTATGCAAATTGAAAATATTAGTGCAATTATTTAGTCCATTATTTCAATTATATATATATATATATATATATATATATATATATATATATATATA